>OGOX01000070.1_pt1 | contig 77971 bp, 108 predicted proteins | sample 1552761 | NCBI WGS metagenome assembly OGOX01 (sample SAMEA2580212, study PRJEB22360) | human gut metagenome | biome: human gut; feature: human-associated habitat; material: faeces | place: Denmark | collected 2008/2010
CATCCTCCTCGCCGTCTTCGTCTTCGTCGGAGTCTTCATCCTCCTCGCCGTCTTCAGACTCATCGTCTTCATCTTCCTCATCGGAATCTTCGTCGTCTTCGTCGGAGTCTTCATCCTCCTCGTCTTCGTCCTCGTCATCTGAGTCCTCAGATTCCCCGCCGAAAATTTCCTCAGCATCTTCTGCCGAAATGGGGGTCAGAAATGCATAGGAGCCGTCATCGTATTTGATGAGAATTACTCCGTTAGAGAGAACCTTACGTTCTACCTCTTTTGCTGCAGCTTTTTTCTTTGCCATAATTGAATTGATTAAAGGTGTTTGAAAAATGTTTGATTGATTATAGTTTCGTGATAAACTTTTGAGTGTATATCTCTCTATTTTCTTGGACTGCCATAGCTTTCAAGAATACGTTTTTATCCCTGATAGCTTCTACTTTCTGAGTGAATTCATTCTGATTTTTTACCTCAAACGGTTCACCTTCCTGAGTGTAGGTATCATCTACCGCATTATCATTTTCGGTATAATACCTTTTAACCCCCACTATGAGTTTTACTCCATCCCATGGGTTTTCGGGTTCCCTTTTATTTACTACTGTCATTTTGCATAACCGTTTTTATATGCTGTATAATAGATTCTCGTATATCCTTCTTGTCCTATCCCTGAAAATACTTCGCTTATAAATCTGTAGCCTTTTTTATTTGCTCTACAGTCATGAGCAAAGTGTTCAGGGTAGATATAGTGTTCTCCGCATACCTTTTGATTAGTTATTATATAGGCATACCATCCAGTTTTGGTTTTCATCCTGAACTGAGATATTGGTACAAATCCCTGAGTTAATAGTTCTTTGAGAATAAACTTCTGTTCGAGTCTTCTTTTCACCATAGGCATTCCACCCAACCTTCTTAATACTGCCTCTTGATATTCTGACCAATGTCTTTTAGTCCATCTTATGGAACTAATAGCAGAACGTTTGGTTATAGCCTTATATGCTAAGGCAACTTTCAATTGGTCCCAGGTTAAATCACTCTTCTTCGTAAAGAGCCTTCTTTCTCTTGGACTCAATCTCTTTAGCCTTCGATAGCTTAATAAGCTTTTCTGGAATAGGCTTGAGAACAGTTCTATATTCTTTTGTTCCATAATTAAACTTATCTACCAAGTTCAAAAAGTACTTTTCTTTCTGTTGAGATCCGAGTCTCTTTTTCCGAGCAATTCTTTTCCCTAATTCCCTCTGGGCTGAAGACTTCGAGTTTCGGTATACTTCGGTTAACAGTATCTTAGATATTGGCTTCTTCCTTTTCCCAGCAATAAGTAGAGATTGACCTATAACAAACTTCTTCTCTAATGCCGTTTTTCCTTTTATCCAGTGTACTGCTTTCAGATTCTCCCTGCCATAATAGGTTAAAAACCTTTTTCTAGCGGCCTTCAATGAATAGAATCCCTGTAATACTACTGCTGGTTCTCCCTTGTAGTTATAAGACCACGGATACCATTTATGAAGGTAAATCTTGATGTCCCTTTCTTTGATAACCTTTCCGAATCTTCTGTGATATTCTCTCCTCCTCTTCTTTTCCAAGAAGTATGCCCTTACATCGGGAGGTAAAGAATCCGGGTCTACTACCCCGTTAATTCTGGTAGCTTCTTTTAGACATTCCCTGTATCTATCCAGAAAGCGTTTATTCCTTTCCCTATATTTATGAACCTTGATTTTCCCGCAGAGTACTTTCCTTTGCCACTCTTGCTTCATCTTTCGGTTCAATTTTATAACCTGAGGAGGTACCCATGGTATTCCCAATCTGTAACATGATTCCTCGAAGTCATCTGCATTCTTAAACCTATAGACTCGTGGCATATATCTCTACTCCTTCTTTTGTTTACGAAGTGCTGCCCGATACCATTGTTGAATGGATTTCTCTTTGGCATCCGGGAATCTCTTTTGCACTCTCCGAGTAATTCGGTCGATTGATAACCCTTTATAGGTTAATTCAAATACGTAGGATTTCTTAGTTCCTTTCCAAAGACCATTGTCATCCTTCTCTTTCTTTGGTTTTTTGGGTTTCTCCAACCCCTTTACCCGTTTGGTCTTTTTCTGTTTAGTGACCGCATCCTCACCTATGAACCCAAGGTTAAGTTGATAATTCCTCATTGGGTCATCTTTGGGATATCCAGCAAGCTCTAATTGCTGGTCCATCCACTTATCGTATTCATCGATGAGAGCATTATCCGGCTTATTATCCGAATGATGAATCCACGATGCCAGTCCATTGTAGTCGGCTGAACAAGCATCGGGGAAAGGCATGCCCAGAGCAACTGCTCTTCTCTTCATGTCCTTGTAGGTCATATTCTCTAACCCACTTCCCATGACCTTTAGCTTCTCCTTGTTGAGCTTTAACGGTCTTTTGTCCTTTTTCTTACTTTTGCGCATATTTATATAGGTATAAAATTATTTTTCTTATTTCGTTATACAAATATAATTAAATTTCTCGAAGTTGCAAAATAATTATATAAAAATTCTAAGAGTTCGTTCTCAAGGTTCTTTTCCTGCGTAGTTTATAGGCTGTATCTAGAGTTTCACAGGTAAAGTCCATGTTATTTATTGATTTGTAGTTAATAGCTTTCTGTATGACCTCCCTGTATTCTTTCCAGAACTTCAAGCCTCCTTTACTATCTACAGTTTTTTCAAAGTATTGAGTTACCAATAATCCAAATGTGTCTGCAATAGTTTGGCTCTCAAAGATGTATATCCTTAAATCGGTTATAGCTTTGATTATATCATCCTCACGTTTGATTGGCATTACTCCATACCCTTCTTCAGGAAAAAGCTCTTCAGATACAATAGCTGTGAAATACCTTCTACTTGAGGGTCCATTTTTCCAGTATTCGGTTATCAACTGCCTTATCTTGAAGTCAGGTATTCGATGTAAGTAAGATAAATATACCTTGTCTTTTTTGGTAGACCTTCTCTTGTATGCAGTTGGAGCTTGCAATATCCTGGGCATTATCCTATAGTTATTCCACCTATCAAACTCAAGAATCAGAGCATAAAGGTCTTTGTCCCATTTATTCTCTGATTCCTTCAGCCTTTTCATATTCTTTATGATACGTGGATTGGTTATAGAAGTCAATAACCATGAAGAATCTCCTGAGTGTATTTTAGCTTCTTCTTTAGGTAGCCTTTTAACTATAGCCCCGAATAAATAATCCCTAAACCTTGGCTCTATGGGAGATTGAGGATTTACTAGTGAAGGATGTAGTTCAAAGTAATCGGAGAATAATTTGAAGAACTTTTCAGCTCTGGCCTTTAGTTCTAAATACTTGTAGTGAGACATCTTGAGAATTTCTCCAGCTTCCCAAGTTGATAGACCCTTGCCTTGTATAAACATAAGGCTAGCCCTCTCTTGCTCAGTCAAACAGTCCCAAGCCAATTCTTGATGTCGTTCCATGTTAGTATTGTTTGTTCATAATAATCTCTTCGGTACTACCGTCTGGAATTCGAGATAAGTCAGTATCATAATCGGTTGAATACATTTTATACTCGTCTGATTCATGATATGCTGAATAAAGTACATTCTCCATTGGTACTTCTATCTCTAAACTACCATCCATTTCTGGGTATAGCTTTACCAACATCTTTCTCGTATTTAGATTACTTTCGAGTATTATTGCTGGTATTCCCTCAAACGGATATCCCCTTAATACAACGTAATCTCCAATAGCAACACGAGTAATATCATTTACCGAGAATATCTTATTTGCTTTAGACATTCTGCGATATTTCTTTACTTCTTCTTTAGTTATGGTGGCTACCATTGAATAATCATCAAAGTCCTCGGCATTATCTACTCTAAGCCTTTTTCTTTTTGGTCTGTAATCCAAAGACTTCATAAATGAAAGTATACCTGGGATATCTCTCTTTAGTTTGTTTAAGTAGTATCGGTCAAAAGCTTTTTCGGGCTTCATCTTTATGAACCCATAGTTGAATAACAATGGTACATCTTCGTACTCATTCTTACCTTTCCTGGACTTCTTAAGTACGCTTATGGTTGGTACTATGGCTTTCACATGTTTATACCCCCTACATTTCAAATCAGAATTGATTCTCTTGTAGAATTTCCTGTCAAGCCTGAATATACAGTATACATAGGGGGTCTTCATATTATTTTAATAATTTACGTACATACTTATGTAAATCGCTGTAATCTACCAGTCTCTGTACTTCTCTGAACATATAAACAAAAATATGTATTTTGGGAGTACTTACTTCCATCCGAGACATTTCGGGAGATTGGGTTTTTAAGAAAGAATCTACTTCCTCATTTACCATAAAGAATGCTTCGCCTTTAGGCATAGAATTATACCTCATAATAAGTACGGGTATCTTATTAGCTCTTTCAGCATCCCTATTAGCTTGAGTCCAGAAGCTATTTATCTTACAACTCTTCAAACCCAACAGTAAATGTTCAAATTTTATATCCTGGTAACTTTTGCATTCGATAGATAGAGTAAATCTTTTGGCATGCTTTGGGTCAGAGCATACCACATCTGATGATATATTATCGGCTTTTTTCCATCTTAATCCCCCACTAGCAGGTGTTCTAGAAAATTCATATCCAGACCAATTTTGGAAAGCTTTACAAACGGATCTCTCAAATCTATTTCCCTTACTTTTACTATTCTTTCTCATGATTTTATACCTTTATGACCAATAGTCACTAGTGGTATTGTGAAAGGCCCCTTTCTCTGGTCACAGTAAGCACCCTGGCATTAGGAATTGGCAATGATTCCTGGTGAGATATGAGGTATAGAGTTTTGTCCTTATATATCTTTCTAATTAACCCTATAACCAACTCTACATATTCTGAACTGAGGTTTTCAAATACCTCATCCAAGAAAGCTATATTTAACCCCTTGGCTTGGGTCATCATCTCATTCATAGCAAAGGCCATAGCTAAACAGACCAATTGTTTCTGACCACCAGATAATTCCTCGTATGATACCTCTATACCATCCATTATTATCTGGGTATTGAAGTCCTTCTTTACTCCTTGTATATCTACATAGAATAGGATACTGAACCCAAGTACGTCAGAATATGATTCGAGAGTTTCATTCAAAATATCCATTGAGCTCTCAAATAAAAATGCTTTTATACCTCGGTTCCCAAGAGGGTCATCCATTACCCATTTGTAATTATCAACCTTTCCCTTCTGACTTTTCATTCTTTCTTCTACAGTTGATAATTTCTTGGTTAAGGTTGAAAGCTGTGCTTTATATTTAGTTATTAACCCATTATTTACTCCTACTTTCTTTTCTGAAGAAAGCCTTTTGATTTCAGATTCTACTTGTTCTATCTCTCTTTGTATCTTCTTTACTTCGTATTCCTTATCCCTAAGTTCTTCCAGTTCATCCCTATAATCAGATATTCTATCAGATACCCTGGAATATTTACCCTGTAACCTTTCAATATCTCCAAAAGCTTTCTTTACCTCAATTAAGCGTTTCAAAGAGTTCTTAATATCACCCCTCTTCAATAACTTTATTATTTCCTCAATAAACTCTTCTAGAGATACCTTGGTTTTCTTCCTGGCATCATTTATCTTATTGAGAATATTCCTTTGATTTTCCTTTGCCTCTGATAGCCTCTGTTCGATTCGGTTTTTCTGAGTTACTGTCTCCTTAAGCTCATTTGATTTTTTAGCCTTAGCTAGCAGTGATAATCTCTTCTCAAGAACTTTAACCTTTGAAGAGATGTCATCTTTCATGGTATTGGACTGTTTATTTAGGTCATCAACCATCCTTTTAACCGACTGATTCTTATCTTCTAGAGTTCGGTATCTTTGAGAAATGTCCTGATACTCTTTCAGAGCTTCCGTATAATAGCCCTTAGCAATATCTCTGGCTTTAGATATGTATTCCAACTCAAAAATCTCCTCAAACAATTCTTTCTTGTCTGAAGAAGATTCTTGTATCAGTCTTTTCATACCCTGACCGAATAGTACTGAATTCATAAAAAGGCTATACGACATACCTAAATCAGCGATTATAAGCGCCTGTATCTCCCCCTTATTTTTTTCTTGTACTTCAACGGCATCTATTTCATATATAAGTCTATCTTTACCTTTGGCTCCATTCACTTCACCTTTATACTTAAGGCATCTGGTTATCTTATGGGTTTTACCATTCTTACCAAAGTATATTTCTACTTTAGTTCCCTGATATGATTTGGGTCTATACTTCTCCCAAGTATTTACATCTGACTTACCCTTTAGATTCTTACCATAAACACCCCAAACTAAAGCTGATAGGATGGTAGTTTTGCCCTCTCCTGTTGCCCCTCTAATTACAGTTATCCCCTTTGAGCTTAAGTTTAATTCCAAATGAGATACAGAACAGAAGCCGTCGATTATAATATTACCAAACTGTATCATTCTGCTTCCTTGATTACTTTTAATAATGTGGCCTTTTTATTTTGGTCTTTTATACCTTTTGCCCTCATATATCTCCTTACCATTGTTTTCTTAGTAAGTTCCCGAGTTATTTGCGGGGTATCTTCCACCGCCACAATCCGAGACTTGCTAGCAATGACAGTATAATAATTCCCGTCATCCTTAATTTCATCTTCTGATGATACATCCACAAATTTAGGAAAGCTTTTGAATGGCTTGAATTCCATTGAGAAGTCCTCATATATTTTCCAATATCCAAGTTTACAATTACGGTCTGTTCTCCTTTGTTGTAAAGGAGCTCCTACCATGTATATCTTCTTTCCAAGCCTCTGAGGTTTATGTATATGGCCTATCAATACTAACTTGAACTTAGATAGAAGATTCACATTCAGATTCTCTACTGTTCCAACTTCAGTATTATCAGTATCTTTAGCTCCCGGGTAGTCAGTATGCAATAATAGGATTGTTGGCTTTAACATAGCTTCTTTCAACTCAGCTTTGATTAACCCATCTAACCCCTTGTTATGGTCTAAATAGGGAATACCTACTACTCTGAACTTATCAAACTCATGATAAGAGAAGTCCAGATTGTGTAAGAACGAATACCTACGACATAAGTTTGCCCAGTGTGATGGAGATTGATTAGTTATCGAATTGCTTTTCTGTAGGTCATGGTTTCCAGATATACCATAGATGTTAAATTCCTCGCACCTATTTAACTCTTCGAACTGTTCAATTATAATTTCATCAAGTGAAGTACTTATATACTCTGGACGGTGCATAAAATCCCCGCAAAAAAATGCCGGACATTTATACTTAATACATAAGTCTTTAATCAAAGAGAGGACCCTGAAAATACTTAGGGTCCTCTCATTATCCTCATTGAACTTAGAGAATTCCCCTAAGTGCAAATCGGAGAATGCTATACCTATCACCTTCATAACTGAAGAAATTTCTTGATAAGGTGTTTTCTCTTCTCGTAGTTCATCTCATCCAAAATGAGAACCTTTACCTTGTAACCCATAATATCCAAAGTACCCGTATTAGGTATATCATTTATATACTGTACAATATTTGAATCAGGTTTATACCCCCACAGATCAAGTATACCATACATTACTTGTGATACCTGGAATTGATAGTACTTTGACAATACTCGTTTACCGTTATCTTCTGTTACCCATTCATTAAAGAAGCTTGATGAGAAAGGTATGAAGATTAAATGAGTACATTGTTGACCTAATAACATACGACATAAGTCTACTGCATGATCTAAGTCACATTCTGCTAATCTATGAGATAGCTTATTGATAAAGTATGCTGCCGAATCAAAATATGACCTATCCGTTACAAAGCTATCTTCTCCTCTAAAAGCTTTGTTACGAAGGTTAAGTACCTGCATATCTTGCATAAATACAGTCTTCGCATCTTGCTGAATCATGTCAGCATGTGGCATGTCTTTGGTTTCTGGTACCAAATCCGAATATGACCCAGATATGAAAGGTATCTTTAACATATCTGCTACTTCTTTGGCAATTGTTGTTTTTCCAACTCCTGAAACACCAGTGAACATTATTTGATATTTCCTACCGTTGTACATAATGTTGTAGTTTTTTGAAAGGTTCCAAAAAATCGGGTATCTTGAAAGACCTAAGGTTAAACTTATCTAATACCATGAATAACCTATCTTTCCTTATATTATTAGTACATCCTTTTACCCAAGGGACTTTCTTGATAGGATGAAGAGTTAATGCGGTTCTCAAGTCTATAAGAGACTTGTTCTTCTTGTATAATTCTTCTAGCTGGTCCCTTTCAATGCCCTTGAATTCTGCTCCTTTTGCATCTATGAAGTCTGCTATGCTCCCATATTGTTTCAGGAAAGCTTTAGTCTTCACTTCTCCCATACCATAATAACCGGGTATATCATCCGATTTATCTCCATTAAGTATTAGGTAGTCAACGCATTCCTCAGCAGAGTAACCCATTATATCCTTACAAGTTTGACTAAGAATTAGGGTATCTTTGTTAGGATTGAATATCTTGACTCTTTTGTCGAGTAATTGACAGAAGTCTTTGTCAGAGGATATTATGAGAGATTTACCTGGGTGGTTTATTGCCAACCAAGCAATGTAGTCATCAGATTCATATCCCAAGCCTTTTCTATCGATAATCATCTGAACTCCGAGTAACCTTAGAATCCTTCTCAACAGTGATAGCTGTTTATTGAAATCTTCATAATCCATACTTATCTTACTCCTATGTGCTTTGTAACCCTCGAGTAGACCATTACGGAAATTAGACTCTTTGCTCTCATGAGTATCGAATGTAATTACTACATGGCTTGGTTTAAACCGAGTTAAGTATGAACCGAGGATTCTTAAGAACCCATACACCAACCCGGTACCAGCTCCATTGTTGGCTTTAAGATTCTTAAACTTATGGTATGAACGGTGAGCAAGATTACTCCCGTCCACTACCATAAGCATCCTCGGTTTTCTACCCCTCGTCCGGGATGTATTCGTCTTCTTCTGCATCTTCAGATTCTATTTGAGATTCATAGTCTAAGTCTGCATCAACAGGGAACATGTTTCGTGTAATCTTCTTGAGCTTTCGCTTAGTGGTTCCTATGGTATTTATTCCGGCAGCCTTTAACAGCTTTTTCCTTAACTCACCATCTTCCTCTATTAACCTATGGAAAGCCTCTTCTCCTCGACACAGTTTCTTTCCTTCGAACATATATGTTCCACCACCGAGCTTCTCTATTACTCCAGCATCCTCTAAAGACTCTTCTAACCAGAAGTATCTGTCAAAGCCAACTTCGTGATACTTTGGGTTAAAATATATAGGAGCTTTGGATATAGTTTCCCGAGGAGGAGATACCTTATTCTTTTTCATCTGAACAGTTACATATTTACCTGCTCGTCTTTCCTTACCCTTATACTTAATCTTGAGAGTTTTACCTGAGTAGAATGCTAATCGTATTGAAGCATAAAACTTGAGTGCTGCACCACCAGGAGTTGTACTGGTATCTTGACCAAAACCTGCGCCCAGTTTACTGCGCAACTGATTGATACATACCATGGTTACTCCGAGTCGATAGAACAATTCGTTCCTTATTCGGAACATCTTGTAGATTTGCTTTGCCCGGTTTCCCATCTCGGCCTTGCTATCCGCCATCTTTGCATCAATGGCTTCTATAGAATCCAGGGCTGCTATTGAATCTATCACAACTATGATGGGTTCATTGTTAGTTAACTTTGACCTCCAGTATATGGCTAAATCAGCAATAGCATCCGAAATAGTTTCTATTCTGGTATCATTCAGTACTGTTACTCGTTCGGGGTCCAGACCATTTTCCTCTGCCCATGAATTCATCCAGGCTTGTTCTGCATCCACCCATATTACATGACCACCGAGTTGTTGTGCAGCATAAGCAAAGTTGTAAGCTATCAGGGACTTACCCGAGGATTCTTCTCCCATGATTTCAATTATCTTCCCGAATGGTACACCACCACCCATCTGATAATTGAGAGCAAAGAATGTGGATGGAATCCATAATCCATGATGATTTATGGTACTAGCCTTTAATTGGAGAGATGACCCATATTTCTTGAGTATCTCATTTTGTGTGGGTATCTTAAACTTCTTACCTCCCGATTTTCGGGTAGCTTTAGGTTTTCTTGCCATACTTGTAATTTATAATATGAAAAGAGTGGGATATAAACTATACCCCACTCCTACTTTAGGTATATATCTAGAAAATCTTAGATATCACTCTTATATTTCTTTCCCTTTTTCTTTTTCTTGTCTGCTAGCTTGCTTTTGGAAGAGGACTTCTTACGTGGTCTTTCATCCTCATCATCATCCCCCTCATTGAGGAATGAAGCCAGCTTCTCCTCGAGCTCATCGTAGGAAAGGATATTTGCCCGGATTGCTTTCTCCAGGTCCACCTCTCCCCGATACTTCTTGTCCAGCTTGGTTTTCTGGCAAGGTGATACCGAATAGCTGGTATCATTCTTACCGGTACCAGTACGGGTGATTTTGATATCGTATCCCTCTACAGGGTCAGTCATATCCCCCCAGTCCTCTTCATCGAGGTAAAGGTCTATAATATCCTGATATACCGAACGTGGTACCATCATGGGTTTATCTACCCGGTCGGGGTCAATTTCCTTACCCTTAGTATCTTTGTACCCAAGTACCCCGATGAGATACTTTCTCTTCGGTACCAGTTTCGATGCTAATGCCTTATCATCTGGGTCGTCGGAGTTTTTAAGCTCCTGGAACTTCTCCATGAAAGGACATGGCTCATCGAAAGTTGCCGGAGATATAATACCTCCCTCCTTTGGTCCAAGATAGAATTGAATAATCTCGATTCCCAATTCCTCGTCTGCACCACGGGATTTGATACGTACTCGGGTAGTTCCCTCTTTCGGGTAGATTATTCCACCACCTCCACTACGCTTTTCCAGGTCCTTCTTCCTGGCAAGCATCTTTTCTCGGGTAGTCATTACACTGCCCTTTTTCTTGGTTGTTTTTTCTTTTTTCATGGCTTTATTTATTGGTTTCGATATAAAGTATCTCGTTCAGAGATAATATAGTTGTTACTTGATTGGGAAGGTCTACTACATCCAGTTCTTTACCAGCATACAGACCGTAGGTAACTACTGCTCCAACCTGAAGACCGGGATATTCTTCCTGCTGTTCATCAGTTATGGGTCCTACCTGAATTACTACACCTTTGCGTGGTACTGTGTCCTTATCGTGTTCCTGAGGGATATAAAGTCCTCCTTTTGTTTTGGTATCTGCCGTTACTACCGGAGATATTATAAGTACCCGACTTCCTGTAGGAGTTCCCAAACCTTTCAGTTTACCATTCAACTCCTTTGCTTCTTTGACCGAAATAAGGTCTAACTCAATTCTTGACATATTTACTGTTGTTTACGTAAGTTTGCTGATACAGTTCTTAAAATATTCTCTCGTGATTCGTAAGCTTTACATATACTTATCATTTTACTCGCATTGTACTCAGCCTTCATATATCTTTTCAATGCTCCCTGATAAGCTTGGTTGTTCTCTGCTTTATGAGCTGCTGCGTCATTGTTTACATTACCTGATTCTTTATAGTAAAGCCATGCCTTACTATAAGCCTGATCTTTTGCCTTTTCAAGTTTATCCCTTTTATATATAAGCCTATCCCTTACCATCACCAATAGAGCATAATTAGATGGACTTCTACGTAAAGACTGATTGACCAGGTTCTCATCAATCATGAGTTCCTGGTCTAAATCAATCTCATAGGTTTTCCCTTGAAATAGAATCTTTAGTGTGTTTTTCTTAATCTGGGATAGACGTACTATCTTTTGCCTTTTTTCCATATAACACCTCTTTCACTGAAGTATTTATACATGGTCATAATGCTTATTCCATATTTGACCTTTATCTGTAGGTTACTCATACCACTCTCATAATCTTCTATCATCTTATTTATAGACTCCTCACTCAACTTAGGGCTTGGTATATTAAATCTACCGTCTCTTATACATTGTTGAGTATTCTCTTGGTTAGTACACCAATATAGATTTTCTACTTTATTATTTTCTCGATTATTATCCTTATGACCCACACACGGTTTATTATCTGGGTTTGGAATGTAGATTAAAGCTACCAACCTATGTATATTAAACGTATACTTAATCCCCTTATTATTTCTTAGGCTTACTATCAAGTAACCATTGTTCTTCTTTCTCTTAGCCATTTTCCTCCAAGTAACTCTATCTCTATACTTAGAGTACACATTACCTTCTCGAGTAACATGGTAACAATCAAAATCTGGTATATTACCTTTCATACATTCTCTTCCTAAACTCTCTCTTATTTTTCTCTATCTCTTCTGGATATAACTTAGGATAATCTTCTATTTCAATACCTTTGAACTTACGATGTTCCTCTAAGTACTCATCAGGATTAAAATCTGGTTCAAGCATTTTCCTATAATCATATCCAGGAATAAAAGGTAGTTCCTCTGCCATAGAACGCCCGATAACGAAGTCCATTGACATACTTACGTCGTCTATCTGGAAGTTGAAGTATTCTTTAGTATTTGGGTTACGGCAAGTTTCCCAAATCTCGTATACTACCCAGGTATTTATATATTCGGGACTTACCAAGTAATAGGTAGCATCATGAACATTACAAGTCTCTTGCATAAATGGTAACTTACCTTGCCTCATTTTCCAATAGTTTAGGATTGAAGCGAATAAGTTCATATCTGATGCAGCTGATTGACATGGCATATTAACCGATAATCGTACTGCGTATGCTGCTTCCTGCTCGTTATCTGAATATACCTGAGGTAACCTTCTCTTCCTACCGAACAAAGATTTAATATACCCATGCTTTATCAGGACCTTCTCCTGGTTAATCATGAACTTCTTAATCTTCGGGTGCTCCTGGAAGAACTCATTCAACTGTTGCTGAGCTTCATCTGGTGTTACGATAATACCAGCTTTTGGGTCAGATAGTTTAACTGCAAGCAGTTTCTTCTGAATACCATATATAATACCGAAACATATCTGCTTTGCCTGCTTCCTTCGGTTTTTCCAAAGCTTATAATCTGGATGTTGTTCATCACTGTAAGCCTTGTTTGCTTCCTCATACGATACACCATACTTCTTTGCTGCAATAGCAAGGTGAGGGTCTTGGCCCTTGGCAAATGCTTCAAGATAAGTCTCATCTCCTGAAAGGTGTGCCATGATTCTTAACTCTGCCTGAGAGTAGTCAAGTGCCATGTATAGTTTCCCTTTGGGAGCTACCAACTGTTTCTTGATATTAGCATCTACCGAAGTCTTGGGTATTTGTTGGAGGTTAGGTTCAGAACTACTTAATCGGCCAGAAGTAGTACCAATGATTTTGAATTGTCCGTGAATCCTGTCATCATCCTGAACTTTATCATGCCATCCCTCAATATAGGTTGTATACATTTTCTTTAACCCTCTTAATTCGAGAAGATTATCCAGGAAAATTGCTTTGGGATTTTCGGGATTTTTAACCGTTAGTCGAAGTTCTACCAATGTATCTTCATCGGTACTCGGCTTATCAGTATCACGATTAGTTTTCTTATCCTTGGTATATTTTATGATAGGGAATTTGAACCCCTTTTCGGAATACAACAGTAGAGGTAAATCAATTGTACTTCCCAAGTTTACTTCTCGGGTTAATTCCAATTCTTTTTTAGTGGTGAATACACCTGCTCGGATATTGGATATTTTTTGCTCCCTGCTTGCTATTTTCCGTGCGTCCTTTGGGTTATGATAATCCAGGTCTTCAAGTTCACTTTCAATAGATGCAAGGTACTTGCTTATTCTTTCTTGAACAAGCCATCTAGAGAATTTTTTCACTCGTGGAAGATTCAAGCAATTAGAAGTTGCTTGTTCAATCTTTGGCTTGTAAGATTCAAGCAGTTCCTGATTGAATTTCCTATCGAGGTATAATCCGGTTTTTTCAGCATGCTGCAATACCCTAGAAGCTGGCATAATCAAATGCCTAAACAAGGGGTACATGCCAATCTCTATTAGCTTACTTTCAAAGAACATAGCTAACCTAAGAGTATAATCGGTATCCTGACAACCATACTTGCATAATGGTTCCAAGGGTTTCTTATCCCAAGGTATCTTGTCAAACTTCTCTGCCTTCTCGTAATCGCCATGCTCTGGTAGATACCTTCTAACCATTGACTTCAGGTCATTGGGTTTCTCTTCATTTAGAAGATACTTCATAAGCATTCCATCCAGAACAGTACCTCTAACATATATCCCATACAACTCGAATATCTGAAGGTCAAACTTCAGATTCCATCCCACTTTAGTTATATTGGGATTCTCAACCACCTTTCTACCAAAATACTTTAACCAACGTTTCCAATGAGGGTTTTCATATTCGTGGTGACATAATGGAATAGATACACCAGAACCAACTTGAAAGGTTACAGATAAAATTGTGGGTTTGAAGGTTTTATTATAAATACCTTCTGCATTTGTCTCGAAGTCGACGGAAGCTATGCCGGTTTTCAAACAAGCTTTCACAAGCCGCTTGACTTGTGAGAAACTTTTGATTATGTCATATCTTGACTCCATGTTTATTCTTATTATATGCAGTATAGAATAGATCTTTACATGACCCTAAGTCTGACGTATTCTTTACTACTTGAAAGATACCATTCTTTACTCTTTTTATATACCCTGATCTACAAAGAAGACAGCATAACCAATATAAATATGCTGTCTTAGCTCCTGTACTCTGTAAGTAAGTATATCTAAATGTCTGACCAACTTCTTTATTTTGTAGAAGTTTTATCAAATTAGATATAATGTCTCCCTTCATAAGAATTATAAAATTATGTACTCGGAGCGGGAATCGAACCCGCAAGGTCAATGACCGTCAGAGCTTAAATCTGATGAGTTTACCTATTTCTCCATCCGAGCAATAAAAATGAGGAGTTATCAGTACTCCTCTAAACTGGCCGCTGACAAGATATTACCTCTAGAAAGATATCTCACCATTACAGTATCAATTAAGCATCTTATACTTTATACTTATTTAGGTGTTTTTCTTAAAGTGAGATACTTACCTTTAGTAATATGATTGATCAGTTCATATTCTCACCCAAATATACCCTCTGCTTTTCAATGGTAGTACGGAAGACAGGATTCGAACCTGCGACCCCTTGCTCCCAAAGCAAGTACACTAACCGGACTGTGCTACTTCCGTAAATTAGGTACCAGTCTATATCCCTACCGTCCAGTACCTGGGAATGAATCAGGACTCGTTGTCCACAGCACAAAGTAAAGATTCATAAGTGGACCCAGAGGGGATTGAACCCACGATCTTCTGATTATGAGTCAGCTGCTCTTACCAACTGAGCTATGGGTCCAGGTGAAGGTAACGGCTTTACTACTAATCTCGGCTTGACAGAAAAGAAACTAAGTTCAACCACCGTTACCTTCTTTGTTACCTTAATTCTGTCTGGATAGAAGTTTTTAGTTTTACCCAGTCCTTTTTATAACTATGCAAACTATCAATAGTATGATAGAGATAACCAGGTTTAGTACCCACTTCTCTAGCTACGTATTCCATGAGTTTCCATGCCAAGTATACATCATTTCCAAAGTGAGTTACAAAATCTGATGATCTTTGGTGATAGCAAATATTTAATTGCTTTTCACCTCGGGCATTCTCCCGGATAAGGAAGTCGTAATACATAGAGCATGGTATACGCATCTTACCATCCAGGTTTTCGGCATCAGAACATTCTATCTGCCCATCTTCACCATAGATATTAAGTATGGCTTTACGGGTATCATTATCATCCTTGAGCAGACCTATGACAGCCTGTAACTTGGTCATTACAATCCCATTATACCTTACTACCTCATTCATTCTCTCCGAATAGGTGTAGTCGAAGTACTTACCATCTACCAGGAACTCTTCCCATATTTCGGGACGCAATTTCCATGCTTCACCCGGGTTAATTTGTCCCGGGTGTATTCTTTCCTGGAACTCAGCCTCTGCCCAATCTTTAGATTTGGTGAATACAAATAAAGGGGCCGGGTCTTCCAGGTGAGTCAAACAGTATTGCTCGCATATAAGTTCTTTGGTAATGAAGTCATCTTTGCCTTCTATAACTTTATTCTGATAGGTACGGGGTTTTACCTCATTACCCATCTCATACAAATTTCTTGCCGTCTCAGACATCAATTCGTAAGGATTTGAATATATTCTCATATCATCTTTGTTTGAATAGTTTTACACAATTCCCAATAGTTACTCTACTAACGTTATATCTAATTGATAATTTTCTCATAGTGTACTTTCCAGTTCTGTATAAAGATTCAATCTCCTTACGTTGATTGTAAGTTAATTTTGACATAGGATGATTTTCGCCCTTTAGTCCTGGACCTTTACCAGGTTTATATGTAGTTTTTATACGCCCATCTCTGAAGGCCTGTTTAATATTGTCAGACCCAGTACCCCACTTTAAGTTGATTACTTGGTTGTTATGTATATCGTTGTCCAAGTGCATAACTATTGGTAAATTATCTGGGTTTGGAATGTAAGTTAAAGCTACTAACCTATGTATAAAATACCTTTTACCATCATATAATCTAACTCTTAAGTACCCAGTACTATTGGGTCTAGCTATTAAAAATACTTTTAAGTGTTTGTCCCATACTTTACCCGTAGTATATATCCTATACCTACCATTAAATCCAGGTAAAGTTAGATGACTTCTCATTGTTCGTGATTTTTAATATATTTTCTTATAGATTTTCGTAGTTCTTTTAGGTCCTGAATATTCATGTTGGGAAGACCTACCCAATGATGAGCATTGATACATACAGATAACTCTATGTCCCTGCCATTCCTATCAGGATATTTACCCTTGGATATCTCTACTCCAAAATAGAGTTTATCTTTCCTCTCGTACTTCACTTAGATACCTCCTTATCTTTCTTTTAAGTTGCCTTAAATCCTTTACACTGATATTGGCCACGGTATTAAATAACCACCCATCATCCGTGGAGAAAGTTATATCTATATCTCCTCCGAGTTTACTGGTGTAAGGAGATTTCTTTACTTCTATTTTCATTGCATTGATATTTGCAATTCAATAGACTTCCCTATCTTAGAATGGTAGCCAGTCTTCACTACCGAGTGTACAATCCTTTGCCAGGGTTTTGGGATATTTGAACAACTCAGGTCTGAGTACTTTCAAAGCTCTTTTATGTACCTTATACTTTATCTTGTCAGGGTCTACTTTAAGTAGATACTTCAACCGCTCATACCAGTTACCATCATATATACCAAGCTTATCACTAAGCTTTAATAGGTCTTCATGAGCATGATACATTAGTAATACCGTATCATCATTGAATATCTGACTGAAGTGTATTGATACATGGAATTTCTGTCCGGTAGGGAATAAGTATTCCCCTATCCTTTGAATCAGTAATAGATCACAGATAAGTCTTTTGGTTACCTCGGATGCCCTCATGAATACCGTTATCATAGGGTAATCCATGCCTGCTTTCTTTGATACAGTCAGAGACAATAAGCAATTCTTACCGTGAGCATGCTTATTGTCAAACTGATAGCCTATGTTAAATATCTTCCTTGAGTTTAAGGCTTTTACTACTTCCTGTCTTAAATCAATCAGACCATTTTCATCCACATAGTTTGCTACCAGAGACTTCCATTTAGCCGAAGTGTAGTTGAAGTGCCTACCGAAATCAAATTCTGGGTCTACCAGAGGTTCTTTAATATAAATGACTAAATCATTTAAGTACTGTGCTTTACCAATTCTTTCAATATCCAAACCGGAGATATTGAACAGGAATAACCTGTTAAGTCCCTCCCAAGCTTTCATACTTGTTTTGAACTGCAACAGGTTATTCTTTAACTTGAACTTACTCATCGGCTTCAGGAGTTAATTCACCGTCTTCCATATCATCTTCCTCTGAAGAAGAGAATGATATCAACTTTTTCCTTTTCTTTTCCCCACTTTCCTCAAGCTTTAGTTTGAGACCATACTTTTCTGTAAACTTTAAGTAGGTCTTTTTTATCATATTACGCTTGAGGATAGATGGGCATACCTCGGGTAATGGGATACCATCCCAATCTCCAATTTCTAAGGCCGAGGCTAACATAGATTTCTGTTTATACCCCAAATCTCTCCTTAATACCTTGAAAGCTCTGAAACTGTTACCATAGGTTTTATAACCTGCTTCATCACTTGTCATAAGTTTTTTGAGAGATTTACGTATCTTCTTTCTACGTACCTCATCACTACAGTTCTCTTTCAATAACTCCTTTATGTCCTTGCGATTCTGATATAACAGTATGGTAGTATCATTTGCCCAAGCCGCTTTGATAACCAACTTTAACGAGAAGTTATCATGGCCATATATATACTGACCCATACGACAGAATAACAGTATATCTATTGGTAACCTTGTAACTATCTCTGAAGAACGTAGTATTACAGTTATCTCGGGGTTTTCCACTCCAATCTTACGAGAGAATATACCACCAACTAAGCAACCTTTGCCACTACCATGATTGTCAGCAAAATGGAACCCAATGTGATAATTCCTGTTTACTGTCTTATTCTCTTCTAACTTCCTTATCATCAGTTTAGCCTGGTCAAGCACATCCAAATCAAGGTAGTTAGTAATCAGCCCAGTCCACTTGGTCATGGTATAACCAAACATCTTACCGAAGTCGAAGTCTGGGTCGAATTTAGCCTCAGCTATTTCTACCATCAAGTCGTATGTAAAAAGAGAATCGGTTAAGTTATAACCAATTCCTTCACAAAACCAGTCGGGTTTCTTGATTAAGAAATTTTCCAGTATCTTTTCCCAAGCTTCTATTGGGTTCTTAGCTTTTACCAAATTCATAGTTTCTTAGAAATTTACTAATAGCTGTTTGATGTAACCCTAATCTCTCAGCTATAGCCGATTGTGATAATTTATCCTCGTATCTTAACTTTATAATATCATCTCTTAAGAATACCGTTTTTCCCCTCTTTAGAGATTTTAGGGTATTTGAAATTTTTAACTTTGTGTCTTCTCTTACCTTTCTACCTTTGTTAGCTATGGAGATTAATCTCTTTGTTTCGCTGCTTCTTGGTATACCATAAAAAGGGCTTAGCTTACCCCTTTTACCATACATGGGATTTTCTTTTCCTCTCTTAGCAAATTGTGTAAATCTATTTTCCCTAACTGCCTGTTGAATATTCATTTTCTGGGTTCCCCAGTATAAATTACTTACTCTATTATTCCGTGGATTATTATCTTTATGACATACTATGGGATAGTTGTGAGGATTTGGTATGTAAGCCATAGCTACTAATCTTGATGCTTTAAACCATCGACTTGTACTTGTATCTATACCCCAAGAATGTTTCTTATTCCCCAATAAGTCAGTATTTATCCTCTTGTATAACCTATACTGTAACCTATTATTACATAATTCACCTCTAATTCGTATCCATTTACCTATCTTATTACTGTATAGCCTGCCACTCTTACTAATATAATAGCATGGCCAACCATCTATATTACTAACTTTCATATTCTATAATACTGTTGTCAATAATTAATAGTAAATTTAGTAATATCAGGTTGGCCATGTATCTAACTAATATAGTGACTTCTGCCGAAATTTATTGATATGGTTCTTCTTGAAATAGATGTAGAATACATCGTCTGAACCCATACCTATCCATCCCAAATATCCGCAGAAGTAAATGAAGGCCTTCACTAATTCCGACTGATACTTTAACTCCTGAGTCATTACCTGGGATTGCTTCCATGGTTTATTCTTCAGGAAGTTACGAGCAATGTTCAGATGATGGGTTATCTTCCATAACAGGTATGGGTAGTTTACTGAGTACTCCACATGATTGAAGTATCTACCTCCCTCGAGTAACTTTGTGTTATAGTCCAGATGTGTTTCTGAATCCATGTTCTCGTACCACTTGATAAGGTCTGTGGCATTGTTGTGGAAGATAACACCGATATCTCCCTTGTCCATTATCCACATTACCCCGATATTCATGGCTGTACGCAGGATATCTTCATAGTTCTTATTGAGAGAATCTACTACTGATTGAGGACAACGATTATCCTTTACCCACTTCACCATGTATGCCATAATATCCTCGGGTTGGATATTGGCATATATCAAAAGTTCGATAAAGAAGTGGATAGCATCTGCATTCTCTTCATTAGCATTTTGTAAGTGATTGAGTATCTCCGTATACTCTATACAATCACCATGGGTTTGTACCAATTTTGAATGGTTGGCCTCGAATAAGTCCATTACATTTTCGAAGGACTCATAGCCTTCTGATAACTCCTCGATAACTCTTGCAGTAAAGTCCTTTAACAAAGTTTGAGAAGCCTTTGTATTGATATCTACCGGGTATTGTGGTAGCCCCTCTATGCCTATATACCCAGACAAGAGGTTCTTTTGCATTTGATATATCTCTTCGAGATACTTATGGTCGGGAATTATACCCGGTTCTTCTTTAATGTCACGTGAGTCCAAAGTCGTATGTTTTTAAGGTTACTTATTATCGTGTGCTCCGAATCCCTTATCTCCTCTTGTTCCCCAGTTCTTAGCTTTTTCTTCATACTCTTCTTTAGTGATCTCTACAGGAGTAGATAGTATGATGGGAACGTGTACGAATTGCATTATCTTCTTATCCTCTTGAATGGGTATATACACGGGTTCATTACTTGCATTTTGAATACCTATGTGCATCTCTCCAGTATATGGGCTATCTACTATCTCGGCAGTGAAAGTTAATCCCTCTTTAGTAGCAACACCCGATTTATTTGCTGCCATAAGCATGGATTCTTTCGGATTGATGAAAACTTTTATTCCCGAGGGGATAAGTATTCGTCCACCTGGATTTATCACTACGCATAGTTTATCTGTACCTATGTATGAAAACCTCAGATCACCTCGCATATACATGCTCCTATTTACACCGACTAAATCTGAAAGTGAATTCTCTCCCACCCTGAGAATATCATCGCATGTTAATTTAGGAATGTAGAAATCCAAACCTGCATCCCCGTCATTTGCTCGGTTTGGAGACTTAACCTCTCGAATCTTTGTGAACTCTAATTGTACCATGTTATTTACTGTTGAATTTACGATAAATGTCTCTTGCTTCCTTTCGGGATAACTCGAACTTACTCTGAAGCTTATCGAGTATTTCCTTCTTACCCAGTTTTTCTCTTACCAATTTACGGTAGTACTTTTTACAACCTTCTATATCTACCAAAGGTTCTAAATCCTTGAACTTAGTTTCTGCTTCCAACTCCTTACGGGTCTTACCCATGAGAGCAGTGAACTTAATGCAACAGAGTTCGGAATCCCCACACATCTTGCATTCCTTGGTTGATAGGTCGTAATTCTTACCGAAGCAGGGATCTGAGCCCGAACCGAGTTTAGTGATATCCATAGGTTCAAGAATATCCCCAGTCTCTAACTCCTTCCTTACTTCCTTTAACTTGTCTTTCTTTTTCTTCGCCATATATTTGAGAGTTTGATATCAAGTGATAGTTAATAGGTATTTCAATGTCATTGATGTAGAATAGTATATGTACTAACTTTCTGGTTCACCATTATACGTGCGTGCGCATTTAAGCTTTAGCTTAAGTTAATACTTACTAAGTAAGTTAAGTATAAGTTTATATAGCTTTAGCTATATAAACCTCTATTAGTATTTAGTATACTAAATACTAATAGAGTTATAAGTGTGGGTATATACGTGCGCATATATGCGTATTACCCTTCCACTCTGATTACCTTTAATTTTTCTTTCTGATAATACATTCGTCTATGGTTACCATGTCTCTTTAGATAATTACCCGGGAATTGAAGATCGTCAAGATAGGCTTTTTTCTTGTTCATGTGAGTTCGTGCAAGACGTCCCAATATCTGTATGGATTTTTCATTAGAATCCATTGATGCAGTATTCTGCAGATATTTTAATTCAGGGAAGTTTTGACCTCTAGAAATAATCGTGGTAGCTATTAGTATATCGATTTTACCTTCTCTAAAAGCTTGTAGAATTTCATCACGCCCTTTGGTATTATGATGTACATATTGTATGTTGTATTGATTCCCGAGATGTTTAACATAATACCGGTAAAGATTTTCACAATGACCTATAAACTTACATACTATCAAAGCTGGTAATCTCTTTCTACCAATGTTATACTTGGTACGATCAAGGGATAGTTTCCAAGCTTTAACATTATCTGATATCACTTCCTTGTATTCTGTTGGGTAATCCACATCTTTAGAGTACTTAAAGGGAGCATATACCAACTTGCAAGTAATAGGGGTAGAATACCCTTTCTCTATCATATCACTTAATTTTATCTGGTTAACCTTATCACCAATAAATGACATGATATTCAGGTTATGTATTAACTTCTTCTTCTGATTACTCATGTAGATGGTACCACTCAAACCTACTCGTATTCTAGAGTTATACAGATGTTGTATTACTGTTTTATATGTTTTATTATCTATCACGTCAGCCTCATCTATAAGTACCATATCTATTTCTGATAAGAATTTTTGGTACCTACTTATATTTGAGGCAAGAGACTGTACCATGCACACATTAAAGTTACCCCAGTCATTGCACTTACTTCCCTGTATGAATGCAACCTTTTCACCGGGTAACAGTTCTGGAATCTCTTTTTTGAACTGCTTAAATAAGTCTGCACTGTTCAACAACAATACAGTTTTCAATTTCCTCTTGAAAGCCTGGTGTAATCCACAGAACACCAAAGTCTTTCCGAAATTAACTGCCAAATCAGAGGCACAGATAAGAAAAGGAGTATCTCCAACTCGATTATTTAGAATCTTTTCTAGAGCTTCTTTTTGTACTTCCCGTAATTCTTTATCTCCAAGTATTGTTGGAATTACTGGTTTAACTCCTAACTGGGGTCTATTATCTATGATTTTAACCTCCTGTCCCGTTTTAAGGCATTCATTGTAAACCCTATTTAGAAGACCTATTTTGAATTGCCCATAATCAGAGATATATTTTACGTAACCATCCCAGTTCTTTGCCCTGCTATACATCATTATATGCCAAGCATCCGGATGCTTAATCCGGAACATTTCATACAACTTATTTGTGAACTTAGCAGGGCCAGATAATTCACAAACATTGCAGTTCTTTATGGTTATAGTTATCATACCTTATTTCTTGAAAGCATCCCAATCTACATGTTCCGATTTAGGCCGAGATACTATATTAAATCTTGCCATATAATTAATAACTCTTTGTCTAGCCTTGTCATTAGATAGATCTTCTATCTTAGGTATACCATTACAGAATTCTAAAGCATAGAACTGAGCTTGAACAAAGGTTTCATAGTCAACTCCAACTTCATCGGCTAATTTTCTTGCTCTTACAAACCATACATACTCTTGAGGGTTTTTATCATAAGTATTGTTAATCCCTATTCTGTCAAGAATCTCTTTAGTATAATATTCATATATTTCTCGGGTATACTGGGGAGCTGAATCTTCTTTTACTTCTCTATCTGCTTCGTATACATCCATAATCCAATTAACTCTCTGATGTAACCAATTAGCACAGAAGTTATAGTTAACCCTCTTTGCTTGAGACATGAGCTTAATACCAGTTGTTACAAACTCTATATATCCTTGACGAGGTTCAAACCCAAACTTTTGACAGAACTCGTTTACAACAGGTACCAATTCCTTAACTGAGGCCCATTGTAAATCTGTTTGCTTTATTTTAGTTACTCCGATGTGTTTGAGTTGAACTCTAGTAGAATAGATGATATCTGCTAATAAGTTTGCATCTCCTATACTTCCTGAAGCTCTACGAACAGCTTGAGTTTGTACCCTTTTATCCTCTCCTACCACTGAACGATGGTCCAAAGAGTATTGCCTGGCTTTAGTGAAGAACTCATCTACGAATTCTTCAGATACTCTACCCCCCATTTCCTTCCATAATTTACGGAATAAAGTTTTAGAGATATGTATAGAAGGTTCTCGTTGTGCCATTATAATTTTAACTGTGATTTTATAGTTAAAAGTTCTTGATAAGTCTGATATGTCGTCTCTCGTACATATTCTAAAGTCCTTTGTTTACCCAGTGAATTGACATCCTCATTATCTGGTAAGAATACCACCTTTACTTTTTTGAAGGGTACCAACTTGAAGGCCAGGTCTAATGCCTTATCTTTAGCATCAGGGTCAATCAATATGATAAACTTCTCAACTGGACTCTTGATGAACTTGTTTACCTGGTATCTGCTGACGGCCTTACCTCCGGTTGCAATTCCATTCTCCCCCAAAGTTTCAGCATTGATTGCACCCTCACAAATATAAACGGTTCGGTATATTTCTAGAGCATCCGCATTATATATAATAAAACTCTTTCCCAAACCTGTTACATCTACTTCTGGGTTGTTATATTTGGGACCAGCGCCCATATATAATCGAGCATTGAAATAAGTTAATTGCCCATGCTCTGTAAATGGGATAATGATATATCCAAGATACTTACCTGTGTTACAATATCCCCATCCTTTACGAGCTAACTCTTCTATCTTAAATCCCCGTTTCTTAAGGTAATTCCTGGCAGACCTTGCCAATAGAGAAGTGCCCATAGATATGTTCTTGAATCCCTCTGGGAGGAAGAACTCTTTCTTACCTTTTAACTCAACCTTCTCTTCTTTGAATACATATCCAGAATAATCTCCCGATTCGAGTATAGATAATACTTCTTGAAAACTATCTGTACTCTCCAAATACATTACCAAACTTATAGGAGAAGGATGTTCACCACACTTAAAACAATTACATCGATTGTTTGAAAGGTTGATACCAAACTTCTTTTCTCCTCCACAGTAGGGACAGTCTGACTTCATCCATGAGTGTCTGTAGTCAAAGGCTCCTATCTTCCTCATAAAGTATTGATGGAGCCTACCCTTGAAATTACCATTAAGCTTCATAATACCCAGTCTTTATTTTATGTACATACCTATTCATACTACGTGTTGATATACCCCAGGCTTTAATTAAAGCCTTTATTTTAGTCTTATCATCTATACATTTTAATAAAGTCTGATATCTAACTTTAGTGAGTATTGAACGAGGATTCCTGAAGCATTTGAGTTGTTTGATACCAGGACGGTGTTGACCTTTTGTACTTCTACCATCACTAACCATTTGTTGAGAATTTTCTTTATAGGTACCCCAATATAAGTTCTCAACCCGGTCGTTGGATTTATTATTATCTTTATGACATACACAAGGTTTATTTTCTGGATTAGGTATATAAGCTTCAGCCACTAATCTGTATACTTTCAGATTATATCTTTTACCATTCGAATATAGATGAACTATATTTCTACCTGTACGATAGTGAGGATGTATAGTTACTTCACGATTACGCCTTATATTATATACCTTTCCATCTTTAGTTACATGGTACAAAGGAAAACCTTTTATATTACTGTTAAGTCTCATATTGTAAACGAAAATACCCGACCATGAATAACATAGCCGGGTAATTATTACTTATTAACTGGTAACTTCTGACATAATTCAGGAACTAGATGATGGATTATATATCCTCTACGAATCTTCGTTAATTCTGCTCTAGCTTCTTCTAACCTTAGGAAAGAATTCTTATAAGGTACCTCATACCTATCCATGTCTTTATACCCCATAGTCCTATGGTTGGGAGTAACCTTATTCCAATTTATAGAAGCCTTTTCTGAAGAGATGGGTACCCACTCACGTAAGAATACTCCTAAACTATACCTCTCTTCAATTGGACATACAACTTGATATCTGTTACCGGGTTGCCTTCTTAAACACATCTCTTTGGAAGCTCTCCTACGAAATATCTTCAATAATCTTACATTCATAACTACATGTGTTCAGTAGCTTGGAATACGCCAATATGAATATTATAATGACAGTGAGGGCAAGTGATGCACTCTTCTTCATTATGATCTGGACCATAACTTAAATCCAAAAATACTTCCTTCTCATTGAAAGCTACCTTGGAATTACAATTTTTACAAACTGTAGTCCTCTCCTGAATTTTAAGGGGCTCTGTAGTAATAACTCGTGCCATATAATTTTAATTATTTAAGGTTTAACTTTTATATATCTCCTGATGTTTTACTTCTCTTTTCTGGGTCTGCATTGGGATTACTTACTCTCTTCTTTTTCTTAAGTAAGTCATCTACCTGTTTACCCATTGACTCATCGTACTTTGCTCTGGCTTCTTTAGAGAACTCTTTCATACGTTGTCTTTCTGGGTCCATATTAAACATTACCCGACCATTTGGAACTCCATCACGTTGAACTACAACTTCCATTCTCATGATGTTATGCTCTTCTTCGTCTTGAGTAGAATTTAATCCCATGACGCATTTTGCATTCCTTATTATAGAAATAGCGGATGCTATATCATTATCCTCGTATCTGGTTTCTTGATGCTTAGCACCTTCTCGGGTAACATGTTGGGCAGTCCAAATGGCATCTAACCCTAACTCATCGCCCATATTATCCAGGTCAATGTATACATTGTTGATACGTTCTACATCATCCCTATCCCGGGCAATAGAAGCTAACTTTGCAGCATAGTCAACCATTATGACATTCACCTTGATACCTTTCTCGGTTTCCAGTTTCCTAACCAAGTTAATAATGGTATTACAATCCGCAATGGTTGCAGGTACACGCTCCACAATAAACTCTACACCAAGACGTTTATATTTACGCATGTGCCTTTGCTCCATCTTATCATAATCACCAGTTAACATTTCCCTCTTGGTCTTATTTAGGGTGGACTGAATCATACGGTCCATTAACTGGTTTTTACCATTTTCGGTATCTATGTAAAGAACATTCTTTTTCATAGCCAGATATCCCCGAGCAACATTGATAAGTGCAAAAGTCTTTCTTCGTTTGGGACGGTCAATTAAAACGAAAAGAGAGTTCTTGGGATATCCATCTCCATTACCCAACCTATTCAACTGCCAAAATGGAGTGGGAACTACATCTGGGTCAACCTTTCGCATAAGTTGTCGCATTGCAGTTCCACTAACCATTAACAAAGGTTCGTCCTTCTTTTGGGGTTTTGAACTTTGTAGAATCTTAGTTAGTTTAGCTTGATAGGTTTCGTAAGAATTGTAATCAGAGAAGTCCATACCTTCATTTAAGGCTTTCAATTCAATGTAGGCAATAAACTTGTGTATGTTCTCCAGAACAATATCTACATCTTTTAGAGGCTTATTATAAAGTTCAGATATTAAACTATGAATATTAGGGATATCATCCTTGGTAACTAAGTCTACATAATCCTTACCTTCTAACAAAGTTTTAACCTGCTCAACCATTAAGACCTCACTTGGTATTCGTTGGTATTTCTTTACGAATTTTACCAAGGCCTCTACTACTATTGAGTGTTCAATTAAAGTAAAGTACCCAGGTTTTATCTTTGTAACATATAGAAGAGCTTCCTTCCCTTGTACCAAAAACCTAAGTACTTCTAATTGAAACTCGATAGAGAACGTAAACTTGTCACAGGAGTTTAACCTCTTCTTTACCCTATTTTGTTTCATATATTATATAATATTCATGAGTGTATAATCAATAGTATCTGCTAGATAATATAGTTCTCCAAGCTCATCTTTGAACATTCTTGAACACAGACGGTGAAATAATTTTGATAAAATTCATACAAGTTGTTACTTTATTATTTATATTTGCATTGTTAAAAATCTTTACTACTATGAAAGGCAACAACGGAAGTGAACTACATCGCTTGACAGAATTAAAACCTTATGATGAGGATTTGTTTAATAGGTTATATAAAACCTGCAAACCCTTAATCCGTAGACTGACGAGAGGAGTTGATTCCAGAAGATTTAATCTCACACCAGATATTATTAACTCTTTCTTCTGGGATAAGTTCTTGTATGTATTTAATAAATATCAAGACGAATACGATGAAGAAAGGTTGAAAGCAACTCTCTTGTCTTCCCTGCAAACTTATAAAAGTAAGTTGTTAAGAAATGCTTATACTAAACAGGCAGAATTCAATCAAGAGTTAACATCATTCGAGGTATTATTTGACAATAATAAGGAGCTACTTGATGATTCTGATGAGACCAGAATAAAGGAGGAACAGTCTCAAAGATTCCATCAGTACATGAAAGAACACCTTACACCCGATGAGTATCTGGTTATGCAGATACAACTTGAGCCTCCCAAATGGTTTGAATCCCGTATCAAGGATTCTCATGGCAAGCTTTCTATATTACATCTTATAGATTACTTTGAATTACCTCGGGATAAGTTTGCAGTTAATATGTTTTCCCGGATGAGAAAGACCATACAGAAAACTTTAGAACAAGCTGCATTAGACCTTAAACAATAAAAAAGGCCAGAGTAAGGTTATTGCTAACCTCACCCCGGCCCCACTTAACCAACTCAACTATGGTTCAGTTTACAATATAGGCACATATCTCTCGGTTTGTATGGCCGCATATTCATCCCCAGTTCTATCAGAGATGGATATAGTAATCATATGGGCTACTTCTACCCATGCTTCCGGACCAGATGCTTTAGTTACTGTACCCACTGATGCCTTAACCTCTGCTACGGAGTTAGTTATCTCTAACCATGAAGTATATTTAGAGAACTCACAATCTTCACTTGAGGATAATTCTGGCCTTATATCTCTGGCCTTAAAAGTAGACGGCATAGCCATCATTACTCGAGTTATACTTTCAGAACTGTTCCTTAACCTCAGTATTTCTGATAGCATCAAGGACATCCTTGAATTCTTAGAAAATAACTTGGATAAATCATAGGTCAAATACGCACTACTAGTTCCCTTACTGTATAAGCATACTACTACTCTTAGGGTTAAAGTAGATGTACCCATTAAAGCTTTTATATAAGCATAATGGTCAGGAGAGCTAGCTGTACTAAATGATAAATTACCACTATCTGCTACTTCTACTTTTCCTAATCTACTGTGTAACCTTTTCAAATTCATAGCTACTCTCCATCCGATAGCAGCATCAGGATTCCTAAGTTGATAGAACCCAGTAGGTACACATATACTCCCATTACTATAGGCAGAAAATTGAGGGAGTATACAACCCGCTAATTTCCAAGTTTCTTTACCACGGGGGGGAGATACAAAACTATATTCCATGGCCCCCTCTGAATTGGGTCTAAAGCTTACAGTGCCTATGTCCCATTTGTCCGTGGGTACCTGTTGGGTTTTACTATCTATATCTATCTCGGGAGATACGAAAATACCCATAGCATCTGATGACTCATACCACTGATAATTAAGGGTTTTGGTTACTGGTCTACCTGCAACAAAGTTAGAACCATTTATATTTAGCTTAATAAAAATAAAACCCTCATTATCATCCGAAGAAACTGAGTCCTTAGATACTACTACTTCTATGCCTTGACCTAGAGAAGAGATTAAGTTATTCACATGACTCATTAAATAATTAACATCTCCGGGAACTGTACTTTCCTCCAGAACTTTTACCCTAGCCTTGAGGTCAAGAATATCCAAAGGATTCATTCCGTACGGCTTTACTGGAAATTGACCTTGAATGGGTACCAAACACAAAGTATAGTTCATGGCTGCCATGATTGACTTATACCTCATGCTCGTAGTCTGGCTATTCCACTCAGGTCTCCATCCAACCAAGTATACTCCTATGAGAGAATCTACATTCTTGTTGAAAGGCATCCCTGAATCAGCCAGGAGTTCTAACATCCTTTTATAATCCCAAGAAAGTACCTCATCAAGGCCATACACCTTGTCAAAGGTTAACCACCCACATGTGAAGTTAGTTACACTGGGGGGATTTTCACTTCCATCGGGACGATAAGTATGAGTTGCTTTTACAGCAAATGCCACCAGCTTCTGAGGGTTACTCAGACTTGGCCATCCCCCCGAAGGTTGTACTCCGTTGAAAGTAAGTACATCTGGAGCTATGTGACATAATCCATCAGGAGTGGTGTAGGCATTGAATACCTGGCCTGCAGTATTATCCTTATTTGAAAGAAATACCCTACGAGCTCTTCCCAGGATATTAGCCACTCCCGAAGGTAATGTACTCGGCTTCTTGAATACACTGGTTATGGTTACATCTTGTTGGGTAGTATCTACCCAGTCGAAGCCGCAAATAGGACCGGTACCAGCCGTTATGGCAAGAGGTTCCATAACCTCTTTAGATTCTATCAAATCTCCGTAGACTTGGTAGAACCTCGGTTGTACTATCCCATTTACTACTTCGGTTACATTATTCTGTGCCATGGTTATATTTTTAACTTATCGAGGTTCTCATCGATGAATATTAAGGCCTTGGTTAAGGATTCTACCAGTTTCTGGTTCACTGAGTCATCTTCGAGTAGAGCCACGTCATCGGGATTATCCTGGAATAACCACTCGAGAAGTACTCCCCAGTAGTTGTTGCCCATCAGTACAGTGAAATTGGCTTCCTTATCAGAGTCACCGTCTGATGGGTCTGTTCGGTGTTTGTAACCATCTGTAGTGGGGAAGTCTTCCTGCAGTTGTTCGAATATTACTGTAGCAAATAAATCCGAACGGGTTTGTCCCTTGGTGGTGTAGATTTCAAATCCCCTTGCAGTGCACCATTCATTCCCCATGCCTGCGGCATTGTTATGGAGGGATAGCAGAAACTTAGCTCCCCCTCGAGGAGTATCCAAGTTATTTGCAATTTCTTTTCTTCTAGACAGTCCGATTTCGGTGTCCTTGGTATTGGTGAATGCTACTTCGAACCCATTCTGTTTAAGGCGTTCTGCCAACATCTTGCCCACTTTTCTACTCCACAGGTATTCCTTGTGTCTACCATCGGGAGATTGTTTTCCTGCCACATCAGACCCATGAGCAAAGTCTATGATAGGCAATAACCTTCGTGCCATAGCTATAGTTTTTTAAGATACATTAACTTTAATCCATTTAGATACATACCCACTGATTGGTCCATGTTAGAAATTGTAAATTGGTCCTTTGGTATATATATCTGTTCTATTACCATGTCTTTTATTGCCTCATTATCTTGAGGCTCAAAGATATTTGCCAGAGATTTACCATTACAAGTGAAGTTTGACAACAGTCCACATAACTCAGAATACTCATTGTTTACCAAACTATCTACCTTCTTTACAACTGATTCTTTGTTGTCTAGGTGATTCTCAAATCGTATGCGCAGTATAGCATATTTCAGGATATGACCTAAGCTATTAAATTCTCTGCGTATCAATATTTGAGCTTCAGTTATACCTATGGTAGAGTCAGCGGCTCCCTCGAAGAATTCTTTTACTTGTTGGGAAGATTCAGAGACTACCGATACCTTTTTATTTAAGTTCCAGATGGTATATATAAACATTACTACCATTACAAGAACTAATACCATGAAGATACCGAAGATTACCTTTAGAGCCCCATAATTAGAAGCTGCTTCTGCCAGCTCAATCGAGGATTTGGTTAAGGATTGAACGGCATGGTTAAGTTTTTGATCTTCCTGAGCAAAAGAAGATAATAAAGCTATTAGAGGCGCATTAAACATATACAATGTAAATTAAGGCAGTGATTTGTTCAAATACAACAAAACTGTCTCCTGGTTCAAAATATTTTACATTTACGGGTAGGTACTTGTTGACAATATTTACCAGAGTCTCTCTTACCTTATCACCATAGTCGGACGGATGTTCTGATTGTATTTGTTCCCTTTCAGCCTTTATCTCTTCTTCGGTTGCATCGGGATTCATTAGTTTCCATTCTTCTAACAGTTGTTCTTGAATCTCCTGGTCTTTCCTTACCATGAAGTCCCATTGACCCTTTGGTATACCAATAGTAAGAATCATTGGGACACATTCCCAACAATCGGTCTCAGTGTCGTAAGTAGCAGAAGGAGTATCGAAGTGTGAGATAGTATCATAGTTTACAGAACCATCGCCTATTGCCTGGGCTACTGATGCTTTGGTACTTTCATCTACTTCTGTGAGAGTAAAGGTCACTCCATAAAAACGGCCTAATATTTCATAAAACCGTCTAGTGCCTCGTATCTTGTACAAGGATATGGCGTATCTTAGAACTAGCCGGTAATCCGCGGTAGGAAAACCCCTATTTACCCAATTCTCTAGATTCTTCTCTGTATAAGGTTCTCCCTTAGTTAATACGCCATAGGCATACGGTATGAACCCAAAGTATTCCCAGAGATAATTCAGGAATATAGGATTGGCTTTATCCACATCCAGACATTCCATGAAGTTATCTATATCTGGCATTACTTCAGTATCGAAATAACCCGAACATACATCTATGAACCTTTCGAATATACCTTTGCCTTCTGAATCCTGGTAGGTATCATTGGATTTATAGTAATGGTCGAAAAGGTTACTGAAGATGTAATCCCTGAAGAATGTCTTCGCTGGATTAAACCACTTCATTGATTGTGAGTGTTATGTTATCCGAACTGATAGTGGGGATATTGTAGTTGTGAGGAATCAGGTCTACCAATCTGCCGTTGCTTCCCATCGGTTGGGTGGTTAATTGATATACTGTTCCGTTTTCGTAGTTTGCATTTTCAACCGGTAAGTTGATTGTAAGGCTGAACTTTGACTTGGTCAGAGTTACCTCGAGAGGTTTACCATATTGACCAGAGTATAGAGCATTACCCGACAAGTCCTTGTTAGCATACACCTTGTAGAAGGCATTGCCGTTTTCTATTACGGTCTGTATGTAACAATTCTCAAAATCAGATTCCGGAGTAGAGGTTGTAAATGATATCATCTTGAAGTAGGTGATATTCAGTGCGGGCACTGATACTATCTCTTCCGTATTCTGAGAGTTGATATTTATGGCTATCGGGTACGGCAGTAAGTACAGCTCGGTTATGGTAAGGAAATCAACCATGGGCTGATTATCCATGAGAGCATACAAGTCAGACTGTCTTACCGGTTTATTGATATCAGAGTTCTGATAGTTATAAGCGTCCAACAATGCTTTCTTTACCTGGTTGCTTATATCTATGGATTTGAAAGACTTCCTACCAGTAATTTCAGCCGAAAGGTAAATCTTGGCTGCATGTGTAGAATACACACTTACTCGAGTGGTTAACACCTTAGAAGATTCCATCCTTTGCTTTACATTGTTAATAAGCTCGGTGCTTGCTTCTGAACCACCATCTGGAGTGATATATACTTCTACATATTTTCCACAGATGTAGTTACAGTAAGCTTTATCTACTCCATCTATTAACATGGCTATGGCCTCATAATCTTCTTTGGTGATGGCCACTCCCAGAGTCTTAATACTTAATGGTATATGCTCTTTGAGGGTATCAAAATCCTCATAGTCAGAGCCCCCGGTAGCAGCTATAGTATTGGTTAGAGTAAGGCCAGAAGTTACATCGGTCATTACATCTGGAACTTTATCGAACTGGTTTGCCGGTATATTACCGTTTGCACCATACGTAAGATAGTACTGCCCCTTGATGAGTGAACCTATGGTTGGTTTCCTACCAAACTGACCATCACCAAATACCAGGTACGGAGTGAGAGTAGTATCAAGTTCTACCTTGTACACCTTATCACCAGGACCTGAATAAGCAAAAGTATCCACCAAGGTCCAAGCTTCTCCACCAATAGTAAGTACCATAGAACCTTCTACATACTTCTTATCCGTGGGCAAATCTCCCAAGGTTATGATAATGTCATGAGAAGTATAAGTACCCAGTTCTACTTCCTCCACAGCCTCCTTTTGAGCTACTGGTACTTTATAAGTATAAGTACCCCTTTCGATAGTTACATTACGAGTAGTTATCCACTGTTTACCATCCTTTGAATTAAAAATGGTGTTCTGCGGTACTTGTATATCTACAGGGAAAGGACTTCCATCTTGCATGTAAACAGTTAAGTCTACTGAAGAGGGGATGGCTGATTTTATATGATAATCCACCAGCTTAGCATGTTTGTACAGAGATGAATACCTTCGACAAGTTGGGAGGAAAGCTTCCCTTGCCATACCGTCGATGTAGTAATGTATTACCTCGGCAATACCTGCAAATATTGAGAGTGTAAGGATGAAGATATTACCTTCACTCATATCCGTTATCTCTGGAACCCTTTCATTCAGAGATTGAATCAGTTTGGCTTTTATGTCATTATATGACCTCTGAAAAGGGGTGAGCCAAGGGTTGCTAGTAGACATTTGTTGTAGAGTTATTTAAGTTATACTGAAAGTTTAACTCTTCTACCCTTTGAGAGTTCTGTACCTTGAAATATATCAAGAGTCTTATAGATTCCTTGGTGGGTTTCAGAGCGAATACCTTTAATGCAGTTATCCGAGGTTCCCAAGCTGCTATGCCATCCTTCACGAAATTTTTAATCATGAGATTGAGAGCACTGGTGTTAGGTTCTTCCAAACATTCCCAGGTTCGAGAACCAAAGTCTTCTTGTCTGAATCTTTGGCCTATTTGATAGGTTAAGATAGCTGTGAGGTTCTGCTTTATTAAAGCAACATCTCCTCGGAGTATATACCATCCTATCTTTGGTACTACTCTGCCATCTGGCAGCTGTACTGATTCTAGTTTCCCATCGCTCCCGACTGCTTGTTCAAGCTTTATAGGGAAATAGGCACCACTACCAATAGTGTTGAGTTGATTATAGTTTGCCATTAGTTAGGTTGTTTAATTGTTTCGCTTTCAATATCCTCCACCTTAGTCTCTTCTAGTTTAGAACCAGCCCAAGATGCAGCAGCAGTTTTCAAAGCAGCACCACCATCTTGAGGTTTAGGTACCCAGTTAGTAAATGTCTGCTTTATTTTATTTAGGTCTTGCTCAATTTTATTTAACCTCCCTACTACCGAATTGGATTCAGGAATACCAACTTCTCCCCCCTGCATTATAATGTTATTCGCATCGACGTTTATGTTACCGTCTAGAGACTTAACAATTATATCTTGTTGGATTATTGCAGTTAATACTCCCGATTCACTTTCATCCAGTATAATCCTATTGCCTTTGGGTGTAATAAACCCAAGTACATGAGGCTTGTCCAATTCCGGAGGCATCTCTCCGATTGCCCAGCCATGATAAGACCAGAGGGGGTGTCTTGGGTCTCCATTTTCAAATTCTACATATACTATAGAACCTTCACGAGGAGATAACCATTTGAATCCAGAACCAGGACCTCCTTGTTGATGCTTAGGATAGGCCCATACTTCTACACCTCTTAGTATACTCGGGAGATGTACACATACCTTGTTTTGAGAGTCAGGGTCATTAGAAGTTATTACTATACCTCGATAGGTAGAATAGAACCTTCCAATAGCCTCTATACCTCTCTGTTGAATCAGTTCATATAAGGTCATTGTTCTCTTGGGCTTATGTTCCTACCAACTTGAAAATCCATCCTTGAATCTACTTCTACCCTGTAATCAGTGGGGTTATCAGGATTCTGATGTACTAATATTTGACGACCTGCTCTTTGGGGATTTTCTTTGTCTTCTTTCTTCCAAGTTGAATCTCGGTATCTCTTTACTTCTTCTTTAATCCTACTGGGTATCTTCCAAGCACCCGTAGTATAAGATTCTTCAGCTACATCATGAGCCTTTTTGAATACTTCCTGCATGTTTACCGAAGTAGATATCTTATTTAGTATGGAGTTACGTGACTTCTTCTCGAAAGTAACCTCAGTAAAATATCCACCGGTGTCAAAGTTATGTTCAACTTCTTTTGCATACCAGTCATCGGAATATCTTTGACCGACATTCTTTATCTCGATAATCTGAGAAGATTTCATGTTGGGATTGCCTACAAACTTAGCTTTAGCCTTAATCTGACTATTCACTGATTCAATGATGTCATTAGACATAAAGCTACCCATGGTCATGAATAGAGGGTCAGCTACCACTCGTACACCAGGTACTTGTATTTCTACCTCCATTTCTATTAATACCTTCTGTCCAACCTGATATCCACCAGCTGGTTGTATTATAGTTTTATCGGATGTTTTTTGTAAAGCTCTGTACCCAGATTTCCAGTTCCTATCATCTATAACTTTATTATTCTGACCTTTAGCATAATCTTTAGTACCTCTAGTAGAATAATCTATAGGGTCAACTAATATCAGTACTTTCCTTTTAATAATGAAGTTAGATACTTCATCGGGAGGCTGAGGAAGCTTAGGCTTTTCCTCTTCTTTTACCTCTTCACCCGAGCTTACTTTTTGAGCATAGCTTTTTATAGCATTCTCAAACTCTTTCAACTCATCCAGATACTTTTTCCATTCAGCTTCTATCTGAGAATTGTAAGCTTTAACTTCATCCTCAGTTAATGAGGGATTTGAAGCTATCTTCTGTTTAGCATCAGTTACAGAGTTATATACTGGAGGCTTTTTAGAAGAATTGTTTACCTGACGACATGTAGAGGTACTTTGTATTATAGCCCTTTCGAACTTTGCCATACGAGTAACATCTCTTGGCTCCATAAGTATCTCAGGCTTATTCCTTCTAACATAAGCATCCGGCTTACATGGGTCATCGTTGGTAGGTATACATTGAACTACCTCTGTTTCCACAGTTTTAGTATCAGGGTCTATACTTGAAGCTTTACCAGCTTCTATACTTTGTACGTATTTAGTTTGAACCCTGAACTCTAACAGTTCTCCAGTTCCACCAGCATAGGTATATGCAAATACCGTTTTACCTGACTGCTTTCCATTGTGTATCTCTATCTTGTTATCACGAGTGTCTACAAAGTTAGGACCTCCTGGCATAGCCTTAACTATACCCACTAACTGAGAGTATTTGTTTAAGAATGTAGCCGAACCTGCAATTACAGTACCTTCTGCAAATGTGGCCGGTATCATCTTTAACTTATATCTATCAGGGTCCTGAGCAGGTTTAGAAAGGTTCTCTGGAGTCAATTCAAGTATTTTTACTCCTACTAACCCATCATCTATCTCCTCAGAGTTTTGTATTTTTGTATAACAAGGTAAGCAAGGCTTACTTTTCTCTTTGCTCTGTTTTGCCATCACATGGTTGATTATCGGTTATTACCAGAGCTGTACCAGCTTTCTGAGAGTAATCCGTTACAATTAAAGGCATCTTACCCAAGGCTAATTCCTTGAATACCTCCAAGTACTCGGTTTTATTACCCACAAATTTTGAAGGTTCGGCTTCCAAGAACATCTTTGCATCAGCAAATTCTATGGTAAACTTTACTCCCTCTGGTGTAAACTCTATCTGATGACTCTTTATGTTGACCAATCTTACAGGACCGGATTTGAAAGAGCTGTCACTGAATATCCATCCCCACTGTATCTTCAAGGGCATCTTGAATTGTAAAGAGGGATGGTCCACTATTCCTACAAAGTCAGTTACTATAGTAAACTTACCTTTGTCTCCTTTACCTTCTGTGTACTTGTAGTTGAAGTTCTCGACTTCCATACCGATGGGAATGCCATTGAACTCGTCCATAATAGGAGAGCCAGCTCCATCGAATATGGCAAGGTATGGAGTACCATTACCGTTTACGAGAATGGGTTTACTATCCTCCATAATTCGGTATGATTAACTCCATATCCTCATGAACATCTTCGAAAGGATTGAGAATATCATTGGCATCCGCAATTACTCCCCACATTCCAGAATCTCCATAGTATTTGAAGGCGATGTTTTGGATTGTTTCTCCTTCAAGTACCGAATGAATTATATGGTCTGAAGATATTGCAGATATATTCCTTTCCAAAGATACATCCCCGTCTGGGAACTTTATTACATAACTGTCCTCATAGGGACTTGTTCCTGGGATAGTAACCATAAGTATTTAATTTTGTGTGCCTACTCTCTCCGTATCGGAGTTTTCTAGAGAATTTACTTCCCCACCATCATAGATTACTCCAGGCGTATACTGCAACTTACTAGCAGGGATTATTTCTTCCCAAGTTCGATTGTTTTTAGTTACCCTTTTGAAGGTGAGTGTTTGGGTTGCACAATTAGGTAGTAGCTTAAGGTCAAAAGGTTGACTTACAGTACTTGCAATCCTCTGACCAGTCTCTGGGTCATTATCATACCTTTTCCTCATACGAGCTGCATTTTGAAAATGAGTTAATTCATATGGAGCTGAAGCTAGTATGAAAAGGTCGTCTTCAAATAATCCAGAATTACCCCACTGAATTCTTAGGGTAGGAGGTGATGCAGAATAACCGTCAGCTCTTGCCCAGGATTCGAGCAATCTACATTTATTCACCACATCGTCTCTGTGTTCAGCATCTACTGAATACCAAGAGATGTCGAATGTTATTGTATCTTCTCCTCCAGTGTAGAAATAAAAGGGGTTATTACGTCCCATGGATTTAACTGCAGCCCAAGTAGCATTAGGTTCTACTCGTAATCTGTCAGGCCTGTTTTGAATCACTAAACTTACAGCGGGTGATACATTCAGGTTAGCAATAACAATGTCGTTCTTTATCAGTTCAGAAGTCAACTTGTTTGCTACAGTATAATCTATGGACTTAGCCTTCAAAATCTGTTCAGGAGAAACCCCAGCTGTTTCAGCAGCTATACGATTCTGAGTCCAAGGGTCCTGAGCCTGAGCTAAAGAGAACGAACCCTTTCGGGCTACATGCAGATTCTTTGCGTCATAGGCTTTACCCATCTTATTGGGTTCTGCCTTAGCCATTGGAGAAGTAGCCCTGTTTATGAGTATCAGGGCTCTCCATACTTTATTGAGAGGAGATTGGAATATCCTCCCTTGCTCAAGGTCAACTACTTCTTGAGCTACTTTTCCTAAAGGTTTTCCTATGAGCGATGCCATGATTTATTAGTTTACTCCAGCAGCTACATTTATCTCTGAATCTCTTTCACCAAGGTACTCTTCCAGGAACTTCTTACCATCCATATTGATAGTTAAGTGAGTACCTCTATTTTCCCGATTGTTGAGCTTATCAGTATAAACTCCGAGCATCTGTACTAACCACCGTATCTCTTGGATAGTTAACATTTGGAGATTATCCTTTTGTTTATAACCCTCTCGGCTGGCTTTGATAGCAGATGCCAGGTCATTTGTAGCCCTGGTATTTTCATCTTGAGCAGACTTGTTACCTTTAATAGCACTGTATATCATGGGCCCAAATATGGATATACCAGTAATAGCTAACCCAAGTGGACCTCCAAATAACCCGAGTAATCTAGAACCAAATCCCAGTATGCCTCTACCCACAGAAGCCAAAGCTCCTCGGGATGCCGCACCTGCTGCTGCCCCTGCAGCGGTACCCATTAAACCCCGAGTCATCTGACCCGCATTAGTAGTAGTAACCATTGCAGCAGGTACTGGAGTCCATCCAGAAGCTCCTCTACCAGTTTGGGCATAGTATCTACCATTGGCTCCCATTTTTGCTGGAATATTACCATTATAGAAATAACCGGGTAATCCAGCCATACCTGCAATGATAGTCGCACTTGCTCCAATACCAGCTTTCCTTTGAGCTATGATGGCTCTCTCCATGTTTAAATAACCCTGAGCAGACATAGTGGCTTGAGACCAGCCGCCCATCATTAACCTTATCATGGTTTTGAAGGATACTTGAGAGTCACCATTCAGTAATAACCAACGTGCTCTCAGTCCCATCCAAATAGAACCTATCTTTAAACCAACTGCAGCTATAGCAGCAAATCCCGCTATCCATGGACCAAATGGAGTTGCCATTAGGTCACGAAGCTGAGATATGGCCCAACCGAGCATATCCAGAAATCCCATTATAATAGGATTCTTACCCAGGGCTTCACTGAAAGTAGTCATAAGGTTCTCGGCAGCAGATTGGATAATATCAATTTTACCTGCAAGGGTTTCCATTCGTTTCCCTACTACCTCTTCAGCAAATCCCGCAGAATTGTTTTGTATCTTATTTAACAGGTCAAAGTAACCTTCAGTATCACGCATGATTGCAACTGCAGCACGCATACCACGTACACCGAAGATACTCTTGAATACAGCATTCTGGTCTATAGTAGACAATCCTTGAGTAGCTTCTTCTATTTTACCTAAGATTATGGCAAAATCTTGAAGGTCTCCATTGGCATCTACAAAATCCTGTTTACTCAGTCCTAATCTAGCTAAAGCCTTAGCTCCCTTAAATTTAGGATTGGTTAATGACTGAGTCAGGTAGTCTGCCATATTTCTTATAGAAGTACCTGCCATAGAACCCTGAATACCTGCATTACCCAGAGTACCTATCATGGCAGCTACTTGTGGTAACTGCTGTCTCAGAGTTACCATGGATGCAGCTGAGTATTTTATAGATTCAGCTAAGTCTGCCATGGATACATTTGATGACATAGCCGCCTTAGTAAGCTGGTCTCCAACTACATTAGCTGCATTTTGACCCTCTAATTTGAAGGTCCTCATGATATTGGTCAGTAAGTCAGCTGTGCCTCCTTTACCTCCCAACTCCATGCCCGTGGCATTAGCCATCATGGCTGCACCAGATATCATTTGCTGAATCTGGTTTGCATCATTACCTGCCATTGCCAAGTATTTCATACCTGAAGCTATATCCCTTGACATGAACATGGTCCTTAAACCTAATGTCTGGGCAGTTTCGGATAACCCAGACATTTGATTTTCGGTAGCTCCAGATATAGCTCCCACTGAAGTCATCATGTCTATGAAATCAGCTCCGGTTTCTATAGTAGTGGTTAATGTTGATACTATCGAACTGGCCACACCACTGGCTATATTAGCGTACGACTGAACTGCGGTTAAGTTAGCCTGTACAGCATTCTTAGCATCCTTATGTAAACCTCGGATGACTGAGCTAGCTTCTCTTGCCTGGTTTGAAAACCTATCTTGAAGGACAAGGGCCACACCTATCTCTAGTTGTCCTGCAGAAGGACTACCACTTGTAAAAGCCATATAGTTTCAGATTTATCGAACAAAAGAGAGCTGCCCTACTTTCCTTTGGGCAGCTCTTTCTCAAGGGCATTGTAATATGCTTCGGCGGCTTCTATAAATTTCTTCCTTCGCCGCCAGGGGAGCTTTGCTAGAGTGTTAAAGTCAATACTAATATTAGCTTTAACAATGTATAGATATACATCTTCTAGTTCTCCCGTGGGTAGAAAAAATTATCTACCGCCATCACTGGTACCATAATCTTCTGTCCCGTTTCGGGGTCTTCGATTTGAGTAGTACCGTGGAATAGGGGGTCAAACCCTTTGATAGCAGACCTTATGTCCATCATATCTTTTGGGCTGAACATCCGGAAGTTCTTCACGGGTTCATAGTTGTCACCAACCCTCAGTTTGAGATTACGAGCGACTAACTCCTGATTTTTGGTACGTTCACTTGCGGGGAGATTTAAGACGTAGGCTTCCCCGCGGGCATTGAGGAGGTCGAAGCACATCTCTTTCCCACTTTTAGTAGTGAACTGTATTTCCGAGGTTTGTTTAGGTACTGGGTAGAATGGGATAGCGTTAGGTTTTGCTTCCATCTCTTCCATAGTTGGAACTACACCGTAGTCGAAAAGGAACTCTTCCTGAAGGTTTATTTCATAGTCTACTTCACGAACTTGACCATCGGCTGGACCATCCCAAGCATACCTGAAGTCAAGTATTTCCCCAAGAGAAAACACCCTGGAATTTACCATGATTGCATACCTGTCGAGTGAGGGCATTTTCTGCACATCTTCGGGGGTAAGCAATCGAGTTGCTGTTATATCAGTATCAGTTACAATGCCTGCAATGAACTTTGATATGTTCATGAAGGTTTTGGCATCTACCGGATTAGAAAGGATATCATCATCCTCTCCATTCTGTTCCCTTATAGTTACCTCGTAACCACTGGGGAGTTTGAAGGTAAGTTTCTTACCATAAAGTGTTTTGTCTTCCATGTTGTTGAGTTGTTAAGTGTATTCTTCTGAATATAGTCTTGGATACGAAAAAGGGAGAGTTCATTGCTGAGCTCTCCCTTGGTGATTCACTATTACAGCTTCTCGCAGGTGTCTACTGAGAACTCCAAATCCTCCAGAGTGTTGTCCGAACTCATTCGGTCTAAGTCCTGTCCGTTTACCTTGCAAGGCCATACTCCGGTACAAGTCCAGGAATTAAGGATAGATACTCCATCCTCGGCCAGCTCATTGATAAGTACGGTTTCCTTGTACTGACTTGGGGTTAAACCTCCCCCGAGCAGCATATCCTGTACTGACATCAGCCAATCCCATAACCAGGTATCTGAACCAGAAGTTGTCTCCAGCTTAGATGCAGTTAAGTTACCAACTGATACCCTGCCACCGGTCTTTACGTCGTAGTTTACATCCCCGTGTGCAACCTGTTCGATACTTATCTCGGGTACAGTTACCTTCTGAAAGAGGAAGGGGTTGATGGGGTGCTTGACAAATATTATTTGCCATAAGAACTTCTTCCTCGGGTTTTTTACTTTAGCTCCTGCCATAGTATTTATCGTATTTATTTGTTAGTTATTCTGGGCAGAGATGGATACTTCACCGGTGCTCTTGTTTACAGCAATGTCGATGATAACATCCATTTCGATATCCTGCATTGGAACAACCTCCTTATACTTCAGCTGAGCCCGATATTTACCCTGGCGAACGTCGGCCTCATTGTTTATCTGAAGCTCTTCGTAACTCTGGGCATCCTGGTCACCTATCCACTCATAGGAAGTGATGGCATTGCGGGTCTGCAGGTCATCCAGAATTTCTTTTGCTTCGTGATAAATGAGTTTCCACGTATCGAAGGTATTGGGCTCTTCGATGTAGCTCTCTAAAATCGGCCGGAGGTTTTTCTTCAGATAGAGATTGAGACGAACTATGGAGATGAATTTCTCCGAATCGTCTACTGGGTTCGAAGTGAAACCATGCCAGAGCATAGTGCGCTGACCCTGGGTCCTGGTGTTCTTTATTACGAACAGGTTCATGTACCACTGAGCGAACTCGTTAAGAGTATCCACTTCAGCAGGTCCTCCCAAGTTCTTCATCACCGGACCGAGTGCCGATACGATTACACCCCGGTTCATACCGGAGAACGAATACCAGGGACCGTAGGTAGAAGCGCAGATGGCATCGAGTCCCACTACCGAACCCAGCACATCGCATTTCTGGAGAGAGCCATTCTCGTTGTAATACTTGATACCACCTCCGAAATATGCCACTTCTTTCTTGGCACCAATGGTCTGTACCAGAGTCTTCAGTGCCGAAAGGGTCTCTTCGGGAGTTGCTGGGGTACGAGTGTCAGGAGCATACTTAGGCACTTCCACATACAACATCTGTTCGAAGATGTTGTGTACATCGGCAGCTACAGAGATATATACCTTGGTATAATCCGTAGGCAGATGCTGATGTATGTGAGAAAGGATTACCGAATATGCCTCGTAGTAGGCCTTGCTTGCCTGATATGCCGAGAGCCATTCGTCTGCCGTAGGAGTAGCCCCTGCATTACCCTCAGTACACTGCATGTATACGTTGGTATCGGAAATTTCCTCGGCATCCACGGTACCTTCCGTTATCTTACCCACAGTAATCATCGAGTTCCAGTTGGAGAACTGACGAAGAATGGATATGATATCTTCCATGGTCTGAATACCGGTTGCCAGATTTGCCATGGTACCCTGACCATCGCCTGCCTTACCCTGGATTGCCTCAAAAGTGATGTTGGGAGCATTATCCAGGAAGTTCTGCAGAGTATTCACATTTATAGAGGGATTGGTTACTCCCTCGGAAGTGTTTGCAGATACTGCCGAGAAGAACAGCATTTCGTTGAGCATGCTGTCGTACGTCGGAATATTGGTAATATCATCCCGGCCACCATACTGAATGATGCTTGCACGGAGTGTTAGTTCCGTGGATACATTCAGCTTCAGGTAAAAAGGACGATTGAGATTAACTCCCGTATCATCCAATACCGGAGAACCAGCCTCTCGAGTACGTATGGCCATGTGCATAGAGAGACTGTTCTCAGCCCCACTCGGGTCGGAAATAGTAATGGAAATAACCGAAGAACCGTCTGGTACCGATACCGAGGGAACTGCCTGAGAAGAAGCCGGTGTTACCGACATAGGCTTTGCCCAACCATAAGTAGCCCCAACTCCAGCTACTCGTGATACCCGGACTTTTGCACCCATTTCCAGGGCTTTCATGATGTTTGATACCGAACCATCCGGAACTATTTCCGAACCGAAGATGCGAGTGAACTGTGAGGGAGTTGCAATCAAGTCCTTCGGGTCTTCGAATGGACCCTTAGTAGTACGGGCTACTACATTGATTACACCCAACAGAGGTACACTTGATTGTACATTCAGGTTCTTAAAATTGAACCTTACTCTTGGAGTCTGTGGCATATAATTATTGATTAAGGTTATGATAGTAAAAAAGAATCCACCTCCACGTACCCTCAAGTAAGAACCAGGGTCGATTGGAGGTATAGGTGGGTCAGGCTCCTTGGGGAACCTTCAGAGTGTAATCGGCATTTTCTAGAAGCACGGAAATATCTCTTATTGGAGTAATTACCTCTGGAGGAGTGTTACCATCTAAGAGGCAATCCTGTACTTCAAATTGGTATACCTTTTCCATCAACCCATTATCCAAATCCGGCATGTTATAAAAATTAACTATCCGGAGGAATATATTTCCTGTGAATAGAAATTTGGGTTCTTCGTATGGTTTTAGGTAGCCTCTTTGAGGAACTGACCAGAACATAATCTGATGCAACAGTCTCATGTGTTCTGCAGAATGAGCACACAGTCTTATGTTCATGTATTGTGATAGGGTTTCATAAGGTACTTCAGTTGCAGTGTAACCTATGCCCTCTTCTTTCTCTATTATCTGTCTCGGTAGTCCAATATCTCCAGGATAGAATCCTTCGGAATCAACCACGATACGGGGGGTTTCTTTTATACCTTTTGAGTGATTGTTACCCACTCCGAATATACTGACGTAGAAACCCTTTTCGTCAGTGATCTTTTTCAGGTCTTCTTTAAACCGTTCAGCATTTGCTGCACTGGTTGGAAGATAGTCTTCTGGATTTATAGTGTAGCCCAACTTGATAGCCATATTTAATATAGCCACGTATATGGACCTCTCTATAATTTCCTGAGAATTTACCATTTTACTTGATTGGGTCTTACACCATACTTTTGAAGTTCTTTACGTATCTCCGTTAGGATAAGTTGCTTGAGCTTATTCTTACCACCAGCGGCTTTAAGAGATGGTGCCCATACGGGCCGGGGTGGAATCCTACCATCGCTGGAACCGAATTCCAACATCATGGCTAGTTGGTTTAGTGTTAGCTTCTTCTGAGAAGAGCGTCTGGTTCCGATTGGTAATCCTATTAGAACCCTCGATTTATACCTATATAACCCAACTGACCTCGAATAGAGACCAGTCAGGTTATAAATAGGATGTTGTCCCCACCTTTCAATGGTAGCTGGAGATAATGGTTGCCAAGTTACTCCACCACCCATCGGCGGTATACCCAAAGTTAATGACTTCTTTACGATTGCAAGGAGGTTACGTGAGAATTGACTCACAGCTTTATCATATCCCCTCTGCATACTTGGCCCAAGGTTACTGACTAAAGATTCTACCTTTTGCCATTCACCGTTTAGCTTTACCTGAAGTACAAGGTCAGATACTTTGGGAAGTGTGATATTTACCTTCCTTGCCATTTGTTAGAAGTATTTATTGTAAAAAGCCTTCAGTTCATCGTAAACAGTCCTGATAATACCATCTTTGTGATAGTGGTACTCGCCAGCATAACCTTCTATTCCTCCAAGTTTATTTGCCCACTTCTCTGTCCAAAAATCGTAGTAGTTATTAGTACGTTTGTGTAGCATACAATGTAATCCACTACATAAGCCCACGATTGGTAAGTATAATGGACCAAGAATTCGAGATTGAATACAATGACCAAACTCGTGATCATATACTGGTTCTCTTAATCCTGACTTCTCTGATAGGAAGATATAGTTTCCTAAACTTACTCCTCCATTCATTGTTGGAGCCACATAGAAAGCAGTACTCCTTTGTTTTAGGATTCTTTTCTCACCCCGTAGGATTATTTTATAACCGAGTCCGGCAAGGTTTTGAGGTAATTGCCAAATATACAAAATGATATGCCTAAGAATATGCAGGAACTTACCAAACTTAGTTTTATGTTGGTGTTCTTTTAAGATACTGGACATTGCCTATTCTTTCTTAAGAGATGCCTTTACTTTGAGATAGTGAACAAAATAACCGGCAATGAAATACACTATCGGGTATAAGATGAGCAAGAAAGCTACCAACCCATTGTCCAACCATCTCCAAATGCAGGAGAAGATAATTACTGAAGCTATGGCCAAGGAAATGTATAGCCATCCAAGTTTTGTAATGTTCATGGTTTATAGTTTTAGTTGTATGGAGCCACATTTATAAAGAAATGTTTTACACTTCCCACTACTTGGCAGAGTATGGTGTACACCTTATAACCGGAGGTAGGTGCTACATCGGCTGCATTCTGGTGCATGTGTATCACACTTGTACTATTTTGTTTTTTGAATGTAGGAGTTATATTATATGCACATATAAATGAAGCTGTTGGGTCTAGGTTATTGAAAGTATGTTCTAGTAGGGTCAGTGTGGGATTACTTGAACCAGTATACCAAAGGGAATCTTTACCTCTTAGATTCATAGCTACATTTGTACCAGATACATAATTTATCAAAGGGGTTGTACCTATATATACCGCACTACCCTCGTTTATAATGTAGCCAATGATTTGGTCTTCTGTAGCTTGGTCACCTAAATCGCTAAAAGTACCATCGAATATGAAATATATCTCATGAGTTTCTATCATGAGATAGAATGCAGTAAATAAGTCATTCTGAGTATCACCGTCCCACCGTATCATACCTATTCCAGAAGAATCTCCAAAGGTTTTAACAGTATTATTACCTGTCATCCATTGTAACTTCCTTAGAACATCTATCAGAGTATCACCGTTTTGGATATAAGGGTCTTGGACATCACCATACTTGGTTATATCTAACCAGCCAGATATCTTTAAGTCAGAAAGACTTCCACCACCGCTTACCTCTTCCCAACCAGAACCGGTACTTACTTTACCAGATATATACACTTTATACCCACGGAATAAGGTTTTCTTACCCTGTACCCATAGTAAATATTCTACTCGTCCTATAGTAGGCATTAAACCCGTGGCTATGGCTATACCATAATAATTACCAGAAGTTATACCTGTATTAGATGGTCCATTTACTACAGTAGCAGCATTAGCCACAAAGAACTTTACCTTAGTATTTTGAGTACCGTCAGAAAAAGGGGTAGAATCATTAAAATCAGTTATTACTAAATTATTAGGGTCAGCCTTACCTTTGAAAAGGTTGGCTATCTTCTGCAAGGTAGTTTTCTGTGTGGCTGATATCTGAATTTTCTCTTCACCTGTTGGAGTTACATCAGTAAACTGAGAACTACCTATCTCATGAAATTCTGCCATGATATCTTAATGTTTTACTGTTTTACTTTTATTTTGCATTCTGTTGCCTATACCCAGCTTTAACATCGTCATAAAGAGATACGATATTAGAGAATGTAGCTACAATTAGACTATCAGTCATCTGAACTACTGTAAGATAGGCTTCAGCCTGTTGAGCAGTTGCTACTCTCGTTGTTGTAGTCCTGAATACTAATGTCTTTCTTCTCTCTACTCCTGTTAGATTAGTATCAGAAGTTATTAGGGATTCAGAACTTCCTCCTATTCCGGTATAATCTATATAAAAATTATCACCAGAGCCGTCATCCCAAGGTATAGTAACTTTTGCCATACGTTAGTTATTAAATTTAGCGATATAGATGGGATATCCCACCCATCTATACCAAGACTCCTTAGCCCTATGCCTTTGGAGTAACCGTAAATGTAGTGTTGGTGTCCACAGTGACCTGAACTGCCGAGCCATCCTGAGGCACATCGATTGTAGTCGGAGTAACTTCGATGAATGGGTCACCTGCAGTCTGGTTAAGAGTAGTTGTTGCCTTCTGACCACCATTGGCCGTAGCAATAATCTGCTGTGTACGACCTTCAATGGTTTCGTTAGCTGCAGCATTCAGTGTAAGAATGAATACATACTTAGCTTTTGCACCTGGGTCGCCAGCGATTGCAACACCGCTTGTAGCTTCAGCACCGTTTGCCGTAAACTTAATAGCTGCAACATCAGCCCCGATAATATCTCCCGTACCCTTAGAAAAGGTGATTTTGGTAGTGTTTGATACACCGGTTAAGGTTATCGTACCACCATCCTTATCTACTGCCGGTTTAGTATTATCAAACCTGATAAACTCGGCTGCAGGAAGTTGGTTAGCAACAAACTGTTTCTTCTCAGCTACTCCTGTGCCCTCTACCTCAAATGTAGCACTTTGGGCTACACGATTGCCACGATTGGCAACTTCAGCTTTTACCTGTAAAGTGGTATCACCTGAACCCGATGAAGGATTGACAACAATCCCATTCTTTTTTACTTCGGCCATTTTTTTTTTTTTATTTGGGTTTAACTTTGAATGTCGTATTAGTCTTTACGGTAGTTTCATCCTCATAGTTATTCATTTCGCTTAACTCAAGGATGTACTTAGTTAACTCTACGTACCTATCGATGTTCTCCATGTAGGAGAGTATCTTTTTAGTTTCTTCTGGAGTTTCTCTCTTCAGTACTACAAAAAAGAGCAAAGCTTCATCATGTGCCTGAGCAACCTGAGTATCACCAGTTGGTGAATAGACCTTTCCATTGATTACGAACTTATCCTGTACCCAGTCAAAGTTCCAATAACCTTCTTTGGTTAGATGTCCATTCTCTTCAAGTGACCTTTTAGTTACATATAATACAATATTTATACCGTCCAGTTCACCTGAAACAGTCTCTTTTAATGAAGGCCAAGTTCTTATGAAGTTGTACTGAATCAATCCGTCCAGAAAGTACGGTTCGTAGTTATTACCAATATCTTCACCGTAAGACAGAATCTGGTCAAATCTCTTTAACCAGATTAGAGGTTGTTTACCTGCATCCACTTCAACAAAGTCATTTACAATGGCCTTGTATCGGTCCCATACTCCTTTTGTAATCCTTTTCCTCCGTGCCATACCCTATCTCTTTACAGGGAAGCCTGGGTCTGGGCCATCTAATGGTCCTGGCCTCCGGTGGTTGACTACTTTTGGAACTACTACCTTCTTCACTGTTCGGCAAATGGGTAGATAGATGGAAAGTCTTTCAGCAAGCATACACAGATTTTGTTTAAGTATATCAATAACTCCACCTGGTTGCATTGCTTTTATGACATTTGATGAGGTTTTAGATTCAGAGTCAGTATCGTTGAAGAATTCTACCTCAGTTGGACCTGTTTGTATTCGCTTAACCTCACCTGAACCCCGGCTTGACTCTGAAGACTCGGATTCAGATGTAGAGGATGAGTTACTCTCTTTAACTGATTCTGCAGTGGCACCAACCATCAATGAAATCTGCACTACCATATAATCATAGGCTGCCAATTCCATAATTAGCTGGTTTTCTAGAGCTTCGTAATACAACTCATTATTAAATTCCTCTATAGGTACTTCATGATTTACTAGCGGCTGAATATATAGCTGCCATTTTTCAATAAACTGTTGCTTCTCTTTAAGCGTAAGTTTACCGAAGATATCCTCAGGGATATAAGTGTCTATCAGCTCGTAGATACTGCCAGGCAACTGGGTCTTTACCTCTTCACTAACCCCAATAACCTGAGTCTTGGATAATGCAACTCCTCCGACGTTGTTAGTTATGGTCATCTTGACCACGTAGTCACCAGAAGCTTCATAAAGATGGGAAGCAGTTACCACACCAACGTGTGATTCTGTCTTCCCATCACCAAATACCCATGTTACTGTAAAGTCGTGGGGTAGTTCATCAGCGAATCCCCTAAACCTTGCATTGAGTCCAACTACGGTAGATAAAAAATCTACCTCTTTCATAGTTTACTCGTCGTCTTCGTCCTTCAGCTCATCGAGGATAGCATTTACCAAGTCAAGCTTGGTATCACCTTCCTCCGGCTCAATCTCCAAGGAGATAGCCAAAGCCTTTAACTCCTCGGTGTTGAACTGTTCTTTGATTTTCTCAGGAGCTTCCTCAGCTTCCACGAGTTCATCGAACTTCTTCCGAACTGCTTCCAGGTCAACCTCTTTCTTGGGAGCAGGTGAGCTTTCTTTCTGGCCGGGTGCCTTGAATTCCTCGGCCTTGGCCTCGATGAGATATCCGTTTGCCAAGGCTGCTTTGATAACCCGCAGATTAAACTGCTTGTCGGTTAATTCCACAACATCTTTGCGGAGAACCTTAATCTTTGAGGCCTGGTCATAGAAGATACTTGCCTTAGGACTCAGTTTTACATATCGTTTACTTGCCATAGTTAAATTAGTTAAGGGGGCGGTATTAAGCCGCCCCCAGGTTTGAGTTGTTGGGTGTTACTCGATGATACCGGTCAGGTACTTGTCTACGTCCATGTAGTCGGGGAATCCGTTGGTAGCGAAATCCTTCGTCGCATCGATGAGGATGGAAGCATCCTGATACATCTTCGAGAAGCCCGTCGTCAGCGAAGCATAGATAGCCTCGGTCTGATTCGAAACTATACGTTCCGACTCCAGCATCAACTGTTTTGCAGTCAGCTTTATCATGGCTGCTGCCGGGTCTACGAGCATTACCTCGTCTGCCGGAGTACCACCATGGATATAGAAGTCTGCCGAGTTGGGAACCGGAGTCTTCAGGTTCAGGCGGGCATCGGTAGTACCCGACGAACGCAGTTTGAACTCAGGGAGGTCGAGGAGGTCTAGGGCCTGTTCCTCGCCGCCGATGATGGTACGGAACTGACGACCCAAGCGAGATGCCCGAATCCATACCCGGAGAAGGTCACGATACTGGATGCCCTTTGTGATATCTCCTACACCGATGACCGGAGCCGATTCCGAACCGTCCAGCTTGTTGCCCTTTACGAGGACATCCATGGCCAGAGCATCCATTGCATAACCCAGCTGAACACCGAAGTCACGAAGGAATATTGCCATTACGTCCATCGATACGTAGCTTCGTACCTCGTCGGTAACCTTGAAACCCTTGCCTATCTTGAAGAGGTTGACCGACTTCTGGCCGAAGGATACGGTACCCAGAGGAATGGTCTCTGCCTCGTTCACCCGTGCAGGATTGGCGTCGGACATGTTGACGAGGGGCATGATGGCGGTAAGCCCGTTGATTGGCTGGTCGGATGCGATGATGTTAGGATAGAAGGGTGCTTCTCGCATTCCAAGGTAGATTGCCTCACGTACAATCTCCGGAACGAGCCAGCGAAGTTCGGGATTCGGCATGGAGTATATGTTCTCCATCGTGTCCACTTTAGGATTGAACCCAACGGCCTTGAAGTAGTCCTCCTGAGTAATACCATATTTCTCCTGGAGCATGTCGCCAAGGTGTATGTCTACCGGGAGACTCTTATTGCTTCCCTGTCGGAAGCCGTCCATGTTCTTTACGATTTCGGGAAGCTCTTTTAAGTACTGCTCCCGAGTAAAAGTTTTTTCTGCCATGTTATAAAGGTGTTTTTCTTATTATTTTGCAAGGATTCGTACCAGTTCGCCCTCATCTGCCGTGTTGATGGCCAGGAAAGGAGTCTCGGCATTCGAAGCCGACGGACTGTAGTTAGGATATGTACCACTGTCATCCAGTGTACCGTCTGTCTGAACATAGCCAGTAGTAGCTATGGCGGCTTTTGCGATACCGTGAATAACGGTGTAACCCTGGACCATGACCGTTACCTCTACGCCAGCTGCCGAAGGTGGATAGGCGGGGTACTTACTGTAACCGATAGCGATACCGATATACATTTCACCCTCTACTCCGGTATATGGAGAGATTGTACCATCAGTGTTCAGTTTTACTGGCTGGCCCTGAACGATGGTATCACCGCTCTTTACCGGGAATGCCTGATGAAGCTTATGCGATTCACTTTTGTAAATCACAGCCTGCGGGGTTCGTGAACCCACTTTGTGTAAGTCTGCCATAATTTAATTTGAAATTTGAGTTACTTTCTTTGTTATTTCTTTTCTCCTCTGAGTTTCCGGTCTGCCAAAGCCTGGGCAACTGCCTGAGTAGATTTCTCTGAATTCTTCGTTTCGTCTCCTTCCTCAGGATTGATAGACGATGCCCGGCCCACGTCCTGAGAACCGCAATGGTTGCAGTGCATCGGGAATTTATCCTCCAGCTGTGCGTCATAAGTCTTACGCAGAGCAGTAAGGGTTTCCATGGTAGTTCCTTCGTTCTCCAGGAGTGCCAGGATATTCTGGTCTACGTTTTCCTCGCCGGAAACTTTCTTGTAGGCAGCCACAGTCTCCTCACGGAATAATTTGATATGACCGTCCCAGTTTTTCTTTGCTTCTTTGTAAGACTCCAGGTCTTTTTCGAGATTTGCCTTCTCTTCCTTGAGAGTCTGAATCTCGGTGTCCTTTGAAGCCGCTGCCTCTGTGAGGCTTTGATTCTGCTGTACCAGGTTTTTGATCTGGGTGAGAGCCAGCTCTGTCGAAACTTCCTGACCTTCAGAAAGGGTCAAAAGATTTTCACCAAATAGGCTCGCCAGCACTTGCTGCAATTCTTTGTCCATGTTTGTTTTATTTGTTTGATTATTGTGGTTACCCTTTCCGGCACCCTTTTCATTATTAGATTGGGTGGTATTGTACTTTATATCTTTTTCAGAAAGAACCTTGAAGTCGAACATAGATACCCTCTTTGCTGGGTCATTTGCTTCAGCAGCTTTTTCTTCAGAAAAAGAATAATACTGACTTCCTGCATAAGCAGGGCTGTTTAACTTACCGCTTTTGATTAGCTGAGCAAAGGGGTCTGCCCCATGCCATACTAGAGATGTCTCTTTGTAAGATATGATCTTAGTAACAACCCTACGAATAAGTTCTCCATTCTCAGTATATGTACCTAGTTTGGAATAGAATTCCCAGATGTCCTCAAAAGCATGAGAGGGTTCCCATGCAAACTCTACAGTTACCGAATTAGAGTGTATAGATGGAGGGTCCATTTGAATACCCCGAGCTATACGGGGATTAGAAAGACCGTCTATCTTTAGAATACCGTTGATACCTGCAGGGATAATTATCCCAGTCTTTTCATCCTTGTAAGCCTCTTGCCATTCTACTGACTTAACTGCCCCGATAGCATTAGCTACATCGGTCTCATGGTCAAGGTTAACTGATTGACCTACCAGTAAAGGCATTGATTCCTTCAGTACTGCTTCTGGAAACTCAGTAGGATTATACTTCCTTGCCACTATTGCGGCAGAAAGCATTCGGAACATTGGCTCGATAAAGTCACTGTCCTTTGGCTTTAACATTTCTGGAGTTACTTCTGGCATGAACTGGTTGACATTCAAAGTGCCACCCCACATACCAAATCTTTCCAGTGACTTCTTAGGGTCTTCACTGAAGTTGCCAGTGCCCTTGTAGAAGTTTTCAGAGAGAGAGTGAGCATCTATAACTACTTCTGGTACATCAGATACCATCAAGCTATGAGCTGCACTTAATACCATTACATCGGTATTCTGTTGAGTCTTTGGCATAATTTATCTCGGTTTACTGTCTTGATCTTTCCTTTTAGGATTGGGATTTACTTTATCTCGAGTTCTACGGTCTGACTTATCTTTATCGTCTTCTCGTTTCTTCTTTTTCTGACCTGTATTTGAATCACCCGTCCCATCTGAATCATCAGATTCTACAGGGGTTCTTGGTCCAGGTTGGTCAGGCGTTTCATAACCCATATCCCGTGCAAACTGGTCCTGACTTATAATACCCTGATTGTATAAGGTTACATTTACACGAGCCCGATATTCACGAGCCTGTTGTAACTTAATATCGTCTGAAACAGTTGAAGTCCCGAACTTGATAGTTATTCCCTTATTATTGAACCCCGCCAGGCGCAGTTCTAGAGAATAAAAGAACTCCAGTACAAAGATTACCAATGTTTGGATATTCTTTAACTGGGATATCATCTTAGACAACTGTATACCAGCTCCTCCCTCAGTACCGCTTTGAGATGCAGATACTCCGATGATAGAACCATTTACCCCTAAACCATTTGCTACGGATTGCTGATTCATATTCCATGGGAGGTTTATATTCTGCATAGAAGCTGAAGTAGACCTTAATTCGAATTCATGATCATCAATGTAACCCACCACTACTCCATCAGACATACCTCCAACTATGTTGGTCTTCATCTTCCGAAGAGTACTTTCCAAACGTGCTGCATAAGCTTTTTCACTTTCTCCAGCAGTACGGGGAGGTTTAGCCATCTTGGCTTCTAAGAAACCAACCATTCCCATTACCTCCATGATATGTTTGAAATTCTTCCTCATGGTATGTTGACCAGCAATAGAATCCAAAGCCGACATGAATGGAGGCACTCCGTATGGTTCATCAGTATCATTATACATACCCACATAACAATAGGTCTCTGTATTCAATCGTATGAACGAATCTTTGAGACCATCTACCAAACGGGGATTCCTTTGATATGGGTGATATACTCCGTTGTTCTCTCTCTTAAACCTTATAGTTTCTGGTTTTATGAATAGTATTGTTTCCAGCCCTGTTAATTTCTTGTTTGGTACTCCTTCTACTGATATAGCACCACTAACAAGAAGCTGAACTATGAATTTGTTTACTAACCCATCAATACCAGCAGTATACTTAGACCACCTCTTGGATACATTCCTCAAATGCTCCCTCATCTTGGTAGACTCCTCAGGAGTATTGTTTGGGAAGTCGATAGTATGACCTGTATTCGACAACTTGAACATGTCCTGCAATGCAATGCTGACGTCCGGGTTTATCTTGTACAGGTCCCGAATGATAGGTATTAGTTCTGTTCTGAACGTTGGGGTAACTAAGTTCGTCATACCATTAAGAGTGGTAATGAGTTCAGAGTTTCCCACACCATCATCTGGTTGAGAAACTCTGCCCGGACTTATTGAACCCTTTCCCTCATCTTTGTTCTGAGATTCCACAGGCTTAGACCTGGTGAACCAACTGATAGGATTAAGTTTCATGTTATATTGAATGGTTTATGCTTACTGAGGAATTACTACAGTACCAGATGGACTGTGAGATCTAATATGATTAGTGATAGCTTTACCGAATATCGCATCATCAGAATATGTTTCACCTTCCAAATCCAGGTCCATAGAGGAGTTATTCATTCTATGCTTACCACGAGCAATAGGTCTTCCAGCACCGTCATAAATAAAGGTGTATGCTTCTTGTACAAAGAACGGGTCTTTTATAATTACGTTCTCTTCCCTGATATCCTTCTCTAAGTTCTCGATTATTACAGAACGGTTCTTGGTTGTGGTCAACCATCCCGGGAACTTATCTTCCTCAGGTCTGTTCTTCCTCTTCTTACGTAAAAGCTTAGTATAGAAGTATAGATTAGGATATCCCTCGTCTTGAAGTATGGTAGTTACCGTCATACCAACATCATTGGTCTCAGGTGCTAACTTAGCAAAGTTGAACTTCTCTCCGATATCTCCAAGTAGTCTGGCATACTTGTTCAATGGTATTCTTCCCTTATATACTGCAGCCTCTTCTCCCTCTTTATCCATACAAGTGAAAGCAGAGTAGTCTGTACCTCTACCAGTAGCACAGTCACCACCAATAAAGTATTCTTTGTTCGGGTCTGGTTCGTTGAACTCTTTATACTGACCCTTGAGACGAGTATTGATAACAGGATAGTCAATTAGGCATTCTTCTATAGCCTTGATATCAGCTAAATCGAATACTGTATTACCAGATGATAAGAAGTCACCATCTATCTCCTGAGCAGTTCTCTTTGGTCCCAGAGCAGCAGACATCTCTTCATACCATTTCTCGTCTCGGTCAGGGTGCATCTGCCAATACAATCTAATCGGATTGAAGGGGTTGCCCCCAGATATAGCATCTACCCAAGTACCGTGAAAGAAGTTCCCGACGCCGTAAGGCGTGTTATGAGACACGTAGTCTTCGTTGATTAGGTAAGATTCATCGTTTTCAACGCAAATGTCATAAATGGTATCGTAATACTTTCTAACTACTTTCAGCTTAGAAAGATAGATACTTGTACCACGTTTACCAGATACAATACGTTGAATATAAGACTTATTCAGTTTAACCTCAAACTTATTCTCAATCTCCTGAGATATCTTCTCCAACACTCCATAGTAGTAACCAAGTTCCTGATAACGGTATCTTATGTAAGCCACCACTCTTAAGTCGTAGTTGAATCCTCCTTTTAGTTTAGACCCAAGCTTCATTCCATAAGAATGTTTCGCAGCTTTTTGACCGTTCTCAGCTACTGTAACTATCTGGAGATTGGTTACATAATTGTCTGAAGGATTGTTGTTAATGTGGTCAACTACACACCCATCTGGAATTTCTCCTAAGAATACTTTAGCTACCAAATTGTGGACACATATCTTTTTCTTTTGACCATTATTCCACAGACTTATATTTAGATATTTTTCTCGGTTAGTACATGGTTTTGGTAATTTTTCTACCCTCGTTCCATTCTTTACAATGAAGATTCTTCCCCAGTTGGAGACTTCATAGTTTGGATAACCAGGTATGGGTTTGCATATCTCTTTCTTGGGTTTTACGGTTACTGGATTCTGCTCCAGACCGCTTATACCAGTATGATAGAAGATAGCAGGTATATCTCGTTTGATTATCTCTGAAACAGGTAACCAACCTTCAAGAGTATACAACTTATGTTTTGGAGTACATTTAATAACCCTACCTTGTTCATTGTGAACTTCCCAAGTTTTCAGTACACCCTTATTTACAGAACCAAGTACTCTCTGCCACTTTCCAGTATGTGATAATACTCTCAGCCCAAGATGTGATATATCCATCTTACCAAAAGTTTTGGGACAAATAGAATCTACTCTGAATGGCCCATCTTTACCTATAATTTGAGTATCACCAGTAATACATGAGTTTACTATAGCAGCACCACCAGTTGATAGAGTAGGGAAGGCTGATGCCCAGATAGTTGAAGCCCATCTTACGATTGCTGCTTCATCAATCACCAACAACGACAAAGATTCAGAACGACCAGCTTGGTCAGAGGTTGGAATAGATTCTATTACAGAACCATTTGCAAACTCTATAGTTGATACAGAACCGAACTCCCCTGCACGACCGTTTATGATAGGCTCTTGCAGATATGAAGGAAGATTCTTGTACATGAACTTAATCTTCTTTAGTACCTTCTTTGCTACGGTGTCCTTGATTGAGATAATGTTTATCTTCTTGTTAGGATGATACATTGCTAACCAAAGACAGTAGAGGGAGATTAGCTCAGTAATACCAGCCTGACGAAACTTTAGGATGATATTGAACCTGTTGAGCATGAATTGGTATAGCACTGCCTTCTGAAAAGGGTAGAGCAAAAACTTTACCATACCCAACACTGGGTTTATCACGTAGCAGAAAGTAGAAAAGAAGAAAGGGTCTTTCATCACCCGAACCAATGTCTTAAGTTGTTCGGGTGTAAGACTTGCATCTTCAACTAATGTCTTCTTTCTTGCCATGTCAGAAATTGTATGAAATTCTTAAGTACGGGTCGAGACCTAAATTATCCCGAAGTTTAGGATAATAGTTGATATTCAACCCGGCTTCATAATTAAATTTACTGGTATTGTATTTCAAGCCAAAATCCAAATCATGGAAGTTATGTACTGGTCGTATGGTATACTGAACTACTGGATTAAATCTTTTTAAGAAGGGTGTTTTCTTGTAAGTTAATTTACTATCCAGGTAGTTGTATTTATAACGAGAATAGTTTACCGAATACTCCTCAGTAATAAGCTTACAATCGGTATTAAATGTAGTGATAGATAGCTTATCACCACCAGATAGTATTTGCAACAACTTAGGAGCTTGGGGATAATTGGTCAAGAACAATTCATTGTATTCAATTTTAGTTGAATCTTTCTGAATGATAGTGACCACTCTATCAACATATTCTATTCGTTCAATGGGAACAGAATCAACCCGATATAGGAACACCATTCGGGGTAATTGAATCTTAGGGAATTCAACCTTTGGTACAAAGGGTTTATTAACCCAAATGGTATCAGGTTGCTCAGTAGAATTTTTAAGGTCATGACTTAATTCAGAATTTCGGTTCCATAACCAGAATATTGTTAAGGCCATAAATATGAAGGCCGAGGTTAGGATTACATTTTTCATGGTTCAGGGTTTATGAAAACAATTAGGGGGGATTATAGGGGGGTTAAAGAAAGTAAATCTTAAAGCTAATACTTAAAAGCTAAGTACTCCAGCAAGCTGGAGGTTATTTTCGTATTTTTCTAAAGAAAAATACTCAATAACTGCGCATATACGTACGCGATAGGGGATATTCATTTTGATATTAGACCAGCCTTTTGTAAACAGGATTTTAACCACAATGAATTCTCATATACGGCACCCTTAGTTAGGGTATTTCTCCCTTTATTCAACCAATAAGTCGGATTAGCATTGTCAAAATATACCTTGAACGATTTGGGAAAACCCATAATCACCCTATATTCATCAAGTCCCATTATTCTACCGTGGGGATTAAATTGCCTTGATGAAGGTCTTACGGTTAATGGGTAGCTCTTTTTCTTATTTCGATATACTCCAGGAAGAGTCTTCATCTTTTGAGTTCTCATGGGCCATTTGTAATCATTTTTGAACTCAGTTTTCCATAGCTTTCTCACTTGAGCTACTGTCAAAGTAGTTTTTGACTTATCTGCATAATGATACATGGCCAATTTTTTATCGTCAGCTTCTCTATAGTTTATGTCTCTCCTTACTCCTTTCTTCAGTTGACACAGATTTTTGGGTTTAGTAACTCTAAAAGTATGATCAAAGATCTGAGGATTGATCTTGGAGTCTTTTCTGACTCCTATTAACACCAAACGTTTCCTACTTTGTTGAGAATTACCAAATACCGTAACAGGATGACAGTGCACTATAAGTTTGTAATCGGGTAAATTATGTTCCCATTCCCCGATAGGGATAAAATCCAGAAGTTTTGGGAGGTTCTCAAGCATAAATATTGCCGGTTTGAACTTCTTAACACTAGAAAGATACAGATTAAGAGTAACATCTTCCCGGGGTTTGCCCAGGGATTTTTTCCTGGAATATGAGAATACCGAGCTATGCCCACATGATGGAGAGCCAAGTATTAGGTCTATTTTGGAAGTTTTTACCTCTTCCAGTGACCTTACAAATGGTATATCTTCAAAATTGAGCTTCCATTGCTCTTCTTTTTTGGAATGAAATACTGCTCTTGGCTCTACATTGGCTATAAGATGTTCCTTAAACTCAAAAAGAAGCGCTCCTTGGGCTCCACAGATACCTAAGACATTCATTGAAAATAGAATTTTATAATATATACCGGAAGGTCTTGCAAAGACTACTTTAATATGCAAATTTAATATCAAAACTACATGAAAGTTGGTGATTTATTACTGGTAACAGGTCCTGCCTTCTTTGAAAAGACGGCGATTAAGGAGAGGAAAAAGGGAATTTACACTCTTGAGAATGGTATTAAGACAGATAGAGACCTCAACCCTCTCAATTCTAAGTATCAAATTGAGGTTTTCAACGAAGAAAAATACAAAACTAGGGTAGCACAGAGAAATTTGAACCGAGATATTGAGAAATTGGCCTCTATCAATAAGAAAGGGATAGAAAATCCTGACCTAATCAGATATGCAGCTGCCAAAATAAGCCGTATTATCGAAAAACTGGAGAAAAAATGATACGTTTCTTGATACATTGGTTTACAATCAGAGTTATCGGTTACTCTGCTTATTGTGGGGGACTAACTTGGAAAGCTCTAAAAGAAGTGAATAAAGAGTATGAAGGTAATGAATCTTGGGCCAATGGTAAGAAAGAAGCATTTAGAACACTCATAGTCTGTATCACCCTCATAATAGTAATATCATGTCTGATATCCTAATGTTCACTAGCCCTGCTCCTACTTGGTTGGGTTATACTATTTTAAGTTTTTACATTCTTGGGTTCTTCTTTTGCCTATTCATTCGTAGTGTAATCGAAGAAACCCCTCTCAAGAAAGCTTCAAATCCAGTAAGGTATGGAGTTTTATTCCTTATATGGGTAGTAAGCCCCGCTGTAATTATCGGATTATTCACACTAACTTTCAAAATATTATTTAAGAATGGTAACCGAAATAAATGATACCGAGATAATACTGAAGATGGTCAGTGATGAAGAAAAGCAATCAATCCCTGTTTGGGATGCTTACATAGAGAAAGTAATTATAGATGGCAGTATTCCTTCTCTTTTAAGAGATATCCTCTCTGGAAAGATAAAGAATTTAGTGAGTTTTCCTCAGAAGTTCAGTGGTCAATTAAAAGGTCACATTGAAAGTGAGATATCCTCTCTAGAGAAACGTGTATACCATAAACACGACTTAGTATTTATTAAATTGAGGGTAATAAGGGAGCATTACTCATTAAGGATAACTACACCACCTGGTCAAACATTCGATATTTGGGAACCTTAATAAAAATATCTATATGGCAGTAAAAGTTTATACTCCGGGTCAGTTCTATGCTGCTGGTGGAGTAGTAGAGGAAATGTTTTACCAAGAAGTTGGTAGAACAAAGAAGTACTTAAGGAAGAGAGTTGGTTTTGTACGTTCTTTTAAACAAGTAATCAAGAATCTAAAGGATGAAGCTTGGAGAAAGTTTCATTACATGAAAGCTAACGTTAGAGGGGTAGATTATACCTTGGTATATGACCCCGATAATAAGGAATACCCCTATCTTTTCGTAGAAACCAAGTTCTACTTCAAACAAAAGGCCAAGGTTAAAGAACCAGACCAAAAGTAGTAAATGTAATCACACAAAAGAGGTCAGATAAATACTGACCTCTTTTCCCTTTTATATTATTCCAAGCTGTGGTATTGATAAATAAGTATTCCTCTAGATGTGATAGTAACGGTGACTATGGCCCTAGTTTGGTCGGCGTTAACGAAACCTTCTCCAATGGGTTGATTACCGTTTACAGAATAACTATGACTAAAGTGAAACTCTACCTCTGAATTATTAAATCTGAACCCCGTGGATATGGCCCTCTGTTCATATTGACCACCATAATCATGACTATCTACTATCATAATGCCATCTATCTGTTCATTTTTAACTTGATTGTAGATAGTTATCAGTTCAACTGTAGATAGTACATTGGTCGTCCAACCTCCCCCATCATTGGTTGGTAAGGGTAATTTTGCGAATTTCATATCATCTTCTTCTATTATGATTGGTACGTTTTGAGAATGGAATCCTAACATAGCCGTATTGTATGTGTTTAATGGTAAAAGTATTTCTTCTAAGAAATACTTTTATGCATATATAAGGACCTTAACACCAAAAGCTATGTTAGGATTTCACTCACAGAATGTATTACAAATCTTGGAAAATATGAAGCCGATAATTTTTAGAATCAGTGTTACCGATGAGGGTGAAATAACCTTCAATAAAGTAGAAGGAATGACCAATTCCCAGGCCTATAAACTAATGCTTCGGGATGGTTATGGTAAAGAAGGCGATGAACCCATCATACCCATCATAAGGGTTTCTTATGAAATAGTAGGAGCTGGTTATCTTTATACCATGGATTTCATAGCTACACCAGTCATCAGCTTTGGTTCGGGTACCAAACCTCTCACCTTTACCTTAGCAATACCGGCTATACCAATAGAGGTTTCGGCCAGGTTAGATTTCGATGCTGCCTTATATGGTAGAGGAAAAATGGCAGACAACATATTCGTTGGCCTGATTATAAATGCCAATGGTAATGTAAGCGTTAAGTATTTCGAGAGATAACCATACTACATATATACCCGGTCATTTAGGCTGGGTATTTTTGTGTGAGTAGGTCACCTAAAAGTATATCTTAGAGATATACTTTTAATCCATAAACCATACGATATGAGTTTACTTTTATTTCACCAAGGTAATGTACCTATAATCGAAGATGATATGAAATTCGCAGAAATCAAACTTGAGAACAACAAAACAACCGGTAAAGCCTGGTCACTCATCGGGTTTGTTACACCAGAGGATGTACTCTCCCGAATTGTAATGGACCTCATCTATGGTAGTATAGATGGTATTAAACTGGTAATGGACCTGACAGCTTTAAAAAGTCCAAGTACTCCAGAAGGAACTCACATCGTAGGGTTTCCCTGTTACGATTTAGACTTTGACAATCAGAAGCTGACTATAAAGGTAAATAACTCCGGTATACAAATGCCAACAGACGACCAAGTACAGATAATAGACGACATTACCATATATGCCGATGGAGATTTAGATATCCGGTTATTAGATAGGTAATCGTTCTAAGAGGGGCTCACTACCAAGGGTCCCTCTTATTGTGTGTATACCTTGATACCGAAATGATATCTTCAGGTCTATATCCCTTAAATTCATGAATACTATGTTAAAGGTTTTATTTCATATCCTTTTCTCCTTTATAGGATTCACACTTACATTGGGAATAATGGGTGGGGTCCTTTGCTCGTTGCAGAAACATTCTAGTAAATTATTACAAATAATAGGTGAGTTTTATTCATATTCGGAATAATTTGCATTCTGGTAGTCACTCTTACAATAGTTATAATTAAACCCTATGCCTAATCATGGAACAGAAAGAAAAGAATAAGATTATCCTGGAATGGATAACCAAAGCCAAGGAGATTTATGTGAATACCATTCTTAATTGTGGAATGTGCAAGTCATTCAAATTGGCTGTATTAAGGGATTCAGAATTAGAGAAGTCTTTGATTTGTATCTTACAGGATATGGGACATGAGTCAGAGATACTTGATGGTAAACTATGGTATAATCCTGAATGGCCTTTTATACTTATCCCTGAATTTAACTTTGAGTTTTTGGGTGGGGATAAAACTACTAAAGCTTATATGGGAGTTCAAAACCATAAGTTGACCCTTCGAGAAATATATTGGTGGAGCAAGTGGGATAGTGAAGTAAGGATTAAGGCATTTGATAATCTGATAAGGATATATAAATATAAGGCTAAATCATAGGCCTTATAATAGGAGCCTTAAAAATATCCTGGGAAAATTTTATGAAGAGCCTTTAGATGGGTTCTTCATTTTGTGTAGGGAGAGGGGGGATGTGGTTATGTGGCATGTGCCTTTCAGGAAGAGCTTAATGCGAGGTTCTCAAAAACATCTAGCAGTAAAACTGGACCACGGTGTCCCTATCGCAAAATTAAATTTTATTAAAAATAGGGGACAAATTATGCCCCCTATTTCATTTTCTTACTTGCTTTCTTCTTCATTCATTGCAAGTAAGAAATTTTTGATTGTGTCCTTTTTTTCTGTATTTGCATTTGCATCGACGATGCAATTTGCATTTATATATACTTGCTTTGCATATTCTTGCCATGCTTTTTTTAGTGCTTTCCTTTTTTCTATATTTTTATTGCTTGCAATAAATTCTGCTATGAACGCATCTAACTTTTTACGCAACTTCATTCGCAGATTCTTTTTTTCTTTGTCGGTTTTGCATTCTACAAAGATTTCTTTTTTGTAGATGCTTTTTCTTTCGTTGGTCGAAAAAATTTCGTTGCCGATTGCTAAAATTTCATTTGCTTTCATAGTAGTAAAATTTTTAATTGGTTTAACTTTTATTAGTTCTTTTCTGTATTACAAATATACAACAAATATTTTCAATTACAAAATTTTAGACATAAATTTTGATTATATTTTCCTATAATAGAACCGATTAGAATAAATATTGCCTATTAGGGAATTAGGGTGTTAAGGTAGGTTGGTTTAATGGTAGGTTGAGTATAAGGTTATTGTTGGTAGGAGGGTTTGTTGGTATAAGGTCTGATTGAAATATGGCCTTAGCTGGTGCCAGTGGGTACCTTAATTCCTCGGGTTATGGCCTTTAATGTTCCTTTTCATTTTCGGCCTTAGTCCTCAGGAATCTAGAATATTTTCATTTCATAAACAAGTAAATCTATATTCCGTAAGTATTAAGTTTCTATGATATGCCCCTGCTTGCAAATGGGAACACTTATATTGCAATCATTTCCACTGAAATTGGAAAAATGGTTGAAGGCCTTATTGAGTACCTATATGGTACCTTAGCCTATAATATAAAAGGCTATAAGCCAAGCCACTAAAAGCGATATAGGGAATTAACCCTATACATATCTAAAAGGCCCCCTATAAGGTAGGCCTAAGTTTAGGTTTAACCTGGGTTTTATTCCAGGTAGGAGATATTTAGGAGAATAAGCCCGTCGGCGATATTTGATGAGGTTATTCGGATAGAGCCCAGGTCTGAGTTAAGTTCGAAGTTGAGTTTTTCGATTATGGGAGTTTCGAAGTCCTGGTCGGATTCCTGGTAGGAGGTATCCAGGATAAGGGAGGTGATTTCGGCACCGTGGGCAGAATCGAGAGTCCAATTGTGAGAGTGATAGAGATAGAGTTCCTCGGGTTGAGGGAGAAGGTCGGTGAGGGTTTGAGCAATTTGGGAAATTGCAGGGAGTGCAGAGTTGAGCATGGAGAAGGTTGCAAGTTGGTTTTGCAGTTGGTTCTCAATTTGATTTTTAATTTGATTTGCTTTCATAATTGTAAGAATTAAATATTAGTTATTTCTTTCTCTGCATTACAAATATAATCATAATATTTAATATACACAAATTAAATATTAGGGCCTTCAAGTGGGCCTAAGGTTTATGGCCACTATAAGGCACCAGATGGTACCCAGGTTGAATCCATAAAGGCCTTATAAGCTCATAAATAAAAAAGGCCTGGGTTGGCAGGCCTTACAGAAAAGATATAAAAGCAAATGAAGGTTAAATCTTATCTACCTCCAAACCTTCCGGACCCATATTCAGGATATAACCTGCCTTAATCAAATTATTAACTACCGAGGGTACACATTTCTTAATATGCAACCTGAATTCCGATTGGCCCATATTTCCCACGAAGTTATTCTTAGGAGTATTGATTGCCAATTCGGTTGAATGATGTTTGGAGATAATTTCCAGGGCAGTGGTAAAATCTTTAGAATTAAGCATGGCCTTAAATGTTTTGGGGTTTATTATTTCTTTTTCTTTATACAAATATAAGAATAATATATAATATATGCAAATAAATATTCTGGGCCCTCATTAGGCCTTGGGCCCTTAATCCTAAAGGCCACTAAAAGCCAATCCTTATATAATATGAAGGCTATATTAAGGTACCTTAACCTACCATAAAAGGCCTTAAAAGGTACCTTAAATGTGCCTTAACTAAGCCTTAACTTGAGAAATCAAATCTCCAATACTCTATTCCTGGCATATCGATTTTAGACACCTGTTCCAAAATCCCTTAAAAGACTCGCATATATATATATATAATATAGATTGTATTCTTTAGGGATTGGGATTAAGGCCATTAAAGGCACCTAAATGTACCAATGAAGTTATTCATCTATTCTCAGATATAGACCTGTAGAGAGGCTATAAGTCTCTTTATCGAAAAGGCCTTAGCTAAAGGCCTTAACCTTACCTTAAAAGACTTACGATTATATATAATATAGACTTGATTAGGATGGGATTTAGGGTACCTTAAAGGCAGCCTTTAGGGCTCTCTTTGGGTCTTAGGGCCCTAAGTCGACTTAGCTAATACGTATAGTAACAAAGATAGCTCCAGAGCTCTTAGGGTACACAGTGAGGCCCTACCCTTGCCTTAACCAAAATTTTTTCCTCACCCCGATTTTATGGCCCTTGGACTTCTTCGTCGTCCGGACCCGTATTACCGACTGCTTGTTAACTTTTGCCCTATCTGAACACACAAATAAAAGGCCTCTAAGATAAAAGCCAACCTTAAAAGCCTTATATGATTGATAATTATAAGTATATGTATTTATATAAGCCCTTATATATGGATGTATATATTAGGGATTGTATTGATATTTGGGATTTTTCTTTGTTTGGGGTTGGGTTTGGGTATTAGAATCCTGGCTTCAGGTTTAGATGCCTTAATACTTCCCTTAGTTCGGAATCTGTATAAGCCTTAGCCTTTTGGATTGGGATGTTGTTATGGTTGGAGGCTATGATGATTGCCTTATCCTTTGATACCCCTAATGGTTTTTCTTTGTTTCATGGTGATTATTCTTGGGTTGTGGGCATATCTTCTTTTTCTACCCAGATTTTATCTATGGTGGTTCTATGGAACTTGCCCTCGGTATTTAGGATTATGGCCATTTGATAACCTGAACCACAGTGCCAATGTTGGATATATCCCTTGTATACAACATCAGTGTAAAGCCCAGTATCTTCATCCCTTTCTTGACTGGTGTAATGTACTAAAATGTCTTTCATGGTTTTATATTCATTAGATTATGTTATAGGTGAATGGCATCTTCTGCCTAATATTGAGCTATGGTCTCTTGTATATTTTGAGGTTTTTCTTCAGTTGGGATTGGAATGAATCTCTTTCCTTCACAGAAGGTATAACATCCTCCCCCTCTTCTCGAGGTACCTGGCATTCTGTACATATATGAGTTGTGGATTTCATAATTAGTATTTGATTTGGATGATTATCCAAGCAGTTACCAGTATAATGGTTATCAGAATAACCCATTCCAGTAATGCTTGCAGTAATAACTTAAGTGTTTTCATATCCAGTTATCTTTAAGTTACTAGATTGGGTAGTAGCAGCGGATAGAAATGATACCTCCGTGATTGCGGATTACTGTTATATCCTCATATTGGAAATAATCCAAGGAAGAAACGTATAGGTCGAATACTGATTCCAGTTCTAAGTTTGTACCGCCAAATACTTCCGTACCCGGAGCGGGTGTGAATGTGAAAGTATGATGACCTCCATACTGATTGTTTCTGGTCTTAATCTGGGTGAGGAGCATACCATATCTCCGGAGAAATTCTCTGAATGTGCATTGGAAATACATTTCGGGGTCTGTCATGCCTTGTCTTTTGCACCATCCGTGAACTTTCTTCAGGAGGTATAAGTAATTGTCTGGTTGTTTTTTCATGGCCTTAATTTATTTAATTAATTATTATCTTATTTCCTATATACAAATATAGCAAATATTTTGTAATTATGCAAATAAATATTGAAGGCCTTTACCAGCGTTCGTCTTCGATAGTGATGCGAATGTGGACATTTTGTTGAGGATGCTCCTTTAACCATCTCTCAATCTCTCCAGCCCTTTCGAGACTGTCTATATAATCTGGAGCTAAAGCCTTAACTGTTTCATAAGGTAAGCTCCCATCGGGATTTATCCAGGGTTTAGCAGGTGGCTCTTTTACCTGGTTTTTATTCTCGATTACTGCCATAATAACTACAATCAGAACAATGGCAATAGCTAACCACATGAATATGATTAGAGTACTGCCTTCTGAGTTTTTGTCTTGAGTTTTCATGAGACTTTATCTTTTAGTTGAATATTGTGAGCTGACATGAGTTCAGCTTTTGACATGAACTCTTTCATGTGACTCTCTTTAATGAGAGTGAGTACCTTCTCTCTTGGCGTTGACCATCATTGTGGGAAATACTTTAGACATCTTGGGAAGTCCATCTGGACCGGGTTCTAAGTCTTCTATCAGCATTATTTCTGCTTCCGAGTTTAATGCCAGTATATACGGAACCAATTCAAACATTTTCATAGCTTTGACTTTATGATATCCCTGATACCTATTAGTTTTAACTTTTGTTCAGGAGTTAAACCTGGGTCCTTCATTGCTTTGTTGACTTCAATATATAACTCCTGCATCTTTATCCTGTAGAGAGGTCCTTTGATATGCTTGCATACCCAGTTGTATTCCCTACATATCTTGTTGATTGAACTCATGCCCGAATAGTTATTACCAATCCAAGATTGCAGCTCCCTACCAGTACTTCATCATCCCCAGTAGAAAGAATCTCCTTTATTTGAGTCATTGCTCCTCGGAAACTCATTTTGACTACTCCCTCCATTTCATTGAACTTGACCAGGAGTGTATGCTTATATGACTGAGGAATCCGGTCCTGGTCATATTTAATCTCTACTTTATAATCGTAGAGTTCCAACCCCAGTCGGGAATCTAACTCTTCTACCATTCCAAGATAGGTGTCTTGGATTGCTTCCTTGATGCAATCAACCTCTTCCTCATAAATCTTCCCTAACTTGTAGGACTCCTTGAGACCCGTAAGCATAACTTTTTTATAATCTTTCATAATATTAGGGTTTATTTTATTTCTTTATACAAATATAGATATAATATATTATATATGCAAATAAAACTTCCAGGTATCTATGGGTGGGGATAGATTCTAGAAACTTTATCTCCTATTTATGTCTAGTTTTATTAGTAACACAAAAAGACTTCTAGAAAAAAGGTCTTAATGGTCCTTTATTTATTAAGCCTTAGCTGGTATATGAACCGGTTTGTAATAGATATTTCCTTCTGGTATGATAGGGTGTTTTAACAGGTCATAATCCAGGGCTGAAGTATCGGGGAATTCAATATGGATACGTATACCGGAATATAATTTCCACCCGGGTTTGCCCTCGATATCATTGCTGAATAGGCTTATGATATCTATCCGTACTTTGTTCTCCACTAATTTTGTACCAAACAATTTATTAGTAAAGTTGAGTACTACACCTTTGATAGTGGGGTAATATTTCGGGTCGTACGTTTGGTACATTGAATGGCCGTATAGTCTGCTTGCCCTTACTAAAAGGTCTATCTTATGATTGATGTGCATAGTTATAAAAGGTTAATATTACATTATTCTGTCGAATACGAAGTATTTCCCGTTCTCCTCGGGAGTATGAGAGGGGAAATGATAAAGCCCTTCACTGAAGTCTCTATTTATGGTAGTTACTGTACGAAGAGTTCCCTCTTCATTATTCACCACATCTGATATCATACCCAAGTTTATAAGCTTATCGGTATCGAATGCTCCTAAAAGCATACCAGGACATATATCTTCGGTAACCCCCATTCCAATGTATTTACCATCTTCGCTGATAGTATCTACATATTTACCATTTTCAACATATTTGAAGAGATTGCACCAGCCTGTGATAGTATATATCTTTATCTTACTTGCACAAGCTGATACGGATAGGGTTACTTTACTGTTTGTACATAGCCAACCCTGTCGATTGACTTTTTCATCGGTAAAGACAATGTCTTCCTTATAAGGTGGGTAAGGTAAGCCAAATACCTTAATTTTCTTACCATTATTGATAAGTTGATTGACTCTAGCTACCACTTGATTAGCATTTAGAATTTCTTTCATAGTAGGTGTTTGTGTTATAGATTGAATTGAACTTCTGCTTTGTATCCAGGCTCTAAACTCCTAGCTGTAAAGGGTATACCCAAGTAATGAGGGTATGGGTTATGCCAGATATTGTGGTCGGATAGTTGTTCAGAAGCTTCCCTGATATTATCCTCTCCTGAAATATAGAATCTTATCTCCTCCTCATTAGCTGATACTACTTTGAGAAAACCCTGTACAGTTAATGTAACTGTAACATTCCGAGCTTTAATTATTAAGTCCATAACCTTTATTTTTATCTTTATACAAATATAAGAAATTTAATCTAATTTTGCAAATAAAAATCAAAGGTTATCTTCTTCGAGTTCTGGGTCTATTTCTTCGTAGTCTATTCCCTCTTCGATTTCTCGTCGGATTTGGTGATGGTCCTCTTCAAAGACTTTTAAGGCACCATGGTAGTCCCCAGTTACGCTATCCAATTCGGCCTTTTTGAGAGTTAAGCCCTCTTTATCTCCTCTATTACCCTCTTGTTTTGTTGCAACAACAACTGGTAATTCTTTGAAGTCATACTGGTTTTCTACATATTCTAACTCTTTTATACCCCCCTTGTCAGCAAGCTCTTTCTGAATCATTTCCATAGCCATATCCCGAGTTACTACGGGTTCTGATTCAGCTGCATTGTTGAATTGATCGTTCTGTTGGTTGAAGATATTTACAGTACCGCCACCAGACACTGCCCGTACTAAACTCTGAAGAGAGGTTGTGGACTGTTGCTTTAATCCAATGGCTTTATTGACTTCTGCAGTTATAAATGGAGCATATCTTCCCCCCTGAGAATCCCTGAGTATTTGTACCTGTTGACTTATTTCCATACGGTCCTCAAGTGCCCAGCCTATGCAAGCCCCCATCAGAGAATCAGCAATTTCATCCATCTTATTACGGTCAAATAAGCCGTTGTCTAGAAACGTTTGTTTCATCTGCATCTGGATAATTGACGGTTCACATTTTAGAAAATCTGAGAGCTCATTTACTGAATAAACCCTTGCCCACAATCTCCCATTGTTTACTATCCAGGTATGAATAATGAACTTGGTCAGATTCTTAAGAGCTTCATTATCTCCAGCATTAGCTTGTAATGCTAACTGGGTTATCCCTAACCCCCTTGGGAATCGTGGAACTATCTTTGATTCTTTCATAATGGTTGATTTTGGTATCTAATAGTTAATCCCCATGAAAATAAATAAAAAGGCCCTATTATGGCAAGGGCCTTTTTGAATTAACTCTTTGATAGTCAGGTTGCTGGATCACTGGAATAGGCTTACCTTCAATTTCGATGAGCTTATTGACAGCTTGAATTCAGTGATATGTTTTTCGAACTTAAGCTGGTTACTCAGTGATAAAAGTCCTAAAAACAGCTGATCTACATGTTTGGGATAGATTAACTCTATAGTAACCGAATTAGGTTTATATTCAAACCCCAAATTTACCTCTTCTTCGCCCTTCTCCTTGTAGGTAGACAGGATATTTTCTTCTACCATAGTAGCCAAGGTTAAAAATGTCCTCATAAAATCTTAGTAACTTTAGAGTCTTGTATTATTAGGATTTACTTCTTTCCCTTTGCCTTAGTAGCCTTTACCTTGCCCTCCTTGGCCAAATTTTGGGCAACTACGTAGGCAACTACGGCCTCCAATATTGGCCTCATTCTCTTTTCTTTCTCCTTAGCTTCTTTTTGCCTTTCTTCTTCCTCAGCCCTAAGTTTAGCTTCTCTTTCCTGGGCCTTTTTACGCCTCTCTTCTATTTCCTCATGAATATTAGGGAATAGGTTTGCCCTGAGAGGTATTACATGAAGGGCAAAGAATGCTGAGAATAATCCATCGGATAAAGGCTCACCTATCTTTTTCTTGGAAATTTGCCAAAACTTATCCTGCTGTTCTTTGATGGCATGCAGGAATTTTTCATAGGTGAACTGCACCTGCATTTTTTTACATGCAGTAATCATGGCCTCAATTCGGTCCTTAAATTCCTGGCCGAATGCCTCCATAAATTTTTCCCGGTTGAAGTTGTAATTGGGTTTATCCAATTTGAACTGTTTTACATACTCTGCAGTTTTCATAGTGTCTCGTTGTTTATAAGTTATTGATTTATTAAGTGTTTTAATGCTGATTCTCTAGTTACCACTTGGAAAAGGTAGCCTATATACCTATCTTCCCAATAAGATAACCAAACTGGGTTAGGAAACCTAAACTTATTCCTTTCCTTTATCGGAATATTTCGAGGCATTCCCGAAATATATAATAAGTAAGGCCCATTAGTATTCTCGATAAATACCGGATGTAACATATTTTCGTCTACCTTAAAATACCCCTTTATGGCATAATCTGGGATATACTGATTTGACCTTATTCCGCAATCGAATGCCAAATCCTCTACCTGATATAATTCAGGATTAATAGGGTATTCTTCTTGGGATCGTACCCCTTCCTGAGATTGAAGGTAATAGGTTATTTTAGACTTATCAAGCGTTACGCTTTTTACTCTTTCGGGAAACATGGTGCTTATCTTTTAATGGTACATAGTCTTCGATGTCATCCAATCGGTCAGTCACTAAAGCATATACGAATAGCTTAGCAGGACGGAAGAAGAATCTTCTTATATTCCTCTCCGAAATGTAATGGTCGTATATCTTAAAGAATTTTTTCTGATGCCTATGTTTAAGGTTCCGTTGCGTTAGGTATGACCTAAGGACTTCTTTGTGCAACTCTAACAATTCTTTATCTACTTTCTGAATTGCTTTCTCGGGTAAGCCAACAACCATAATCTTTCATATCATTAAAGGGTGATTATACTAAGGGGCCAGAGCCTTAGCCCTGTGCCCCTCTCCTACTATGAAAGATTAGATTGCAACGGATTCCTTGACGAATTGGTTCTTGTACTTCAGGTATTCCTTCTTGGCCTTCTTGTACTCCTTCGAATCCTGGTTCTCGATTCGGAGCATGGCCAGCTCCAGCTGATGAATCTTGTTTCGGACCTGCTGCCGGAACTTCTTCCTGGAGAGTGTATCCTCGCAGTCTGCGGGGTAGATGTACTTGACTTCCCGTTTCGTTACTACCTCCTCGACGAGGTTGGCTTCGACTTTCTCCTGGGTCTTTGAGATGAGCTTGTCCTTCTTGGACTTTTTCTTTTTCTTTTCTTCGGCCACCGGTGCTGTAGCTTCTTCCTTTTTCTCGCCCTTTTTCAGAGCCTCCTTGGATTTCTCCACCTTTTCAGCCTTCTCCTTGATGAGGTTGTTGATGCCTTCGACCAAATCGGTCTTTTCCAGTTTCTGAGCCTTGTTGTTCTTGTTCTTTTTCATGGCTTACAATGTTAAAGGTTTGACATTAAATTAAAATTGTTATTATCTTTATTTCCTAATGCAAATATAGGGGAACTTTTCTATATTTGCAAATATTTTTATCATTTTCTTTGAGGTTGTGTTCTTGGCTTCTGGTGTGTTAACCTCTTATAGTTTTTCTCCTTTATTGTTTATGCAAATATAGATATAAAAATCAACCTCTGCAAATTATTTCACTAATTCTTTAGAGGTTCGTTTATGGTACAGGTAATCTCAAGGTATTCTAAGCATTGAGCCTGTTTTCTATACATGTTAACATAGACATTTTGTCTGAATCCGTCATCTTGAATCTCTACAGATTTAACCCGAGATTCAGGGCCCATAAGCTCATTGTAAGATTCAGCGACAGTTGATGGCTTCATTTCTCTGATAACTTTTTGAGTACTCTTTTGAATTGAGCCATATAATGGCAGTCTTTAGTGGGACATTTCCCGTCTGGAGTGTTTTCATTGGCACCACACTTGGTCATGCCAGTTGCTTTGTAAGGACAACACTTACGATGTGCTGCACATGCAGCCTTAAATTCTACTGTACTCATCTCTGTATTTCTATTACACCACCTTTAGGATTAACTACCAATAATATCTTGGTGCCATCGGCCTTGGTTAAATAATATCCATAGGCCCTTATTTCATTGTGAAGACCTTTGAACAATATATCGTAGTCTACATGCTGGGTTTTTAACAGCTTTATATCAGCTGCCTTTGCTTTGTTTACACACCCTATAGTAAACCCGGCTATAATGAGAAGGATAGCAACTGCTATCATTACTTCTATCATTATGACTATGGCTCTCACTGGATTATTCATAATATTCTTTTACTTTGGTTAAACGGCATTTGAATTTGAACGGCATTACATAGTCTCCCCACCACCCAGTTAGAGGTAAAATACACCCGATAATGGCATAGTAGTAGAAAGTTTTTGCAACAAATTGCTGTTTCTCATCGTCCCAAAAAGTATCTACTCTAGCATCTTCATCTGTTGCAGGGTCTACATATACCCAGTGATATGACAACCTGATAAATAACCATTGTAGTATCAGGATGTTTATCCATCCAAGGATAGTCATACCAAATACTTTCTTCCATACCCAGCTGTTTGTTTGCTTTACTTCTTTTCCCATAATCCGTATGTTGGTTGAACGTTTTTAAGTCGATGATATATGTCCAGAGTTTTCCATATTGACTCTGCTTGTTTTATTACTACATCCTTTGCCTCCCGATGAGTACTAAAGGTATTCCATAATTCCGGAGTGTAGTTGAGACATTCCATACATTCGGGTTCTCCCTGCACATGTTTTACCCTTATGTAGAAATAAACCTCTCGGTCTATTATGTGACCAATACGTTCCCCCTCGAATAGAATCTGAGCTTTTGGTTTGAAGTCGAATACATTTTTACTTCTGGTACCGTGAACGTATTTGTTTACTTTGAATCTTACTATCCCTGCCATATCAATCCATGTTTCTTTCAAAGTATTCGTAGAAGTCCGCATCCTCAGTTAACTGGTCCAGTAATTCCTCTACATCCATATCCAAGTATACTGATGCCCCTGATACTTGTAAAGTTATCCCAGAACCATAACTGCCAGAAGACCCATGAAGTTTTAACTCCTTGGGCCTTTCTCCGGTATATTCATCTCGATAATGAATAATACCTTTAGAGTAATCATAACTCTTTACCTCGGATAAATGCCTGGATTCATCCCAGTTTTTCCAGTGAGGAGTTGCATCAGGAGTGGGTGGAACTGTTTTACCATCCCACAGTATGCATACTACGCAGAAGGCTGATACTCCTATTATCATCCTCTTTGCAGCTTCCCAAAGGGTCTTGGCCTCATCTGGTTCTCCGTCTGGTGTGTAATATCTTTTCATAGTTTCAAATTGAATATCCAACAAATAAAACTGAATATTAACAATATTATTGAAGCCGTACCATACAATATAAATAAGGGTTTAGCGGCTTCCCACATAGAGTCTCTCTCTTTCATAATCTTTTTCCGGCATACTTATTCCGGATTCTCTTTTCGAATGATTTACCTACTGATTCTCCATTTTGGATATCCTCTTTGAACATCCTGAAGTCGAACTCTGATACCGAGTTGTATTGGTATACCTTTTCTCCTTTGAAGGTAATGGTGATATCTCGGGTTTCATCATCCATCACTACCTTCATAATTCTGGATGACCCCGTAATTTCAAATGTCTTTTTCATCATTACTGTCCTTTAAGCTCGAAAGTGTTAAGTCCCATAGCTACCACATTATTTTCTTTCCTGAGTGCTTGACAGGTAAAGAAAATATCCCAGAGAGTGAAGACAGAATCAGAACTCATTTCCATCAAGTCCTCTTCCATCATATAGAGTGTACTCATTATGGTATTAAACCACCTGTTATTTAACCCCTTTACCAGCATGGTTTCAATATCTTCATACCTATTGTTAAAGGTATCTCCCTGAACCCTTTGAAAGGCAGCTATATATTCCCTGGCCATGGATTCCACCGCTTCTAGAGAAGTCCCATAGCAGGGGAATATAATTTTCCATTTATCTAAGCTCTTATCCTCTAAAAGGGATTCCAGCGCCTGAATATGCACATCCATAATCTGATTCCATATTTCCTGGGCAGATAATCGCCTTTGCAATTTCAGTTTGATACAACCTCGGTTTATTTTCATTTTAATCCTCGTTATAGATATACAGAATCTGATGGTTCCTATCTAACTCCTTTTCCAAATACTCCCAATGAGTATTGTGGTCTATATGGATATTGACCCTATAATCATCCATTTCTTTGGGTAATAAATCCAGATAATCTTTCAGATCCTTTACAGTAGTGAATTTTGGTTGTCCCATACTTATTTTATTTCGTTATGCAAATATAATAATTATTATTATAATATGCAAATCAATTTCAGTGGTGTTGTATAGGTTAGTTCAACAAAGAACCCCGAATCTATATTAGGTTCGGGGTAAGAGGTTTCATAAACGATTGCCTATCGGGTTAATCCTCCTCTTTCTTTGTCTTCTTTTTCTTCTTGTCCTTGCCTTCTTTCGAAGGTTTGTCGGCCTTCTTTTCCTTGGCCGACTCTTCTTTCTTGGGAGCAGCCGCCGGAGCACCTGATGCCAACTCTGCAGCATACTTCTTGCCCTCGGCCTCGGCCTTCTCTTTGGACATGGTCTTCAGAAGAGTACGCATCTTCTGACGGTACTTTTTCTTCTGGTCGGAGGTCATCTCCTTGCCGTCCACGGTAGGATAGTCGTAGGCATTTGGGGTACTGGTAACCTTTTCCTTCTTGGGATGGGCTTCTGGCTTCTGATTCTTTTTAGCCTTCTCTACGGCCTTCTCCTCCGTAGCTGCCCTGGCCTTTTTGTTTCCCAGGTTGATGATGTCTACCCAAGCTTGGATTTTCTTTCCATGCTTCTTATGGCCTGTCCAATCTTTCTTGGGGTCGAGACCATTCTCTTCCATGTAGGCCAGCATTTCCTTCTGAGCCCTGCGTGCTTTCTTTGCGGCCAGGTCTTTCTTGCTGATGTCTTTTGCCATTGTTGTTGAGTTGATTAAATAAAAACTGGTTTGAATTACCTTTGCATGTTTATAGTTTGGTTAAGGAGTTTTTGGTCTGTACTTCCTTTACCTCTGAGATGATTATTTCCATCCCCTGAAGATTTGCCATCAACTTAAGATGGGCAACAGCATCATCCTGAGAGATATTAGTGTATACAATTCTGTACCTTTCACCAGAATCTTTGTTTTCAAAAGTTATGGTTAAGATGTTTCCATTTGCCAAATCTTCTATGCGCTTTGCCAGAGATTTTACCTTACCTATTTTTAGGGTTTTATCCTTGATTAAAGCTTGCCTTTTACCGGGAGACAGTCCAGGCATGGATAACCTTGTATCTATATCCTGAACCATTTTGGTTAGCTCTTTAATCCGATATATCAACCCTTTGACTGAGGAGTTAAATTGTCCCATTGAGGTCTTTGAATAGTGGTGTCATTTCCTATTTTCTGAGCATATTTATCAATCAATTCTTCCGTTCTAGAGATAATATACTCTGTCATCATTCTATTTTCTTCAGAGATATCTTTTTCTTCCTCTAGTAGCAGCTGATATGATTGTAGCTGATTACATAATGCCAGATATATAATGCTGTCGTCGTCTTGCATATACCTATACAAAGTGGGGAGGCCCACCCTTAAACCTTCGGATGGCCTCCCCTGTATGACTCAAGTTTTTGATGTACGTGGGATTAGGTGCTCAGGACCTATTCCTCATCGTCTTCATCTTCCTCGTCATCCTCAGCTTCGGCTGCTTTCCCCTTCTTGCCCATGCCTGGTACCTTGGGGACCAGCGTGCCGTGCTCTTTCTTGGACTTGACGGATACCCCCGGAATGGTAGTATTCGAGACGGCAATCACTTTGCCGTCCTTGTCGGTTACGACCGAGGTGATGAGGACTCCGTACTTCCGGACGTTCATAGCGAAGGTCTTTGCAACGTTGCCGCCGCCCAGGTCGATGATGTCGCACTGTTTGCTGTTCGGTCGCTGACCCGGTGCCCGGTTCTTGAGTCGTTCTTTCATCGCTTCTCGCTTGGCCTTCTTCTCTTCAGCGGTCAGTTCTTTCTTACCGCCCTTTTTCGTCGATTCCTCTTTCTTTGCAGCTTTTGCTTCTGCTGCCTTTTTCTTAGTTGCCATGTTATATTGAATTAAATGGTTTCTTTGATAAGGGAACTCCAGGCTTATTACCCTTGCCTATGGAGTTAGTTCTGGATGATTACCTGAAGCTCCCTTGGATTTGGTTATAGTCAGAAGGACCCTTACTTTTTCTTTTTCTTGGTGTCCTTCTTGGAAGCGGCCTTTGCCTTAGGCAGAGTGATGCCCAGTTCCTTGGCCACTGCCTTGCGGAGTTTCTCGACGTCCTCCTCGTCGAATTCGTCGGGGTCAGTTTCGAGTTCCTTGTCGTCGCAGAGGTCTTCGAGAGCTTCAAAGTCCATGCCGGCCAGGTCCTCCGGTGTCACTTCGTCATCCTCATCTTCATCCTCCTCGCCGTCTTCGTCTTCGTCGGAGTCTTCATCCTCCTCGCCGTCTTC
>OGOX01000072.1_pt1 | contig 76867 bp, 78 predicted proteins | sample 1552761 | NCBI WGS metagenome assembly OGOX01 (sample SAMEA2580212, study PRJEB22360) | human gut metagenome | biome: human gut; feature: human-associated habitat; material: faeces | place: Denmark | collected 2008/2010
GAGCTTACGGAAAGTATTACCGTAAACAAAAAGGAAAACACAAAATATGTGCTTTCGCTTAAAAAGCTCAACGCCCCTGCCGCAAGGTTAGAGGTAAACGGCAAAAAAGCCGCGGTATTGATGTTTGCGCCGTATTCTGCCAATATAACCGAATACCTTAAAGACGGCGAAAACGAGATTAAAATAACCCTGCTTTCGGGCAACCGCAATCTTTTTGGTCCGCACCACAAGCCGCAGGGGGAAATTTACAGCGTGGGCCCCTCAACATTTACGGATAAATACGGTTGGGCGGACGACAGAACAAAGCCTGTATGGACAGATAATTACAGCTTTGTGAAGTTTGGAATAGTGCAGAAGTTCTGACTTATTGGGATAAAAATTATTCTTTTAATTTTTCCGCGCACCTACAAATATCTATACCTCAGTTAACAAGAAAGTATATTGTGGCAGAGCTTGAACCATTACTTAAATTTTACGCCGAGCGTGACAGGGGGTATCATCGCTGACCGTGTGGTTGAATGTATTTTAGCCAGACAAAAATTTAATTAATATATTGGAGAGATTACTTTGAAAGATTTAATACTAAGATATTTTGATGCGTTTGCAAATTTATATGGAATTATTCCGATGAAAAGAGCTTATCGTATTATCGAAAAACAAAATCCCGAACTCAACCTTACCAAAGAACAGTTCGCAGAATTTGTGAATGAGTTTGATTTTCCAGATAAATATTACGTTAAGCGCATAATTAATTATGGTTGCAAAAATAGGATATGGCTATGCATCGGTGCGTGCAATAGAAAAGTTGTGTAAGACCGACATAATATTTATGTGGCTTTTGCAAGATGAATCTGCCCCAAGCCATATGACAATAGAGATCTTCATGAATGAGACGCTTTTAGGAAATCTTAACAGCGTTCACGGTGCATTACTTAGAATGAACAGGAGCATACAAGCGAGGGAGCATTTGGCGCAATTAAATGGAACAAAGCCTACCAAAGAATACACAGAAGAGGGCTTAAAAGTGTAATTTTAGAGATTGCAATGATTTCTTGCGGTTTTAATCTTCACAAATACCACTTTAAAAGCCTTGCTCGGCAAATTGCGGCTTAAAAAATTAAAAGTTATCCACACTTTTAACCGACAAAAACGGTCGGCTTGGTTTTTGTACCTTAAAAACCGTAATTTAGATAGATTTTGCCGCTCATTCCTTTATTCTGGGCAAAAAAGCATCCGAGGCTCACACTTAACAGTGAACCTCGGAATTTTTTGACTGTTTTTTTACAGCCCCATTTTACTTTTACTTGATTTCAGTTTTCCAAAGTCCGTGGAGGTTGCAGTAAGCATAAACTGCAACAGGTTTATCTTCGCCGGTGCAAAAAGTAGCTTCCGGTGTATCGCCAGGTTTAAAGGCTCTCCGCTGACCTCCGTTCTTCGTTTCAACATAAACCCATTGAATGTAGTGCTCCTCGGTCATGGGATGGGTTGTTTCGCCGATCCTTACATAAACAGAACCGTCTTCTTTATGAACATAAGGCAAGTGCTTTTCTCCTGCCGCTTCGGTGGTGTTAGGAACCAGCGCCTCCATCTTCTGTCCGCAGCACATCATAGGAACCCCTGCATCGTGAATAAGACCAATTAAGTTACCGCAATGGCGGCAAATATAAAACTTTTCTCTCATTTTTCATTCACCTTAATAATTTTCTTTACGAACTTCAAAATAAGCTTGCGGATGCTTACATACAGGACATATTTCGGGAGCCGTAGTACCAACAACGATATGTCCGCAATTGCGGCATTCCCAAACTGTTACACCTGACTTTTCAAATACTGCTCTGGTTTCAACATTTTTAAGAAGAGCACGGTATCTTTCCTCATGTGCTTTCTCAATAGCGGCAACACCACGGAATTGCTCAGCCAAATCGTGAAAGCCTTCTTCATCGGCTTCTCTTGCCATACGATCATACATATCAGTCCACTCAGCATTTTCGCCTTCCGCTGCATGGAGCAGGTTTTCGGCAGTGTCACCAAGCTCGCCGAGAGCCTTAAACCACAGTTTCGCATGTTCCTTTTCATTTTCGGCAGTCTGCAGGAAAAGTGCTGCAATTTGCTCGAAGCCTGCCTTCTTTGCAACAGAAGCAAAGTATGTATACTTGTTTCTTGCCTGAGATTCGCCTGCAAATGCTTCCCAAAGGTTCTTTTCGGTCTTGGTACCGGCATAGGGATTCTTGGATTCTTCCTCAAGCTTTACGAATTTTTCTTTCGGCTGTTTGCAGACAGGACAGGTTTCGGGAGGAGTATCTCCCTCGTGAATATAACCGCATACGGTGCATTTCCATTTTGCCATTTTCGTTTCCTCTTTCTTTTCTATATTTTCATTGAAATTAATGTTATGAAGCAATGCTTCCACCACATCCGCCGGAATATCGGGATAGGATTTTATCTGCTCTAAAAATTCTTTTGTGTTGGCGCTTTGCGGAAGCATAAAGCCTGCTTCCCGGCAAAGGTCTTCTGCCATAAGTCGAGATGATTTTGCTACCGCCTCCGAAAGTGTATCGGGCAGCTGGGAAGCTATGTTTTCAGCCTGCGCTTTGCTTTGAACGAGAGCACGCAGCGCCTCGACCACTTTATCCGTTTTAGGCTGCTGCGGGGGCAATTCCTTCGGCATCATTGAAATAGCACCTGAAGGACATGCCCCGGCACATACGCCGCAGCCGATACACTTATTTGGATCAATGATGCTGTTTTCTGTATCCGTAGCGCCGGTAGGGCAAACATAAAGGCAAAGACAGTCTTTTGTGCAAAGCCTTAAATTTCGTACTGCATATTTATCTGCCATTATCTTGCACCTCCTTCTATTTTTTCAAATTTCCACGCAGGGACTTTGCATACCGGACAAAGCGCAGGCGGTGCATCGCCAACGAATACAAATCCGCAGACTGTGCAGACATAAACACCTGTGTTTTCAAGCATCTTGTTACCCTCAACCTCATATCGGTTGAGAAGTGACTGCAACATTCTCGTTACCTTTTCTGCCCACACCTGACAGCGAAGTCCGCCACGGTCGTGCTGCTCTTCCGCAACTGATTTTCCGTAAGGAAATCCTACCGAAATATCATGATTAATCAATTCAATCAGTGTCTCTGTTTCGGCATTGCTGACAGGCTCTGCTTTTTGATGGAAGAATTCTGCGAGTTTTCTAAAGTTCTCGGATTCTTCGGGCATATACTGCTTTTCGCACCCACGGGCCAGATTGGAGCAAATGATGCTCATCTCCATTGGGATAATTCTTTTTCTGTATGCGGCTTTTCTAGGATTTCTTCTGCTTTAGCAGTTTCCTTTTTCAGCACAAAAGCATCCTTACCTGCACCGCAAAGCGGACACTTGAAATCATCGGGCAATTCGCCTTCGGTTTCATGGATATATCCGCAGACTGTACATATATATTGTTTCATATTTCCGCCTCCTTTAATTGAATAATAGCATATTTCAGATTACAATTCTGTGATGTTATCACATTTTTCAATGATTCCCGCAATGTCCGTGACCGCAGCCGTGGTCGCCGCAGATATGGGTTTCCCCGCCGTGTTCATGATCGTGGTGTTCACAATGCACATCGGGATTGAAAGCAAGATTGCCGGCAACAAAAGCATTTACCGCTTCATCGGCATTACCGCTAACACCGCCGTAGAACTTTATTCCGTTTTCTGCCAGCGCCATTTGTGCACCGCCGCCAATACCGCCGCAAATAAGTACATCTGCTTTTACAGCGGAGAGTACGCCGGCCAATGCACCGTGGCCGGAGCCGTTGGTGTCTATAAGCTCTGTTTTAATGATCTTTCCGTCTTCAATATCGTACAATTTGAATTGCTCGGTGTGACCGAAATGCTGAAAGATGTTTCCGTTTTTGTAAGTTACTGCGATTCTCATAATATTTGCTCCTTTCTCTGTTTTGTATTCTTTTTGAATTTGCCGTTTGATGCAGTCTTTTTTATAGCAAAAGTCTGTACTGCCGCTACAAAGCTGAAACTCGCCGCCCTCAATTTTCAGTGCGAAGCCAAGCACAAGTGCGTCTGCTATCTTTTTCCTTGCGGTTTCATAGATTTTCTGTGCGGTTGTTCTGCCTACGCCGAGTTGTGCCCCGCATTCTTCTTGGCTTAAGTTTTCTTTGTCAATCAGCCGTATGGTTTCAAGCTCATCAATTGTCAAAACAATTGGTTCCTCACTCACTGCTCCAGTTGGAGAAAATTCAAGAACTTCAGGGAAATAACACACTCGGCGACACTTCGTCGGTCTTGGCATTTTATCACCTCACCATATATTATAGTGCTGTTTCGGGCATATGTCAATAGCATTATTGACATATGCCCGAAATTATGCTATACTAAAAATACTGAAAAGGAGACACGGCTTATGAATTATTTAACATACTTACCAGTATTTGATAAACTGACGAAATCACAGCAAGACACGCTTACAAGCTCGGCTTTTGTTCGTAAATTCAGTAAAGGTGATCTTTTGCATAACGGTTCGCAAAATTGCACGGGACTTATCCTCATACTGTCCGGTCAGATTCGTGCGTTTACCATATCCGACGATGGCAGAGAAATTACGATGTACCGCCTTTTTGAACGTGATATTTGCCTTTTCTCTGCATCTTGTATTATGAACAGTATTCAGTTTGATATTACCGTTACCGCTGAAAAGGAAACTGAGGTTTTAGTCATCCCGTCAGAAGTTTACAAAAGCATTATGGATGTTTCCGCACCGCTTGCCAATTACACAAACGAAGTTATGGCAAGTCGATTTTCAGATGTAATGTGGCTGATAGACCAGGTAATGTGGAAAAGCTTTGATAAAAGACTTGCTGATTTTCTTTTGAATGAGGCAAACATCGAAGGCACTAACATTCTTAAAATCACCCACGAAACAATCGGCAATCACTTGGGCAATCCCCGTGAAGTGGTAACACGAATGCTAAAGTATTTTGTGAACGAAGGGTTTATATCACTCTCCCGCGGAACGATTGAGATTATAGACAAAGACGGACTTGAAAAGATTATAGTTTGATAAAACAAAGCGTTGAGTTTCTCAAAAAAAGAGTTCTCAACGCTTTTTCTTTTCTGTTCTTTTAATCATCCATTCCGCAGAGGGTGGATTTTTTATTTAACGCTTTATCATTACGGACTGCATCATAGAATCGGAAACCACCTGCAAAGTTATAGGCATCAAAGCCGTTGCCCATTAGAATTCTGCTAGCGATATAGCTTCTCAATCCGCTTTGGCAGATAACATACACAGGCTTGCTCCTGTCCAGCTCACCTATACGTTCACGCAGTTCATCAACGGGAATATTGATAAATCCCTTCACATGACCCATGCTGTACTCCATTGGTGTACGTGTATCAAGAAGTGTTATGCTGCCGTCACGGGGAAGTGTTTCATCTTCTTCATAATACCATTGCTTTACAATGCCATTTTTCATGTTTTCAATGATATAGCCTGCCATATTCACAGGGTCCTTTGCGGAGGAATACGGCGGAGCATAGGCAAGGTCAAGTTCTGTAAGTTCATATGCTTTTATTCCGGCACGGATAGCGGTTGCAAGCACATCAATCCTCTTATCGACACCGTCAAAGCCTACAATTTGAGCACCTAAAATGCGGTAGCTTTCTTTTTCAAACAGCACTTTCATAGTCATCATTTTACCGCCGGGATAATATCCTGCGTGACTCATCGGCGAAAGAATGACCTTATCTGTATTAATACCAAGTGACTTTGCGGTTTTTTCGTTAATACCCGTAGTAGCAGCAGTCATGTCAAATATTTTGATGACGGATGAGCCCTGTCCACCGGTATAATGGCTGTCACCGCCGCAGATATTATCGGCTGCAATTCTACCCTGCTTGTTTGCAGGGCCGGCAAGAGAGATGAGTGTGTCTGTATCAGTTACAAAATTTTTGATCTGCACCGCATCTCCAACCGCATAAATGTCAGGTATAGATGTTTCCATTTTGTCATTGACCACAATACTGCTTTTTATTCCGAGTTCCAAACCCGCTTTTTTCGCAAGTGTGGTTTCGGGAGCGACGCCGATTGCCATTACAACCATATCGGTATGAAGTGTCGTAGCACCTTTGAATTTCACATCAATACCGCAATCGGTATCGGCAAAACCTTCAACCATAGTATCAAGCATTAGATGGATACTGTTTTTGCGGATTTCAGCATGAATAAACGATGCCATATCCCTCTCAAACGGAGCCATAAGCTGATCCGCCGCTTCCACGAGCGTTACATCTATTCCAAGTTCACGCAGATTTTCCGCAACTTCGATTCCGATAAATCCTCCACCGACAACAACTGCCGATTTCGGATGGTGCTCATCCGTATATTCCTTGAGTCTAAGCGTATCCTCAACGGTGCGCAGGGCAAATATCTTATCGCTGTCAATACCGTCAAACCCCGGCTTTATCGGCTTAGCACCGGGTGAGAGCACGAGCTTGTCATAACTCTCGGTAAGGATTTTACCATTTTCAAGATTTTTTACAGTAACGGTTTTGCTGTCAGGATGAATTGCCGTAGCTTCATGATGAACATTCATCTTAACTCTAAAACGCCTCCAAAAGCTTTCAGGCGTCTGCAAGGTTAGATCATTTTCATATTCAATGGTGCCGCCGATGTAGTACGGCAGACCACAGTTAGCGTATGAGATAAATTCTGAACGCTCAAAAACAACGATTTCCGCTTGTTCGTCAAGCCTGCGTATTCTCGCCGCCGCAGTAGCGCCGCCTGCAACACCGCCTATAATTACAACCTTCATTTATTTTACCACCTTTCCACGATAGTTGCTGATGCCTCCGATACTTTTTGCATTTGTGTAACCAATTTGCTTCAAATAGGATACAGCTTGTCCGCTTCTACCACCGCTTAAACAATACACATAAAGCGGCGTGCTTTTGTCTTTGACGGTATTCTCAACGGAAGAAATTCTATCAAGAGGTATGTTGACGCTTCCGTCAATGTGCCCGTCGCGGTATTCGGTAGGTGTTTAAAAGACTTCCCTCAAAGGGCGCGCTTAAACGGTTGGAAAGGACTATCTGGAAAATGTCACCCTCTTTTATATGGTGCTTTGCCTTTTCGACCATTTGGCAGTACTGCTCCCTGTTAAAAAGCGGTGTGACTTCGCCTAAAAGCCGTCCGCCCGCCTCCTTTTTTCTGTCCCCGTTTCGGAGCAGGTCGGCAAGTCTTTTAAGCTCCTCTACCGCCTTTTCGTACTCTTTTTCGGGATTGTCAAGGGGCATATTTACTATAAGCACGATTTTCTGCTTAACATTATCAAAGGCGATAACCTTGTCAAACAGCATTAAATCCATATCCTTAAAATTTTCGTTGTCCTGCGTTTTTACCTTTGCCGTAGGCTCGCTGTAGCAGAGGTAATCGTAGGAAAAGTAGCCCACAAGCCCCCTGTAAAGGAGGGAAGATAATCGAATCTCGGGCTTTTCCATTCCTTTAATATTTCCCGCAGAAAATCGGAGGGATTATCGGTATAAAAGCTTTCGCCGCCCGTCTTTACCTCGCCGTCAAGACAGGTGATTTCAAGCTTCGGTTCAAAGCCTAAAAAGGTGTATCGACCCCAACGCTCACTCTCGGCGACCGATTCCAGCATATAGCAATGGTCGGATACATTTTTAAGTATCCCAACCGCCTCAATCGGGGTGCAGATGTCCGAGAGAATTTCACAGCTGACGGGCAGAACCTTATATTCTCCCTCCGCCGCGATTTTTTTAACCTCTTCTAAATCAGGCATAAATTTCATTTTGCTTAACCTCCTGAAAAAATGGGTTTCCGTTTTCATCGGGGAGCAAAACAAAAAACGCCCCTGACAGAAAGCTACCCTCTGTCAAGGACGAATAAAACGATTATCCGCGGTGCCACCTTGTTTTCATAGCAAAAAGCTACGCGCCTTAGCAGGATACAAGCATATCCCCGACAACTAACGTATGCCTTAACGTTGCGGAATACTCTGCGAAAACGCATTTGACCGCACCCTCAGCGGTCCATTTGACGGTCTGTTTTTCGCCCGAATCACAGCACCTCGGACTCTCTGTGGAAGCATAACCGACTTTATCTCCGCCTCAACGGTTTAAACTATTAAACTTATATTAATATTAGCACCGTTTTGGGGCTGTGTCAAGTATTATTTTTTCATATTCTGATTATTTTGTAAAGTACGGTTTTTTCAAATTCGAGAGGACGGTTATATCTGAAAAATACAATTCCGTCGGCGGGTGCCAAAACCTTTGAGATAACAACTCCCTCAAGCGGGTCTATTATTTCACACAGCAGGTCGCCCTTTCTTACCTCGTCGCCCGTCTTAACATAGCTTTTATAAATGCCCGCCGCGGTAGAATGAACCTGAAGAAGTCTGTCCTCGCTTATTATTTCGGTATTATAGCCGCTGAAAACCTCCGACTTTATTATGCCGCGCTTTTTCATAAATCGAAGTATCGCGTCAACCGCTGTTTTTGCGGAGTCCTCGTCTATCGTATCGGTGGCGTTGGTGTAAAGCGAAAAGGCTTTTGTTTCCCAAACCTGCCAGTTGTAGTTAAGGGTTGTGGTATCATACGGGCGAGGAGTGCGTACAAAAGCGTAGGGCAGACCGAAATCAGAAAGATGCCCGTGCTCCGTAAAGCCCGTTTCCATTATTTTGACATGGGAAAGAAAATCCCCCTGCTGATAAAAGCTTGCCATTTGTACGCCGTAGGTATAGCCCTTGATTTCCTCAAAAAGACCGTCGGCTATCCTTTGGGTGGTTTCGCCGAGGTTGTAGCCCGGGAACATACGGTTTATATCGGTGTTATCCATTGTCCAGAACCGCTTGCTGATATTCATTGAATAATAGTTGACGCAGGGAATTATCATTATTTCTTTTCCGTCGGCTAGAGGATAATTAACTGTCCAAAAGATAAAAACAGGCACCGACCTGCTGTTCTTTCAGCTTGTCGGTGCCTGTTTTATTAAAACTAACTGATTTTAATAATCGTCTTACCCTTAGAGCCGCCTCCCGCAACCTTTGCAAGTGCCTCATTTATTTCGGATAAATCATATATCTTATCTACAGAGGTCTCAATTTTTCGGTTTCCGAACATCTCTGAAATTCTTTTGAGTCCGGCACCGTCCTCACGGACGAAGACGAAGTAATACTTTTGTTTGTTCTTTGCCGCCATTTTATCATACTTGCTTCCCGCAAGGCTGAATAACAATCGCTTGATAGGCGGCAAACCTGTACGGGCGGCAAATTCACCGTTTGGCAATCCGCGCAGAGAAACAAGGATGCCTCCGGTTTTTAAGATACCGAATTCCTTTTTAAGTTCGCGGACTCCCAATGTATCAAGCACATAATCCACATCGGACAAAGCTTTGGAGTAATCCTCCGATTTATAATCGATAAATCGATCCGCGCCCAGCCGTATCACCCGTTCTTGGTTCTCCGCGCTGCCGTTCGTTATCACATTAAATCCCATGCTTTTGGCAATCGGTATCGCCATCGCCCCGAGACTTCCTGTACCGCCTGAGATGAAAACAGTCTCTCCCGTCTTAACATTCATCAGTTCAAATGCCTGTAATGCGGTGAGGGCTGTAAGCGGAACGGAAGCCGCCTCCTCATCGGATAAATATGTGGGAACTTTTGCAACCGCATTCTGATTGACCGCGGCATATTCGGCAAATGCGCCTATCTTTTTCAGCGGCATACGACCGTATACACGGTCGCCCACAGCAAAGTTACGGACAGCTTTGCCTGCCTTTTCCACAACACCGCAAAATTCATTGCCCATGATAAGTGGAAATTTGTAAGGCACAATCAGCTTAACCTCTCCGCGAATGATCATATTGTCAAGCGGATTTACACCCGCCGCTTTGATTTTTACAAGTACCTCGTGATCTCCGATTTCCGGCACGGGAACGTCGCACACGGCAAGGGTACCGCCGTTTTTATTATAACCGTTTAGGATTGCCGCCCTCATTATATGCATTACTCCTTGTTAATATTACTGTGTTATGAAAATTGTTATACATCATTTAAGAAACAAGGTTATCCTTGCTATCTGATTTGCTGTGGCTACGGACAATCTCACTTTTGACAACATGGTTACCGTCCTTTTTTATCGCAATAATATCTCTATCCTTGCCGCTGCTTTTTTGTACCGTTAAAACATCATTTTCGTATGTTTGATTTATATATACAATATCCATTTCCTTAATAGGTCTTTCTTCAAGCTCCCGAACAGAATAGGTATTTAACATAAAACGGATGTATTCTTTATTATTTGTATGTCCGGCAAAATCTATATTGGTATAATTTATCTTCACTTGCGCTGTCTCGGGTAAATTTTCCGCATCAAATTTTGAAAATGACAGATCTGTTTCGGGAGTTTCCGCTTGAATACCGTCATTAACCCCAACCGTCGACACCCTTCGGATTTTGCCTGATTGCAGATCCAGCGCGCATAGCTCCACCCTCAAATACGCGCAGGGCTCGTCTGATTTGTTTTTGATTTCGACATCGATGCAAATTGATACGCGTGTTATCTTAGAAATGAAGCCGACAACTGTGTATTGTTCATTCCAAGCTATGTTGCTTAATATTTTAAGTTTACTTTTAGCAAAAACCCAAACCGCATTGTATGCTTTCTTTACGGTAACACCGTCAATTTTCAATTTGCCCATAAGCTCGGTAACGGTTTCTTCGGCAATCCCAAAACAACCGATTACCGATAAATTTGCCAAAGGATCTGTCATACAGGAGCTCACTTTTCCGTATTTTATTAGCTTCATAACGATATGCCTTCATTACAAAAACAGTTCGTTTTCTTTTCTTGCAGAACAAGCCTTTTTAATAGCCAAAGCCGCAACGGATACCATAGCGCCGTTGATTTTTCTGGCGTTATGGGGACACTCCTTTACACAGCGCATACAGGAAATGCACTTTTTAGAATCGGCTGTAAGCTTTACCTTATCAATCGCCTGAACGGGGCAGTTTTTCGCACAAACGCCGCATTTCACACAAGCTTTGGACGGCTTCGGCACAAGTCCTCCGGCGCCCGCCTTTTTGTAAGGACGGTTGCCGGGAAGGGAAGTCACAGCGTCTTTCTTTTCTGCAATCTGCCGTGCAAACTCCGTCAACTGTTTCTCATCCGACGTGTCGGGTCTGTTTGCGGCATATTGCGGGATGATGGAGTGCTGTGCAACGGCGGCGACAGCCGCGACAACCTTAAAACCGCATTCCTTTGCCGCGTCTTCCATTTCCGCAAGCGTGTCCTCATAAGCACGGTTGCCGTAAACGCAGACAAGGGTACATTTTGCACCGTTTCCTTTGATTTTCTTGAGCCTCTCTATTGCCGCGGCAGGAGCCCGTCCTCCGAATGATGGCATAGCAATCAGTACCCGATCTTCTTTGCTAATTGCACACCCTGAAAAATCGGTATTAGAATCGCTTAAATTGATTTTTACGGTGCTTTCACTCCACTGTCTGCTGATGATGCGGGCGACCTTTTCTGTGCCGCCTGTAGGACTGAAAAAGATTTCTACTGTGTTCATATGTATTTCCTCCTGTTGTTATATCCTTTTGCGTATGTCCGCAATGCAGTCGGCAAGGGTTTTGCCGGCAAGAGAACGGGCAAAGCCTTCCTCAATATCCGCAAACATACCGTTAAGCACCGGCGTTATATGACTGCCGACAATACACCGGTCGTTAGGATTTTGGTGAATATCTAAAAGATGAATTTTCTGTTCATCTGTAACAGCCCGATAAATTCGCAGCAGAGTTAGCTGTTTCGGAGGAACAATTAAGCTATAACCGCTGACTCCTCTGTGACCGTCAACAATATCGGCTTTTTTCAAGAGCGCCAGTATTTTGCGGATATAGCTGGCATTCGTGCCGACGCTTTCAGCCATTTTGTCAGAACTTATCGGATCAGGAGACTCCGAAACCAGTATAAGCACATGAACGGCAACGGAAAACTTTGTGTCCATTCTTTTCTCTCCTCTGATTATACTTGCAACATAATATCATTTATTCTCGGTATAAGTACTTGTATCTGTTACAAATACATAATACACCGTTCTAATTGTTCTGTCAAGATTTCTGTTGCACAAGCCCGAATATTTTTCATTCGCGAATAATTGCGTTTCTCAGCATACCTTAAGGGCTGTAAAAAAACCGATTTTGTTTTTTACAGCCGATTCTTCAAAATTTATAGTTCTCGGCAGTATTTTGTATGCCACAAGAATATCTATTGCGATGTAGGGAACAATATTTTATACTGAAAATATAAAAAGTCCCCTATAACAGAATAATCCCATACTTTCCTTATTAATTTTATACCGTAATCATAACCTCTGCTTTTAAAAAAATTGTAAAAATAATGTTTAATCACTTGAGAAAAGACACGCTTTATGCTATACTTATACTGTAGCGGTGTGCTCTTTTCTCGGTGGGAAAGGAGTACATATTGGGAAAGAATCTCAAAGGCAAAGAATGCGGTAAAGGCATTCGTCAAAGAAAGGACGGTTTATACAGCGCAAGATTTGTTGACAAATACGGTAACCGTCACGAAAAATACTTCGCCACCGTTCCCGAAGCTCGTAACCGGATTGAAGATTCAAAGTATGCCGATAAGCATGAAGGAGTTTTTGTTCCGACCGAAACCACGGTTGATGAATGGTTTGAATTTTGGATAGAAAATATCGTTGGAGATCTCGCACCGAACACGTTGCGAAACTACCGTGAACGATACTTTAAGGCACACATACGCTACCCGTGCTATCGAGGCGGGAATGCAACCGAAAGTTTTACAAAAACCACTCGGTCACGGCAGTATCAAAACAACGATAGACCGATATGTTCATGTCACTACCGATTCTATGGACCAGGCTATTAAGCAATTTGAAAATAATCGGGTATCGTGATGAATCTTCACATAATTCAATACGAAAATGGAGTAAAAACGGCGTAGAGAAAAAGCGTATTACTCCCAAAACCTCAGTAAATAAAGGATTTTTAAGGAGATAGAGAAAAATATGAAATTAGGTATGGTAGGACTTCCGAATGTCGGGAAATCAACCCTTTTTAACGCGATAACCAACGCGGGCGCACAGTCTGCAAATTACCCGTTTTGCACTATTGAGCCGAATGTCGGAATGGTCAGCGTTCCCGACGAAAGGCTTGAGAAATTAGCCGAAATTTATCAGCCCGATAAGTTTACTCCCGCGGTAATTGAGTTTGTGGATATAGCGGGTCTTGTGAAGGGCGCCTCAAAGGGCGAGGGACTAGGCAACAAGTTTCTTTCAAATATACGCGAGGTTGACGCGATAGTTCACGTTGTGCGCTGTTTTGAAAGCAATGATATTATTCATGTCGAAGGCTCGGTTGACCCTGTAAGGGATATTGAAACCATTAATCTTGAGCTTATTTTTTCGGATATGGAAACCGTACAGCATCGCCTTGACCGTACGCTCAAAGCGTTAAAGGGCGACAAGAAGCTTCAGGGCGAGGTTGATTTTTTAAAGCGTCTGTCAGAGCACCTTGAAAAAGGATTCCCCGCGCGCTCGGTGGAAATTAACGACGAAACCGAACAGGCGGTGCTTGACGATACGCCGCTTTTATCGGCAAAGCCTGTAATTTACGCCTGCAATATGAGTGAGGAAGACTTTACAAACGGAATTGAAACAAATACAAACTACAATGCGGTTAAGGCAATTGCCGAAAAGGAAAAGTCGGAAATTCTTCCGATATGTGCCGCTTTAGAGGCTGAAATCTCGGGACTGACCGAAGAAGAAAAGGAAATGTTCTTAGAGGAGCTGGGGCTTGAGCGTTCGGGACTTGACCGTATGATTCAGAAATGCTATCACCTTTTAGGGCTTATTTCATACCTTACCGCGGGCAAGCCCGAGGTTCGCGCGTGGACTATTAAAAAGGGCACAAAAGCTCCCCAAGCGGCGGGCAAAATCCATTCCGATTTTGAGCGCGGATTTATCCGTGCCGAGGTTATAGGTTTTGACGAGTTTATAAACGAGTGCGGAGGGAATATGGTAACCGCAAAGGAAAAGGGACTTGTAAGAAGCGAGGGCAAGGATTATGTTATGAAGGACGGAGACATTGTCCTTTTCCGCTTTAATGTTTAAAAAATATTTATAAATTCTTAATGCTTCGGGCATATAATATTTAAACCTGTAATTTTTATGGAGTGATACCTTTTGGGAGGATTATACTACTACGGCTTTGATTCGCTTTATCTTTATCTTGTAGTTCCTGCTATTATTATTGCGCTTTGGTCGCAGATAAAGGTAAAAACTACATTTTCCAAATATTCCGCCTGCCGCTCCGACATAAGCGGAGCGGACGCGGCGCGCAGAGTGCTTGAATTAAACGGAGTCAGCGGAGTTAAAATCGAGCGGGTATCGGGCAATCTTACCGACCATTACGACCCACGCACAAATACTATAAGACTTTCTGACTCGATCTGTGATTCTTATAATATATCCGCTGTCGGGGTCGCCGCGCACGAGGCGGGTCACGCCGTGCAGTATGCTAAGGGATATTTTCCGATAAAGCTGCGCTCGTTTATATTGCCTGTTTGCAATTTAGGCTCTCAGCTTTCCCTGCCTTTGCTTATAATCGGGCTTATTTTTAATTTTTACTTTTTAGTTAAGCTCGGGGTGGTGTTTTTCTGCGGGGCGCTTCTTTTTCAGCTGGTCACTCTGCCTGTTGAATTTAATGCTTCCAGCCGCGCTGTAGCCGCTCTTAAAAACGGCGCGGTTTTGCTTACCGATAATGATATTAAATATGCAAAAAAGGTTCTATCCGCCGCGGCTATGACCTATGTTGCCGCCGCGTTTGTTTCCTTGGCGCAGTTGATACGCCTTATTGCCTTAACCGGCAGAAAACGTTAGTCTAACGAGCGTGGCGGGGTTACCGGAAGTGAAAGAGGAATAACCGACAAACAAATTGCCTCACTCTTAAATGAGCGGGGCTTATTTTTATGTGATTTTCGTGGCAATTTGGATTATAAAAAACAATAATTGAATTTAGTTTTTAATAATTAAATTATCGGTTTAAATAACCTCAGCCCGCAAAAATATGCGCTTAAGCGCGAGAGAAAAAACTGCAAAAAAGAAGAAACCCCAATACGCGTCTGCGTACCGAGGCACTCGATTGGCTTGTGGGTGCAATTTAGATACCGCTTTGACGCGAGAGGAAAAACTGCAAAAAAGAAGAACCTCAACTACGCGTCTGCGTGTCGAGGCTCTCGACTGGTGGGAGAGGATGGGTTGGGGAGCCGCACACTAAGAAACAGTCCCCCGGACTGTTTCTTGCCGTCTGCGGACGGCCGTGTTGTTCTCATCTCATCCTCTCAGCCACAAATTAAAAAGGTACCAACCTTACGGTGGTACCTTCCTAATTTGTCTTTGGTGACCGAAATTACTGGCACCCAGTAACCATGCGGTTTCCGGTGTGTTTCAAAAAATTTTTTTGAAAATCTGATACCCTTTTTCGAACCACCGAAGCGTTTTTCTTGATGTTGATTATTATAATAGAATAAAGGAGTTTTTTCAACCCCATGGAATGTTTGCAAACACAAAAAAGCCGACCATTATTCCATCAATAATGATGAAGTAATGATCGGCTTTTTTCTGTCGACAATTATTTTGTCGGAATATCACCAACTTTTGAAAATCCTCCTATGAACCGGACTTCTATCTTGTCTTTTGAAAGGATAGTTACTTGTTCTACAATTCTTCTGATAAACGTGTCATCAAATTCTGTTAACTCAACGATATCGATGTCAATTGCCTTTAGAATATCATCAAGTTGCTTTTGACGCTTTGCATCGGTTGTTGCATCTTCTTCGGCTTGTTTTAGCTGCTCTGTCAACCGAGCCTTTTCCTCAGTCATCTCCTTGAACTTTTTTTCAAATAGTTCTATTTGGGAACTTTGGGCTGCCAAAGTTAAAAGATTCGCCATTCCGTGATCAATGTCTTGCATTCTTTGACGGATCACTTCTGGATTATTTTTGGCATCTTCAAATAAAATGATTTTTTTCTGTGCTTCACGAACTGCTTCTGCTATTTCTTCTTTATTATGAAATACGGACTGAATGCAGTTCAGAATTGCTTGGTGTAAAATGGGTTCCTTTAAACTTGGGGAATGTTTGCAATACTTGGTGCCAAATTCAAGTCGGTTCACGCATCGCCATACATCTTCCTTCGTTCTGTCCCGTTTGATCCACATGGTTCTACGATACATAGCACCACATTCCCCACAAACGGTTCTTTCCGATAGTGCATATTTGCTGGTATATTTTCCTCGACCAGACTTTGTCCTCCGGCAAGAAACCTTTCTTTTGCTACTGCGCCTTGCAATCTCTAACTGGACTTCCTGAAAAATATCTCTTGGGATAATAGCTGGGTGATTGTCAGTAATGTAATACTGTTTGACCTCACCTCTATTTTTCTTCACCTTCTTTTCGAGGAAATCTGCAGTATAGGTTTTTTGCAGCAGCACATCTCCAGCGTATTTTTCATTTTGCAGCATATTTCGAATGGTAGTTTTTGACCATGTTGGCTTTCCTGTTGGCGATGGGATGTGGTCAGCTTCCAGAGATTTTGCAATTTGTTCCGGGGTATCTCCACTGAGAAATGCGAAAAAAATCCGTGAAACAATGGTAGCTTGTTCAGGATCAATTTCAGGCTCTCCATTTTCTCCCGGTCGATAGCCTAAAAAGTTTTTGTACCTGAAGGCAAAATGGCCTTCCTTATACTGCCTGCGTTTTCCCATGGTAACATTTTGACTGATGGACTCGCTTTCTGCTTGAGCGAAGGCGCTAAACCATGTCAAATAAATTTCGCTGCTGACATCACTTGTATTGAGTCCTTCTTTTTCAAATTCTATGGTTACATTCAAGCTTTTCAGCAGCCGTATGTATTTGATAGAATCCAACGTGTTTCGAGAAAACCGGCTAAGTGATTTAGTGAAAATCAAGTCAATTTTATGTCTTTGGCAATGCTCGATCATTTTCATAAACTCTGGACGAATGGTATCCTTAGTGCCGCTGATTCCACGATCCGCAAAAATTCCGGCAAATTCCCATTCCGGATTGCTCTGAATAAGATCTGTGTAATAGGCAACCTGATTTTCAAAGCTACTCTCTTGTTCTTCCTGCTCTGTACTAACTCGGCAGTAGGCGGCTACTCGTAGCTTTTTCCTTTTGGCCTGTCCTTGAATAAAGGGATTTTCGGGAATTTCCCTAATCACTTTAGTCTTTTTCTGTGGCATTATGGTTTCTCCTTTCCTTACTTAAATAATCGCCCCATTTTTGAGTTGTATTGTAACAGCACCTGCTGGTGTTATCAAAATTTTACAAATAAATTTCCGTAGTATTTGAGATTGAAAGTGTTCCATCGGCTGCAGTTTTTTCAGTTCTGCTATCAAACATTCCGTTTCTTCTGAATCACCATTGGCATGACAGGCTTTGTATTTTTCCTGTGCGCATTGTTTGATGATTTCCAATAATCTTTTTGAATTGGACTTGGGATTACCAAGTTCTCGATAAATCTCGTTTTCTAACCTAACGGCTTGAACTGACAGGCAATTGGCATTCTTTTTAAAATTCATAACTTTCTGTGGATCTTCAATTGCCCTATTGATTGCGGATAAAACACTTGACATCAACTCTATGTCGGGCAAATACCTTGTTTCCGTATTGCAGGAAGGGCATTTCCAGATGATATATACATTATCTCGATGATTGATTCGAACAAGCTTCTGTCCGCAGGTCTGGCAGCAGATAAGATCTCGTATTCCTCGCAAGGCTGGATTCAGACTTCCACCATAAATTTGAGCTCTGTCTTTTCTTAGTCTTTGAACCTGTAGAAATAAGTCAGAGGGTAATATTGCAGGAAATTCTTCTGAAATATATTTTTCGCAGTCTAATATTCTGGCGATCATCGCCTTATTCCAAACCGCATTTTCTCGGTACTTTAAACCAGATTGCTGCATTTGTTTAGCAAGCATCTGCAGCGATGCGCCGTTTCGATAATTTTCAAAAATTGACTGCACAGCAGAAGATTCCAGTATGTCCGGTATAATATTTCCTTCATTCATCTGATATCCAAAAGGCAAGTATCTTTTTTTCTTCATGATTAACCTCCGCTTATCCTTTCTTCTTCCAACTCCAATCCATTGACAAGTTGAAATCTCAATGTTTCATGTGTCACTGTAATACGGCTCACTATATTTCGGAACACTGATGAGCTAAAAACCGGCATCGGGGAGTCTAATATCGTTAAAATCAGGCGGGTGTTATCAATAAAATCCGCATACTCGTTTAAATCACGATATTGTTTAAGTTCGGCTTTTAAATTGGATATCTTTTGGCTCAATTCATTGGATTGTGCTATAAAAAAAGCAGAATCAATGCACTCTTTTGCCCGCAAGCGGTGTAGAGTGTGATTCTGCTCTAATAATCCAGCAATCTGTCTATTTAATTCCATGGCATCAGGATGGGCCATAAAATCCTTATCTTTTAGTTCTTCAAGCTGGCGGAGATAGCTTCCAAGGATTTCTTGACGATTTTCAGCCAGCTTTTTATATAAAGTAAGGAAGCACTGCTGTATTTCAGTTTCATTTAGGCTCTCCATGCTGCACAGATGTTTCCCTTTAAAATGCTTGCGACAGGTCCACAAAACACGTTGGTTTTTCGCAATTCGTCTACAGAAATTTGTCCCGCACTCATCACAGACGATTAAACTTGTAAAAGTATACTGTCCATTATTTTGATGTCCATGTCGCTCTGATTTCCGTTTTAATAATTCTTGTGCTTTTCGGAATACCTCTCTGCTGATAATTGGATCGTGGGTATCTTCGGCGTAATACTGCTTTTTCTGTCCACGATTTATCTTTTTTTGAAAAGGCAGAGTATCTGTTGTGTATCGTTTTTGAAACAGTTCATCGCCTATGTATCGTTCGTTTGTAAGGATATAGAGAATACCTGTATAACTCCAAATGGGTTCTCCATTTAACTTTGGAATATGTTCTTTTTGCAGTTCTGCAGCGATTTCCTGTATTCCCATTCCGGAGAGGAAGTTGCCAAATATTCTTTGAACAATTTTAGATTCTTCCTGTTGTACAATGAGTATCCCTTTCTCATCCAGATAGTATCCATAAGGCGCTTGTGACAATCGAAATGTTCCGTTTTTCATTCGCATGACTGCGCCTTTTCGCATATTCTTCGATATGGAAATGGATTCTTCCTGCGCAAATGCACTCATCATGCTTAGAAACATTTCATTGCTCATGTTTGCGGTATTGATATGTTCTTTTTCAAAATAAACCGTAACTCCCAGCTGGCGAAGCTCTCTCACAGCTTCAATGCAGTCCTGAGCGTTACGTGCAAATCTGGAAACCGATTTGACCAGAATTCGATCAATTTTTCCTTGTCGGCAATCACGCATAAGACGGAGAAACTCATCGCGCTTCAGCGCACTTGTTCCTGTTATTCCTTGATCCGCATATATGTCAACAAAGGTCCAGCCCTCATGTGCTTGAATGTACTTTGTATAATAGTTGACCTGCGAAGCAAAGGAATTGCGTTGATCAGTGGAATCACTGCTAACACGGGCATAGGCACATACTCGAAGCTTTTCGGCTGGTGCAAAAATTATTGGTTCAATCACTCGAATTTCTGGCATTTCTATGCCCCCTTTCCTGCAGTAGTGTCATGTGACAGTAACGTCGGTCACCTTTGGCAAGGACAACACTACCACAAGAAAGAGGATAAAGCTATCACAACAACCACTAAATATAGTATTCTAAAACACCGTACTTTTCGGCAATAGCAACATTGGCTTTGTCGCAGTTTTCTTTGGTGATAAGTCCTTTCAAAAAAAGTTTTTTTAAAGCGGAGAAGGCCATATAATACTTGATTTCGTTGATGAGGACAGCGGAAGGTTCTTGAGGATTGTATGTAGTGTTCATGATATACCCCCTTTACCACGGCAGAGGGAGACTCTTTCGAGCTGCTCTTTGAAAAAAGCGATTTTCCAGCCCTTTTAGATAGAGTTCATACCGAAGATCGCTGTCAGTGGTAATTAGTACCGTATCGTGGTCCTGCAAAAATTCCAGTATTTGAATTAGGACGGCGGGATCGTGGCTCAGGCGGGTTAAATCCCGAACAAGCACAGCACGGACATGACCTTCTTTCACAGAGCGCATCATTTGTTGTAATCCCATCCGAGCCATGCTTCTGCCAGTCCCCATATCCTGTGAAGTGCCTACAACCGTGTAACTGCGGCGCTGGGCTTCCTCCAACAACTCGTGCATCTGCTGCATGAGAGCCAATATTTTCTTATCGCTGCTTCGGCTGTATAACCACATAGGACGGTCTATATAAGGATATTCCTTTTCTGGTTCCGTTTTCTCATTCATCTATATCAATCTCCTTATTGGTAAAAATGCAATGCAACTGCTCTCATCTGTCCCAGCCTTTTTTCATGTGTTGTTGCTGCTGTTTCAGAAGGTTTTCATACTCGGCATATCCCTTATCATCCAGTTCTTTCAGGCGTTCTGGATGAAAGCGATATTCTGGATAAACTACAAATCCGCTTTGCTCATTTCGGCCTGTGGGAGAACCCAGTCCGTTTTTCTCTATCCATGAAAGAATGTCATTACTCAAATTGTTGACGTCAATAAAAGCACAGTCCTTTGCAATGGATTTTCCCAAATTTACGCTCAGATCTCCCCATGGCTGCGGATCGCCTTGACTCCAATCCACTAACAGCAGAGCCAAATTTCCGCCGCTGTAATAAGAGCGCACTTGTAGTTCCAAGGATGTTTTTTCTCCCATCCAAGACATTTCCAAAAGAGCCTTTCCGCTGAGAATATCCTGATATTTCTTATCGCTGTATCCTTCCCAGCGCAAATAGTTCCAGTCCGGCTTGGGACATTTTTCGGCAAGGGCTATTTCTTTGGGGACGGTTTTTAATTTCGGAACAGGAATGTCACCCATCTGAACCTTGGCATAAATGGGAAGGAGCTTTTGCAATAAATATGCCTGATCAGGGCAAGTGTCAATAAGTCCCATTCTTGCAGTTAAAAAAGATCGGTCGTCCACAGTTCCAATGGCAGACATTTGTGCCCATTGGTGCTGCATTAAAAATGCTGTGATATTTTCGGGAGTCGCTTCAAAAAAGACAGCTTCGTTTGGACTTTCCATATTGCTGGAAAGTCCCTGTAAATATTTTTGATTCATAGGAGGTTCTCCTTTACGGCATAAAATAATCCGGGCTTTTCTTGGTCCGGATGAAATCTTCTACATCTTCGATTTTTCTGGCGATATGAAGTGGTGGCAGGGTTTCCAGCACAGCTCGGTGATATCGTTCTTCGGGTGCTGCACGATGGTCCAGAATGCTCACCACACAGGTATCTGTTTCAGTACGGATAGCCCGTCCAAACCCTTGCCGGAGTTTTACCTGCATATCTGGGATGATGACTTCTCGGATATAGTCCTGCAGGGTGGGATACTGCTCCCGTTCCGCTTCGCTGATAGGATCAGGAACAGGAAAAGGCAGGCGTACAATGATGAGCGACGATACCATATCGCCGGGAAAGTCCACACCTTCCCAACAGGAACCCGCTGCGAACAGCACCGCATTCTGCGTCTGCTTGAACTGATGGATAATATCCTGCGAATGCCGCCATACCACCATTAGCGGAAAGGACAGATGCTCTTTTACTTGGTTATAAACAGCGCCCATCAGGGAGTAGGAAGTAAACAGCACCAGAGTGTGGCCATGAGTGGTTTCCACTAAGCGGCAGATCTGCTCTGACAGACACTTGGCTTCTTTTTCGCTGCCCATTTGCGCCTTTGGCATATCATCGGGAATGTAGAGAAGGCAGTTTTCTTGATAATCAAAAGGAGAAACCGCAATAAAATCATCCAGCCGATTGTTTGCGGACAGCCCCATGAGTTGGCGGGTTCTGTCAAAGCTGCCCCCGGCCATAAGGGTACCGGATGTCAGAATCGCTGGTGTTTCCTTCGACCACAGTGCGTGGCGCAGCTGTTCCGGCATTTCCCGGGTGGCGGCGCACAGGCTGGGGCTTCCATCCCTGTCATACTGAATATAAAGAATGTATTTACGGTCGCCGGTAAAAAACAGGTTGAGAGTTTGCTCTGTTGTTCCCAGCTGGTAAAGTATCCACCGTGGGAGGTGAAGTGCTAGCTGTTTTTGGATCTGCCGAAGAAGGGAGAGACAATCCCGAAGGGCAGCTTCCCGATCCGGCGTTAAAACAAAGGCAGTACGCTGTGCTTCTTCTAGCAGTTCGCCCCGGCACATGGCTCCCATAAGAGCAGTAAACTTTTCTTTCAGCCGCTGGGCTGCGAGGGCATATTTTTCTTTTGCCAGCAGAGTGCAGAGCTCGCTGAAATCTTCTGCTGAAAGGCTTTTCCCATACATCTGCCGAGCTGCGTCCGGCAGTTTGTGAGCTTCATCGATTACCAAAGCCCGATAGTCATTCAGAAGAGGACGAAGTTCCTGCAAACGATGGGCGGCGTCTGCCAACAAGTAATTGTGATTACAGATCTGGACGAAAATCTCCGCGCTTCTGGCTTCCTTCAGGTATTGATGATACCGGCAGGCGCTTCGCAAAGGGCAAGTTTTCTCGCAAACTTTGGGGACGCACACCTGCCGACGGTCAAATCCACTAAGGCCGGTTACGGAGTCCAAATCATAATAAGTACGAAGGGAAAGCAATGCTTTGAGCTGTTTTGCATTCTTATTCTTATCTTTGACCGCTTCCAATCTTTGAGAAAGCCGGGCGTCACAGACAAAACGCTCTTTTCCTTTTCTTACGATTGCCCGGATGGGTTTGGAGATAACACGGTTCTCCAGAAAAATCCGGGATAAAAACGGAATGTATTCTTCGATGATAGAGTCCTGTAAGGCAACGCTGGAGGTAGAAATCACCACCGGCTGAGAACCTGCAGGTCCATGCGGGGCAAACTTTTTCAGTAAAATGCAGGCGGTCAGGTAAGCATAGGTTTTGCCGATCCCAACGCCTGCGTCGCACAGAGCGATATTGTTTTTGAGCAGGGTATCCAGCATGGCGTGACAGAGGGTGATTTGTTCTTCCCGAACCGACAAACCATTTTGAGGCAAAAGAATTCTGAAAATCTTTTCAATCTCTCCGTGGGCCTGCTCTTTCAAAGTAGGCTTATTCATTTCGGCACATTCTCCTTTGAGCAGTTTGCTCGTATGTGTTGGCGGCAAACTAATGCGGCGCAGCTTTTAAACTGCGCCGCACGGATTCGCCGTCAACGGCAATCTGAAAAATTAAAAGGTTTGATTTTGATGTGCCGTATTTGCTGCTCGCCCCCCGGCAACCTTGGGAACCATACGGGCAGGCTTGCAGTTTACAAACCGTTCACTGGCTCCCCAAAGGTCTTGCTGATTACAACCCAAGGTCGACCAACCCATCTGACGTGTGGGCAAACGATAATGCGTATCATAATACCCCGCCCAAGGTCGTGGCGAAAAGGGAAACTACACCCTCTTTTCGGTCAAAATGCATCGCTCAAAACCAACAACTGGGGCCACCGTCCCACGAATAAATGGGAGGCGGTTTGTGTGCGGCTCGTCATGGCGCTTTTTCCTGCGTCGCTCACTTAGGCGGGAATGTACCCGCATGGCTGGTATTCACTTTTCAAGCTACAAGGCGAACGTTTCTTTTTCCCCGTTCGCCCCATAGCCCATGAAAAGAGGCGGAATATAACGCAGGTCATAAATATTTTTTTATTTTTTTTCGTAGGCGGTAAATTCGCATATTTACAGCGTACTCATCCATTCCAAAAGCAGACGCTATTTCTTTGCTGCTATATCCATCCATTTTCATAAAGAGAATTTCGAGGGTAAGCTTGTCCACAGTATGTAACAAAGAAAAAAGTTCCATGTCCTCGATACTATCCAGCAAGGATTCGGTATCCTCAACGGGTAGTTCCAGATCCTGTGCTGAAACCCAATCCACATAGGGAGACCAATCCACCTGTCGCTGCAGATACTGGCGTTCCTTATTAAACTGAGCCCAATCGTATGTATGCAGGCGTTGGATGGTTTCCTCATCCACACCGAGTTCTCTGAGTTTCTTTTCTTCTACTTCTTTCCAGCGGAGCCATTCTTTTTCCGCTTTGGCTTTGTTGTAAGCCATCGTTATTTCCTCCGATCAATCTGAAATTTTTTAAATTCAGATTGTCGGGGGCGGCGCTCTGCCGCTGTGAATTCTCAGCCAGAACCTACTCAATGGAAAATAAAAAAAGCGCAATTGTCCGTAGACAAAAGCGCTTACTGCACATAAATTATATATACCCGATATCTCTAAATGAAACACGGTACAACTCCCCTAATTGGAGGAGTTGTATTTTGCTTTCCTTTCTTAACCTCCTTCAGGATAAGTCATTTCATATGTTAGCGATTACCATTGGTTTGTTTAATGGTCTTTACCCGGAAAACAAAGTAAAGGATATGGAATACCCAAACACAAGCCAGAACGATCCTTCCCACCGGAACAGCATGCATCATAATAAAGCCGATCGACATTAGAACCGTCACGGTAATCATAATCCGGATTTTGGTCTTCCACGTCATGCCCTGTCCTTTTACATAGCTTTCCAGATTGTTTTTATACAGCTTTGTTCCCGTAAACCAACGGTGCAGTTTTTCAGAGCTTTTGGCAAAGCAAAACGCCGCCAAAAGCAAAAACGGAAACGCCGGAAGAAGCGGCAATACAGCCCCCACGGCTCCGAGAGCCAAACCGATACAGCCTAAAATCACATATAAAAGCTTCTTTATTTTCACCTTGATTCCTCCAGTCGTTTTTTCTCTTTTTTCGATTCGATCACATGGGAAACCGCCATCACAGGATGGGAAAACAGCATTCTGGGCCCGGAAAAACGCATGACTTCCCGGATTTTCTCCCGCATGACCGGTTTGTAGCAATGTACCTTACAGTTGGAACAGAAGGTTTTCGTCTCCATAAACGGACACTTGTCGCTTCTCATCCTGGCATAGGCTTCCAGATCTGCACATTCGGGACAAAGTCCGCCTTTGGTGTGGTGTTTTTTGCGGCAGTACAGGGCAATCATTTCCGATACCATCCGCTTTTCCCGTTCCCGCTTATCGGCTGTACTTTTCATCAGCTCATCCTCCCGTGTTCCACCGAATAGACGGTATCAGCGATGCGCATGGTAGACTGCCGGTGGGAAACCAGCACCACGGTTTTGCCCGCCCGTTCTTCCCGCAGGGATTTTAAGATCACCGCTTCGTTTAAGCTGTCCAGATTGCTGGTTGGTTCATCCAACAGCAGGAAGGGTGCGTCGTGTAAAAATGCTCTTGCGAGCCCCAGACGTTGCCGTTCGCCGCCGGAAAGAGTATCGCCGAGTTCGCCCACCGGCGTGTCGTAGCCTTTGGGAAGGGTCATAATAAAATCGTGAACGGAGGCCTTTTTGCAGGCGGTTTCAATCTCTTCGTCGGTGGCGGTCAGCTTGGCGATCCGCAGGTTGTTTTTGATGCTGTCGTGGAAGAGCTGGGTCTCCTGCGTCACAAAGCTCTCCAGATCGCGCAGATTTTTGGTGTTGATCTCTTCCACCGATCGGCCAGAAAGCTCCACGCTGCCTTCCTGCACCTTCCAGAACCGCATCAGAAGCTTTAACAGGGTGGATTTTCCGCTTCCGCTTCTGCCCACAATTCCTACTACCGCATTTTCCGGAATTGTCACCGATACATCCGAAAGAATGGTTTCATTCCCGTAAGAGAAGGAAACCTGCTCCGCTTTTGCGCCGGAGAATGTGATTTCCGGTTTCCCGGTGATTTCCTCTACTACCGGCGTTTCGTCCAGAATATCCAGTACTCGATTGCCTGCCGCAAAGGTGTTCTGCAGGGTGCTGCCCAACGCCGCCAGAGCAATCACGGGACCAAAGGAAGAAAACAGCGCCAGCGTAGGGATCAAAACGCCGTCAAAATCCACTGCGCCGCTTTGGTACAGCAAGGCCGAAGCAAATAGCATGATAAGATCAAATGTTAACACCACCGTATTGGTAACCGCTGTATTTCGCCCGGCAGTGCGTTTCATCTTTTCTTCGTCTCGGGAGAGTTCATCCGTCTTTTCATTCATTTTGGAAAGGCGCTTTTTTCCCTGTCCATACTGGAGGATTTCGGAAAGCCCCCGCAGGCTGTCCAGCACAAAGCCCGAAAGCTCACCGGATCTGGTGCGGAAACGCAGTCCGTCATCCCCGCTGCATCTGGATATCACAATTGGAATCACGATTCCCACGATCAGATAGGCCGCCAGCGCAATCACGCCCAGGATCCAGTGAAACGAGCCGATGAACAGGCACATGACAATGGTAAACAACAGCGCGATGGCAGCCGGTGAGATGGTGTGAGCATAAAACACCTCCAGCAGTTCAATATCGGAGGTGATCACCGAGATCAGATCCCCCTTGTCCCGGCCTTCCAGCTTTGCCGGGCAGAGCTTTCTCAGTGCGCGGAACACCCGGTCGCGCAAAAGTGCCAGTAATTTAAATGCGATAAAGTGGTTGCACGCCTGCTCCGCATACCGCAAAAATCCCCGGAGAAGGGCGAAGACAAGAACGGAAATAAAAACCGTTGTCAGAGTAAAAGGTACTTCAAACCGAAGGGCTGCCAGCACACCGTATCCGCCGAAAATGGTGATAAAGGCGGCGCACAAATGCCCGACGAGCCCCATCAAAACAGCCAGTGACATATAGCCGCTCAGAGGTTTTACCAGCCCGATCAGCCGTGCCATCACAGCAAATCCGCTTCGCTTTTTCATACGCTTGCACGCTCCTTTCCAAATTGCTCTAATGTCTGCTGGGCACTCCACAGCCGTTCATACAGGCCGTGGTGGGCAAGTAATTCCTCATGTGAACCGCTTTCCGCAACGATTCCGTGATCCAGCACATAAATATGGTCGGCGCCCACTACATTGGCAAGCCGGTGGGAAACGAGGATTACCGTTTTGCTTTTTGCCAGTTCATGAATTTCACGCATAATATCGTTTTCGCTCTCCACATCGATGTTGGAGGTGGCTTCATCAAAAATATAGACAGGGCTGTCATGCAAAAGCGCCCTTGCAAGCGCCAGCCGCTGGCACTGCCCGCCCGAAAGATTGGACGCTTTTTCCAAAAGCCGGGTATCCAGCCCCTGTTCCGCTTTTAAAAATTCTGCGAGGTTTACCCGGGAAAGCACTGCCCACAGTTCTTCATCGGAAGCGCCGGGTTTTCCCATAAGCAGGTTCTCCCGCACCGTGCCCTTGAACAGGTAGCTTTGGTGGCTGATATAGGTGATGTTTCGCAGAAGGCTTTCTTCCTGAATGGAGGAAAGGGGCACGCCGCCCACCGAAACGCTTCCGGTATATCCTTTGTTTCTTCCCATCAGGATCGAAGCCAGTGTGGATTTACCGCAGCCGCTTTCTCCCACCAGCGCCGTAAAGCTGCCCTGCGGGAAGGTAAGATCAACGCTATGGAGGATCTCCCGGTCCGGCTCATAGGAGAAGGAGAGACCGGAACAGCGGATGGTGTGTCCCGAAGGAAAGCTTTCGGTGATTTCCGGCTTGGTTTCTTCTAAATCCAGCAGTCGGAAAATCTTGTCGCTGGCCGCCATGCCGTTCATGGCAATATGGAAAAAGGAACCCAGCTGCCGCATGGGAATAAAGAAATCCGCCGCCAGCAGGATAATCAGCAGACATCCCTCAAGAGAAACTCCTCCGCTCTGGTACTGGGTCACCGCCATGATGACGCCCAGTGCCGCACCGCCGTACGCGATCAGGTCCATAATGGTGATGGAGTTTAACTGCATGGTCAGCACCTTCATGGTGATCTTTCGGAATTTTTCCGCCTGCTCGTTCATTTCCTGCTGTTTAAACGCATCCGCCTGATAGATTTTGAGAGTGGTGAGCCCCTGCAAATTTTCAAGGAAAGTGTCGCCCAATTCCGTATACTGTCCCCAGTATTTAGAGAGCAGTTTTTTGGCCCAGGTCTGCACCGCCGCAATGGCTACAGGGATCAGCGGCACGCAGATAAGCAGCACTACCGCCGCCGCGACATTCACAAAACACAGTACGATAAACAGTGTGAGCGGCGCCAGCATGGCATAGAAAAACTGCGGCAGATACGCGCCGAAATAGGTTTCCAGCTGATCGACGCCTTCCACCGCCACCTGCACCACTTCCGAAGTTTTCACCTGTTCGTTGTAGGAGCTTCCCAACCGCAAAAGCTTTTGATAGATCTTCTCACGCAAAGACTTTTTGACTGCTTTGGAGGAGAAGTACCCCATTTTGGCGGCCCCGATGGAGCAGAAAAACCGGACTGCCAACGCCAAAATTACAACGATTCCCGTCACTGTGAAAAGCTGCACCGAGGCCGAACCCCTGAAAAGCTCTGCAAGCATTCGGGAAATACTGAGCATCAGGGCAATGTTCGCCGTAAGGGAGCACCACTGTAGAATTACATTTCCCGCTATGTATTTTTTGCTCTCGGCAACGGTACCGATGAGCCGTTTATTGATCATCATATTTTCGTCCGCCTTTTGTTATTTTTTTCATCACTTTCTTAACGCCTGTACACAGAGCGGCAACCGCTATCACAAGCAGCACTGATGTAAAACCGTAAAAAAGGGATTGCATTGCATTATTCACAGCCGCTTGCCTTCTTTCTGTTTGTCCACCTTCTCAGCGCCTCATAACTTTTCGGACTTACGGCATGTTCCATTTGGCAGGCATCCTCCGCCGCAGTTTTCCCATCCACGCCCAGGTCTTCTAAAAGGGACTGGAAGGTCTGGTGGCGCTCATAAGTTTCTCTGGCAACGGTTTGCCCCTTATCTGTCAGATGCACTTCCCGCGCACCGTCTAAGAAAAGATAGCCTTCTTTTTCCAACTCTTTCAGCGAAACGGAAACTGTGGGACGCGACACATGAAGCTCTGCTGCAATATCCGCACCACGTACGGAGCCGTTTTGCTTTTGCAGCAAATACACGGCTTTCAGATAATCCTCCACCGTTTTTCTTTGTTTCATACGGCTTATGCCTCCTTTCCATGTATTCAGGGTTATCCCTTATACCGGGATAACAAAAGGTTTTCCATCTACCGACTGAATGGTCAGATCAACGCCGTATACCTCTTGGACAAGTTCCTTTGTAATGATTTCCTCCGGTAAACCGTGAGCAATCATCCTGCCATCTTTCATGGCGACAATTTCGTCACTGTAATACAGCGACTGGTTGATATCATGGAGAACCATAACGATGGTAATACCGTACTCCCGGTTCAGCTTCTGAATGAGTTTTAAAATCTGCAGTTGATAACGGACATCCAGATAGGTGGTCGGTTCATCGAGAAACAGTACCTTGGTGTCCTGTGCCAGCGCCATGGCAATCCACACCCGCTGTTTCTGTCCGCCGGAAAGCTCTGTTACCGGTTTATCCTTGTGCTTGCTTGTATGGGTGATCTCCAGCGCCCACTGTATTTTTTCTTCATCTTTTTGCGGATCCGATGAAAGCCCCATGGTATGATAGGGAGTTCGCCCGTAGCTCACAAGCTTTTCGACCGTAAGATCCGGCGGCGCCGTATTGTATTGATGGACAATCGCCGCTTCTCTGGCAAAATCTTTTAAACGCAAATTTGCGATATTTTCCTCTCTCAGAAACACTTCCCCCTGATCGGGCTTTAAGTTTTTCGTCATCAGGTTAAACAATGTGGATTTTCCGCATCCGTTTGCACCGATCAATGTGGTAATTCTCCCCTCGTGAAGAGAAAAGTCCAATCCGTTCAGCACCTGCTGCTTTCCGTAGGAAAAGGAAAGATTTTTTACGGTAAAAATATTACTGGCCATAGTTTAGTCACGCCCAAACTCATGACCATCATGATTGCCAGCAGCACAGCCAAACTTCGCTTAAACCATGACTGTTTTGTTGTTGTCATTGTGTCTACCTCCATTCATTTATAAAAACAATGTTTCGGTTAGCATAATCTAACCGCTTGGTGAAAAATAATGCCGTTTCTACGGCATAATAAAAAATATCGCGCACCAATCCTCCTTTTGCGATGTTCTGGTCAGGAGAACAAGTTAACACGCTTGTTTCCCTGATATAAACGGGCAGAGGCAAAAGGTTATCCGTCTGAGTTAGGTTATGCTAACTAATCCCCTAAAAAATTGCTCCTTTCGGAGTTTTTAAGAGGGGGATCGTTGTTGTCATATTGCTTTTGACTCTGCTCTCCTGTTACTCTTCTGTCCGGTCTCAAAGACCAAACAGGGCTGCGAATGATAAAATATACTGCTTTTATAATCCGCATTTTCCTTAAAGCAAATTCAGTATAGCCAGTTACCATTTTGTTGTCAATGGATTTTCTGTTGCAAAACTGCTCCAAACAGCCTGTTGAAGGGTTAAAAAAGCGTCTAAACCCCGATCATGACTGATAAACCAGCATTGTTGCAAAACTGCTCCAAAAAATTTTTCATTTCTTCTGAATCCGCCTGTTTTAATGGATGAACATGGTGAAAACAGCTGTACTCTCCGGCATATGCATATCCCCAACACTGCATTGCATTTTCAGGCATACGCTTCCATGCAGCAGGGTATCCCGGCCTTTTCCCATAGAGATAAACCGCAGTGCCGTTACCGGAAAAAATACATAACGCCCGTCAATGCCGCCGTCACGGAATTCTCCGTCATATAAGTATTGCAGCTTCTGGATGCGTCCTTCCATTTTATTTTTACTGGACATAGACTGAGCGGATACGGTTTTTGCCGCCAGATACACAAGTCCTTCATGATCCTTTACGATGACTTCACACGGATTTTCAAAACCACGGTTTGCCATGGAAAGGTTATTGTGATTTTTGATTTGTTCCCGGTAAATAATGAACGGAAAATAGTAACTGCCATCACTGAGGTAATTACAAATATCCCCGCCATGGAAGTCTCGGCGTCCGGCAAATATTTCTTTGATATGCATCCGGCTTTCCTGTTCAGCCAGCCGATCCATAAATTCATCAGAAAACCTTGCTGCCAATGCTCGAAGGGCATTCTCCTTAATCTGTGCAGGAGGGATATCCTGATACTGCATATATTTTTCTAATACCTTTCTCTGTTTCTGATACTTTTCTGCCAGTTTAACTCCCGGAACCGTCAAAACCGTTTTGCGATTCTCCAGACGTTCTACAATATTCAGCTTTTCCAGCGTATCCAGCGTACGAGTGACCACCCATTTACTCACATTCAGGCTTCTGGCTGAATCCGTTACCGTACGCTTTGACGGTTCCGCCGTCAGGTAATAAAGCAGCAGCTGAATTTGAAACGGCGTTAAGTTTTCTTTTTCCAACATTAAAATTCCCTCCGCTATTGTATTCGTATAAAGTGAAAACACTATAAATTCAAACAAATCATCTTCACCATACAGAACCGGTCAGAAACAGCCATACTGACCTTGGTGGATAGTTTTAAGCCGTTTTTGGGAATATAACGGTAGTAAGGCTCTTCTGTCATATCCATAAGTCCACCGCCAATCTTTCCAGCTAAATTCACTGCTGAATCCACATAAAAGAACATCTGCACATCGGCGTGGCCGACCTGCTTCATGTATTTCTTTTGCATCATAGCCATGCCTTTTTTATTCACAGTATCAAAGACGACTTCTATTTCTCCGAATTGTCTGAGCATACGAAACAGGGAAATAACCTTATCTTCCTCAAAATAGTGAAACAGTCCGCCTGCTGTAACAAGGATAGGGGCGTCGGGCAAATCCGTGCGAACTTGTCTGATCCAATTCTCTGTAAAAGCATCTCCAGCAAGATAGGTCTCACGCTCCGACTGCGGGAGCAGTTCCTTCCGGTAGTCAATGACGTGTGGCAAATCAACGGCATACCAGCGGGTCCTTCCGTTATCGCAGCGGTAATAGGTCGTCTCCAGACCGCAGCCGAGCTGGACAATCACACCGTCCGGTCTGCGCTTTAAAAACGACCGGATGAAACGGTCCATATTAGCAGACCGCACCGCTGAAGCCAGCAGGGTATACTGGCTCTGACTGCCGTTTTCCTGCAGGTCGGACGGCAGCTTTTCTTTTAATTCCAAAGCCTTTTTATCATATATGATCTGCGGGCAATGCTCGCTGGCATAAATCCTGCCCAGCATGGGGACAAAAAGTGTGTCCTCCACAACGCCTAAATGTGACATTCTGTGTCCTCCTTTTTCGAACAGCTTTGTATCAGCCCAACGCCACATCCAATACCATCATCAAAGTGAAACCGACTGCAAACAGAATGGTTCCCACATTGGAGTGCTTTCCGGCCGACATCTCCGGAATCAATTCCTCTACCACCACATAAATCATTGCACCAGCGGCAAAGCTCAGAGCATAGGGCAGTACCGGGACTAAAATTCCTGCCAGAAGGATGGTCAGGAGCGCACCTATCGGTTCTACCGCACCGGACAGCGTTCCATACAGAAATGAGCGGGATTTGGAGAAACCCTCCGCTTTCAGGGGCATGGATATAATAGCGCCTTCAGGGAAGTTCTGAATGGCGATACCCAGAGAAAGAGCCAGCGCCCCCGCCAGCGTGATCCCACTGTCCCCGTAGAGCCACCCGGCATAGACTGCGCCCACTGCCATCCCTTCCGGAATATTGTGCAGTGCTACTGCCAGAGTCAGCATAGTTGTTTTTCCAAGACTGCTTTTGACGCCTTCAGCCTCTGAGCTGCCACGATGCAGATGCGGGATCAGCCGATCCAATCCCAGTAAGAATAAAATACCAAGCCAGAATCCAGCTACAGCAGGGAAGAAGGACCATTGCCCCATGTCTGATGCCTGTTCCATGGCAGGAAGCAGCAGACTCCATATGGAAGCCGCCACCATAACCCCTGCCGCAAAGCCGGTAAGCGCACGCTGAACCAGTTCACTCAAATTGTTCCGCATAAAAAAGACGCAGGCTGCGCCGAGCGTCGTCCCGGCAAAAGGAATCAGCAGCCCCTGCCATAATTCAAAAGGCATGTCTTTTCACCCTCATCTATTTTCTTTTAAACAGGGAAAACCCTTGTCTTTCATAAGGTTCACAACGAATATCCAACACCTTATACCCGAATTCTTCCACAGCATGTTTCAGTAACTGTGTGTCAACGGCGTCTTGTATAAGCAGTTCCGTGATCCCTTTTCTGTGAGAAGAAGTCACTTTCTTAACAGAAAATACTTTTCTGATCGCATCGTTTATATGAGCCTCACACATTCCACAGGACATTCCATCGATTTTCATTGTTACTTTTAGCATTCTTCTATCCCCATGCGGTTAGCACCGGCTAACCAAAATAAAATAAAAATAGTTAGCTAACTCTAACTGATTGATTTTACCATACCATACATCATTTTGTCAAGATACTGTACTAAAGTGTTTCCAGATATAGACAAAGCCACACTCAAAAATAGTAATGTTTTGCGTGCGGCATTTGCCTAACATCTGGTTTATGCCCGCAACAGAAAATCACACTATGCCAGCGTCCAGTTCTGGCTTTCTGTCTGTAATTTTACCATGCGGGTATAGATACCGTCTTGCTGGAGCAGGGTATCCGGATCGCCCTCTTCCGCCACCATACCATCGGAAAGCACGACGATTTTATCCGCACCGGCTACCGTGCGCATCCGGTGTGCGATCACCAGAACAGTTTTGTCTTTGATCAGCCGTGACAGAGCTGTCTGTATCAGCGTTTCATTCTCCACATCCAGAGAGGCTGTAGCTTCGTCAAGAAGGATGATCGGCGCGTTCTTTAAGAAGGCACGGGCAATGGAAATCCGCTGGCGTTCTCCGCCGGAGAGCTCACAACCGTTTTCGCCTATGTTAGTATTCCATTTATCAGGAAGCTTCTCGGCAAATTCATCCACATTGGCAAGCCGTGCCGCAGCCAGAACCTCCTCATCTGTGGCGTCTTTGTTACCGATACGGATATTTTCCAGTATGGTGTTGTCAAACAGGGTAACATCCTGAAACACAATGGAATAAAGAGAAAGCAGCGTTTCCGGATCCACTTTTGAGACATCCATACCGCCTACCGTAATTTTTCCCCGGCTCACATCCCAAAACCGGGCTGCCAGACGGGACACTGTTGTTTTACCGCCGCCGGAGGGACCCACCAGTGCGGTCACTTCCCCCTGTTTGGCAGTAAAGCTGACATCCTTTAATACTGTTTCTCCGGTGTTGTAGGCAAACCCAACATGGTCAAAGGTAATGTCATACCCCTGATTGGAAAGGCTGGTTTTGCCCTGCTGAATGGGATGGTCAAGGATTTCATTCATACGGGCGATATTTGTCCGGGTGGAAATTACCGCCGCCAGATTCTGCAGCGCACCCTGCAAGGGATCATAGAGCCGGGAAACCACCAGCAGGAACAGGAAGAAGGTCAAAATATCCAAACTACCCTGCATCAGCAAAACGGAGCCTGCAAGCGCAACCGTGGCAATCCCAAGCTTTAACACAAGGGATGCGGATACTACAAATGCCGCCAAACCGAACTCATTGAGAATGGAGCGGTGTTCCACCGCGCGGATCTTCTTTTCCAACCCTTTGAGGTATTCTTTTTCAGCGTTGTTGGCTTTCAGATCCTGCACCGTTTCAATACACTCCTGAATTCCATCCGCGCAGGCCATTTTCGCATCCATGGATTTCTGATTAAACCCTTCCTGTACCTTTGCAGAAAAACCTACAATGGCAAACGCCACCGGCATCACCCAAAGAGCCGCCAGCGCCATACGCCAATCGTAGAAGAACAGGCTGACGGCAATCAAGACCGTAGAGATGATGGATCCGGCAAGCTCCGGGATAAAGTGGGAAAAGCTCTGCTCTAAAAAGGTGCAGTCCGCCATAATGGTGCTGGTAAGATCCGCAAGGTCTTTCTTTCCGAAGAAGGACAGGGGGATTTTCCGCAGCCGCTCCGCCAACGTAATACGGCGCACGCCGCTTTCCGTATAGGTGGCAAAATAGGTGGCGTTATACTGGAAGTAGGTTGTCAGCAAGATCAATCCCACACAGAGAATACAGCCGACAATGTAGAAGGGAAGCCAGCTTTCCGGAACACCGCCGTTCATCAGATCGCTCACCATGCAGTACAGCAATCCCACCGGGAACATGAAAGAGATATTTTGCAGGACGCAGGCAAAACAGCCCTTAATTAAATCCTTTGCGCCCTGTTCGGACAAGGCATATCGTTTTTGCAGACGTCTGATCATCTTACTGTACCTCCTTTTGTACCTTCCACTGAATGGAAGTCTGATAGTTCTGCCACATCCGGGCGAACAGACCGCCTCTTTCCATCAGCTCACGGCTGGAACCGCTCTCTGCGATCTGCCCGTCTTTTACAACGTAAATCCGATCTGCACCGGCCACCGTGGAAAGCCTGTGGGCAATCATAATGACCGTTTTGCCCTGAGACAGTTTGGAAAAAGCCGCCTGTACTCTGGTTTCATTGTCGGGATCCGCAAAAGCTGTGGCTTCATCCAGAATAATGATGGGGGTATTTTTCAGCATCACGCGGGCAATAGCAATCCGCTGCTGCTCGCCGCCGGAAAGATAGACCCCCTTGGTGCCGATCACCGTATCCATACCATCCGGCAGTTTTTCAAGGATATCGTCGCACTGGGCATTTTTTAAGGCAGCCATGACTTCCTCCCGGGTGGCTTCCGGTTTACCCAGACGCACATTCTCAAAGATGGAAGCTTTGATCAGCCGGCTGTTCTGGAACACAAAGGAAACCGTGTTCATCAGTTCTTCTTTCGGAATATCACGGACGTCTACGCCGCCCACCCTTACAGTACCGCTTTGAGGATCGAAGAAGCGGGAGATCAGATTTGCCAGCGTGGTTTTTCCGCCGCCGGACGGTCCCACAAAAGCGACTGTCTGCCCGGCAGGAATAGAAATAGATATGCCGTTCAAAACATCCTTTTCTCCGTTATAGCTGAAATGTACCTGTTCAAGCTCTACAGAGCCGTCTTTCGGATGCATGGGATGAGCTGTTTCTTTCAGCGGCTCCAAATTCAGAACGCTGTCAATCCGCTGTAAAGCATCGTCCACGATCATAGCGTTTTCGCTCTGGAACATAATACGTGTGAGTGTCACGGAAATGATCGGCGTAATGATGATATAGAATACCAGATTGAGCAAAAATTCTGTCGTGACCTGATCCTGCGTAAACAGCAAGGCTCCTGCGATCAAAAAGACAAACACACCGTTAATGGCCGCGGTATAGAACATCATAGGCGTGCGCAGCTGCTTGGTGTAGGCAATCACCCACACCTTGTACCGGTCAATTGAATCCTTAAACTTCTTAAAGGAAAAGATGGTCTGGCCAAAGGTTTTTACCACCGGAATACCTCGGACATACTCTACCGCTTCATTGGACATATCATCCAGCGCATTCTGATATTCCTTCATCTTCTGCTGCATTTCCTTTCCGGTCATCGCCATCATAATGAGAAAGCCCAGAAGTACCGGCGCCAAACTCAAAAGACCCAGCCGCCAGTCAAACACAAACAGCAGAACCAGAAGACCGCAGGGAGTTGCGAGGGCGTTCGCACGGTCCGGGAGCTGGTGTGCCAGATAGGTTTCCGTAGCAGCGCTGGATTCATTGACGATTTTGCGCAGCTTACCGCTGCCAAAATGTTCCGCAAATCCCAGGGGGAGTTTTACGATATGGTTCATGGACTGCAAACGCAAATTGGTGGCAATGCGAAATGCGCCCAGATGGGAGCACATCAGCCCGGCGATGTACACCAGTACCGCAATGACCGCAAACATCACTGCCATCCAGCCGTTGTAGGTCAGATTCTGCGCACGGCTGAAATCCGGAGCGACTTCCAGCACTTCACGCATGACCTGCCAGATAAAATAATAAGGCACGAGTGCGATCAATGCGCTGATTGCGGAGAGGATCCAGGACGCATAGGTCAGATATCGGTAACTTCCCGCAATCGTGAGCAGGCGCGATAAATTAGATTGTTTTTTCAAGAGAATTCCTCCTTTACATTTCATTTATGATACAGAGGACAATGATTTGTCCTTCTTATATCTAATTTAGTTAGTTTAAGCTAACTGCAAGTCAAAAATTATAGGGCGTTATTGCCCCATAATTTTCATCCATCCTGCGGTGTAAAAGGCCCGCATTTCCTTTACATAGTTTTCCGCATCGGGAAGCGGCATTTCATGGATAACAAGTTCAAAAAACGTATGAAACATCCCGGTGATCAAAATATGCTCCAGAGTTGGGTCAAGCGGCGGGGAGGGTCTGCCTAATTCCGCCAGCACTCTTTGATAAGCGTGTGTCCCCTCCACTTCAATTTCCACCATCTCATCAATCAGCCCAGAAAAGCGGGTCCCTTCGGAACAACAAAGAATGAGCTTACATTCCTCTAAATGCTGATAGGCATAATGCAGCATATCAAACATGCATACCCCTGATATATCGCCCATCACTTCCGGCTGCTGTTCATGGGGCAGGTCGGCAAATTGCTTCTGAGCGTCCTTAAAGCGATCAATCAAGTATTGATAATGTTCGCCCACCAAAGCCTCAAAAAGTTCCTCTTTGCTTTTATAATAACCGTAAAAGGCTCCCAGTGTCTTGCCCAAAGATTTGACGATATTCCGCAGGGAAGCGTCCTTGTAGCCTTTTTGCAAAAACTCCGCTTTTGCCGCCTCATGGATTTGATCCAAAGTTGTCAGATTCTCATCTATGGTACACGCCTCCTTAAAAAATATAGCGGTGCTATATATCACTGCTATATTATAGTTGCTCTTAAGCTGAATGTCAAGTGCTTCTGCATTTTTTATGGATGAATAAAAAGAGAGAAACTACACAAAGGTTTCTCTCTTTTGGTTGTCCGGCTATATACAGCGGTCATTATCCTGTTTGGGTTCCGGCAGAGCACTCATACTACGCAGGCTGACGCCAAGCGTAGAAAGATTGTGCAGTGCGGCCGATGCTGCGGGAGGTAAAATTCCTGCCAATCCCAAGCCTATCAGCGTCCCGTTAAATCCGATGACAAACCGATAATTTGAGTGAATTCTCTCCATCAAAGCCATTGCAATACGACGCAGCTTAACAAGCTCCCAAAGGCTGTCCGCCGCAATGGTAATATCAGCAATTTCTCTGGCAATTGCTGCGCCGTCACTGATGGCAATTCCCGCATCCGCTTCTGAAAGAGCGGGAGAGTCGTTGATACCATCTCCGACCATTAAAACAATATGTCCTTTTTGGCGCAAATCGGCTACAAATTTTGCTTTATCCGCAGGAAGAACCTCAGCGCAGAATGCGTCAACCCCTAAGCGGTTTGCAACCGTAGATGCCGTCCGATAGCTGTCGCCTGTCAGCATAACTGTTTTTTGAATTCCCAAAGCACGCAGCGCAGTCAATACTTCTTTAGCTTCCCTGCGCAGCGGATCGGAAATACAAATCACTGCTGCAAGCTCTCTGCCAATCGCCAAATACAAATGAGAATATTCTTCAGGAAGACGATCAAATCGCTCCTGTTCATTTAGCGGAACAGTTACTCCCTCATCTTCAAAAATGAAGTGCGCACTTCCGATCAATACCCGTTCCTCATTTACCGTACTGGCAATACCATGAGCCACTATGTATTCTACCTTGGAATGAAATTCTTCATGGGATAACCCTCTGCACTGCGCTTCTTGTACTACGGCGTTTGCAATAGAATGGGGAAAATGTTCCTCTAAACAGGCCGCAAGGCGCAGCATATCCGACTCATTTCGTTCTCCGAAAGTGATGATCTGCGTAACCTTCGGACAAGCATGTGTCAATGTACCTGTTTTGTCAAATATGATGGTATCAGCCGCCGCCACCGCTTCTAAGAACTTGCCGCCTTTTACAGTGATATGTTCTTTTCCGGCTTCCCGCATGGCAGAAAGCACCGCCAGCGGCATGGAAAATTTTAACGCACAGGAGAAATCCACCATAAGTACCGACAAGGCCCGCAGGATATTTCGTGTCAGCAGAAAGCTCAAGATACTGCCGGCAAAGGTATACGGAACCAATTTATCTGCAAGGTTAGCCGCTTTGCTTTCAGCTGCCGATTTCATCTGTTCGGATTTTTCAATCATGGTTACAATTTGATCATATCGGCTGGAACCCATAGCTTGTTTTACTTCCAGTATGCACTCGCCTTCTTCTATGACAGTACCGGCATACACGGTGTTTCCCGGGTGTTTTACGACCGGTACAGACTCTCCAGTCAAAGAAGCCTGATTGACTGTGACTTCCCCCTCGGCTAAGATACCGTCCATAGGAATCATGCTCCCGGTACGAATCACGATTTTGTCACCTGGGCGGATATCTGATACTGCTGTCAGAATTTCTGATTCCGGTGTCTTCAGCCATACCCGATCCACATTCAGGGCCATACAGCGAGCAAGGTCTTCCATTGATTTTTTTCTGGTCCATTCTTCCAACAGTTCGCCCAGTTCCAGCAGAAACATGACGGTTCCTGCTGTTCCGAAATCTTTGCGAAATGCGGAAATTCCTATGGACAGTGCATCCAGCACATCTACCTTCAGTTTTCCTCTCCAAAGACAGTGGATACCTCTCTTCAAAAAAGGGAGCATATGCCATACAATTCGTGCGATCTGCAATGGTTTCGGCAAAAAGAGCATAGACGCTGCTTTTAGTACCACTTTTCCGACCAGCTTTTCCTGAAATTTACGGTTTAATTCACGGCTGCTGTGCAGTGGCAAAGTGATTTGTGATTGCGCTTCCTGCAAGTTAAACTCACGGATAGCCGCCAGCACTTCCTTACGTGACCCGGAGTATTGCAGAATCACACACCCGGTGCGTTCATGGACAGTTACTTGTGTGATCCATGATTTCTTTTGAAACCAATTTTCCAGCACATCTGCTTCCTGCAAAGTCATTTTTTTCTGACCGATTCGAAAACGGATACGCCCTTTGCTTTCGTGTAAAATAATTGCCTTCATTTGTCGCTTCTCCTTCATAAAAAAAGAGCCGTATCAACGGCTCTTTTCTGTTACTCTTCCTCAGAAGTTTCAAGTTGTGCGGCTGCCGCTTCTTCCGCTTCTTTTGCAGCTCTTTCTTCATTCAGATCTTTGGCAGAAGCTAAAATGTCCGATGCGTTTTCCTGCACGGTCGTTACCGTTTCCATGACATAATCTTTCATACGCAGTCCTGCGGCTGTTGCGTGAACATATGCTTTTTTAGCGTCTTTGCTGGACAGCAGTTTAATTCCAACCGATCCGAAAAGTGTGCCACCTACAAAAAGAGCCAATTTATTGTATAAACTCATATAGAATCTTCCTTTCCGTTATTTTCTTTTGTATCCTGTAATCATTACCATGAGCAGGCAGATCACGGCTCCCCATGCCCAAAAACGGTGCTGTTTCAACCAGATCCCTCCTTCATAGATTTTGTCTAATTATTATAACAACTTTAGCTAAATCATTCTTTTGGAAACAGACAAAAACCAATGGAATCAGACCTATTTCGATACTGTCTGGGTGTACAATTAAAGTGCCTTTTAAAAGCTACATTGAATTGACTTAAACTTGCGTATCCAATTGCCTGTGCAACGTCCAGTACAGTCATAGAAGAGCACCGAAGAAGTTCAGCGGCTTTTTCCATACGTTTATGTGATAGCCAAGTATATACCGGCTGACCACGAATACTGCGAAAATATTTTTTAAATGTAGTAGGAGATATATAAAATTTGTGACACAAATAATCAATCGTTATTTTTTCATCCAGATGCATCTCCATATAATTGCAAATCTCATTTATCTCTTCTCTTATTACCTTACTTATTTTAAGATTATCTTTATCTTTTGGATACAATGTTCCTGTACTTAGCAGAAATAGCAATTCTACTGACTTCCAAACGCAGTATCTGCTTTTTTGAAAGTCTTCCATTTTGACTATTTCAGAAAATGTAGAAAAAACCCAAGATGAACCATGAATAACAGCACATCCATCTTGCTTATCCATATATTTTTTTACTTCAAAAGTATTCAATTTTAAGTCTCCCATCATACGACATAGGGAATATAAACTCTCTTTTGCCGTATAGGATGAGAAGGTTGCGGGTACTCTGCGGGGTACACTGAGCCATAAAACCTAAGAAGCCCTTCATGGAAGCGTCATCTTTGAACACTTCCTGTGCCTGAGCATCCACTTTTGCCCATGCGTCCTCACGTTCAGCCTGTTTCATGGAGGCATATTCTTCCTTGGTGTACTGCTGTTCCGGCTGAGGCTGAGTTTCCTGTTTTCTGCCGATCAAATTTGATAAATCGATACTGCATTACCTGCCTTTCTGTTTTTTCTTCTTTTTACGGGAATGGCCCGGAGTAGGATGCTGACGATCCTGCTGTTTGGCCTTTTCCTCTTTTTTCTTCACTTGTTCCTGCTTGATCTCCTGCAGTTCCTTTTTCACCGAAGGCTTTTGCTCCGGCTGCTCACGGTTTGTTAAGCCGGGCGAAGAGTTTTTGCTGGGCAAGGAAGGCTCGGACGGACTCTTTTCCGCTGCCGGGGGTTTTGATTCCTTCTCCCGGCCAATGGTAAAATTTTCGGCTTCACCCTGCCCGGCAGGACTGATATTGAAGTCATCTTCAAAGCCGCCCACCTCGAATTCCACAGCGCCCTGCTCGGTTTGGACAGTTTCCGTTTTGCCGGGTTGGGAAGCGGCAGGAGCTTGCTTCTCCTGTTCCACCGCTTTCTCCACAATGGCTTCTCCGGCTTCCGCTTTCACATAATCCAAGCCGAGATTGTCATAGATACGCTGAATCTTAGCGGCGTCATCCGCAAATACCACCAATTCGATGTAATCGCCTTTTTGTTTATTACGGATGGGCACATACAAAAGACCGTGTCCTTTGGCTTCCCGCACAAATTCTTTCATGTACGTTGCAGGCAGATTAAAAAACTTAAACGGGCGCTGCTCACGAAGCATTCGGACAAGCCTTGTCTTGCCATGGGTTTTCTTTTGGTCTTTCAGCACTGCATAAACAAACAGCGCAAAATTCTTCGCCGCCAGTCCCGACAGCTTGAGGGCTACTTCGGTCCCTTCAAGGGTAAATCGGACGATCTGGTCGGCAGGATCGCTTCCGTAGTTCAGTCAGCATTCTCCTTTCATCGTTCCAAGCTGCTGGAGCGTTTGTGTTTTGCTTTTTCCGGCGCAGGTTCCTTAGAAAAGGAATCCACGCCGGGAATCAGGGACAGGCTGGAACCGGTATCCCATTTCACTCCGATCTGCCCGATATCGTCTACATAGGCAACGGTGCCTTTTGTACCCGGAGGCGGAGCCTGCGAATCATCCATGTGATTTAAGATGATGCGGGTTCCGACAGGATATTGTCGGCGGATGAGTTCCACCTGTTCTCTTGTGGGAATTTTATGGATAGGATCATCTCCTTTTTTGATTTTCCCGATTTCGGGTTTGTTTGTTCTTTTCTTCCTGTGTCTGCTTTTCCTGCCGCTGCTGTTCTTCCTGCTGTGCTGCCTGCAGGCGCTGTTCCATCTCAATGGAATGGGTTTCGATATTCCGGCACAGCTTGACGGTATGCCGCAGCTTTTTGAGTTCCTCTGTGAGGACGCCAATCTGCGGGGAATCTGGCTGATAACGGTAGAGCTTCTGGCGCTCTTTTAGAAGCACTGCGATTTCATCCTCCGCTTTCTGACGGATGGCACGAAGCCGCCCGCGGTCCTCAATATGGTTTTTGAAAATGAATTCAGCCTGTTCTATCCGCTGATCCAGCTTGCGGATATCTTGCCGCACAGCAAAGCTTGGGTACCGGGGCTTTTTCGGCAGCGCCCCCATCTTGTAGAGATAGGAATAGTAGAGCGCCCGCAAGCCGGAAATTCTGCGGGGCGGCTTTTCTCCAAGAAGAATAAGGAAGCGGCTGGCAGGAGGTGTTTGTTTCCCAGCCCGGTGAGGAGGCTTAGGATACAGGATGCGGTTTTGGATAGCTTCCGGGGTGTAGTTTTTTCCCAAGGTTTTAAAACGAACGGTGCGCCCGGTACCCGGCAGGATCATGGTGGCGTACTTGCGGTCAAACCGGAAAGCATAGCCCTGTTTTTCCATCACCCGCAGGAACTGCTTCCATGTGAGGGAAGCGGCAATCGCTTCTTCGATATCTTTCTGGATGGGTGTTTTCCATGTGTAGGTACCGTTTTGCTCGGCCAGCCACAGGGCATAAGGACGGGCTACCCGTTCCGATTTCTCTGTATGGATGACGGAAAGGCGGTGCTTTACGCACAGTTCGTCCGAAATCTTCCGCACCCCAGTTACATAGGTTTTTTCATTGCTGCGGTACTTTTTCCCGTTTTCCATGGAGACAGAGTTCCACACAATATGGTTGTGGATGCATTTGGTGTTGAGATGGGTACTGACCACCGCCTGAAATTTCCCGCCGAGCAGCCGGTCCGCAAATTCCATTCCGATTTGATGCGCCAGTTCCGGGGAGATTTCTCCGGGAGCAAAACTCTGCACCAGATGGAATCCCTGCACGCCTTTTTCCTTATGCCATATCTTTTTGATCTGACACATATCCTCAAAGGCAGAGTCTATGGTACAGCCGATGGCTGACTGGAACAGATCCTGTTCTGACTGGTCTTTATTGAGAGCCTTATCGATTTCTCCTTCCAACGATTCTCTGTTTTCGGCACGGGAAGATTTTTTCTCATCGAGAGCATAGTCGATGGCGTTATCAAGGCGGTGGACGGGGATAACGCTGGTATATGCGATAGCGGTTTTCTCCTTTCTGAGTTTTCGGTGCGGGCAGCTTAGACGAATTCATATCTTGGCTATGTGCGCAAATTGCATCCAACCGCAGGTTGGTTACCAATTCTCCTTTACTTCTTTCCAAACCTGGCGGGCGATAACGGTCATTTCCTCCACGCTCTGCTGGCTGGCTTCGCCATAAGTATTCGCAACCTTGGCAAGCTGATTGGCGTTATTGCAAAGCCCTGCCACTTTGTGAAGCAGGTCCGCATGGTGATCGCAGGGTTTTGCACGCAGTTCGGCTCCCATGATGAGGGTGCGCAGAAATTCCTCACGGGGCAGACCGCTTTGTTTCACCTGTGTTTCCAGATGCGCCAGTTCCTTTTTGTTTAAATGAAGAGGGATGATGTGATTTCGTTTTCTCATAGGGACTCCTTTTTAACGCTCCGGTACTTTCCTTTTGCGGCTTTTCTTCTGCTCCGGCGCTTTAGCCGGATATTCGTAATGGACAGGGATATCCTGCAGGCGAAGCTTGCCGCAGTCCGGAGCGAAAGCTGCGTATCGGGTATAACAGTATCCTTCTGATTCTACAAGGATTCCGTCCCTGCTGTTTTCTCCTTTCACCAGTACACAGTGCCAGCAGAGACTGCCGGGATCGAACCACATCTTGTCTTGGTAATCAAACAGGAAAATCTGATCTTGCAAAAATCTGGTTTCCTGAAACTGACGATATTCTTCATCAGCCAAAACCACCACCTGTTCTACTCGAAACTCAGTCTGGCGCTCTGGTGCAGGATGTCTTAGATTTTGACCGTTGATATCGGATAGATCATGGGGACGGTGGTAAAATACAGCGTGTTCCTGATAGGCTTTTGGTTCTTCCAGCACAAGGTGTTCCATTGGTACATCCTGCAGGTTTACTTTGCGGCAGTCCTTTCCATAACCAAGGTACAGGCTGTTTCGCCCCTGTGCAATCAGCATATATTCCTGTTCTCCTTTGGTCCTAACCATCAGACAGCGGAACAGCCCGCCCGGATCGGCGCTCATCAGTTCCCGGTTATCCTTGAGGAAAGGATATTCCGGGGAGACGTCCTCTGAGAGCTTCTCAAAATCCTCTTTGCCCAAGACGATGACCTTTGTCACTTCAAAAACGCCGGGGACATAATTCACCTCGTTCCGGCGCAGGCTGTCCAGTGTTTTGGCGTTTGCCGCAAATGCAGCATATTGTTTCTGATTCAGTTTTCTCACCTCTTTCTATATTCGATGGGCGGCTGGATGCCGGGGGTTTGGGGTTCTCCCCAAAATGCGTTTGGATATCCAAACGCTATGCTTGCAAAACCAGTCACCGGCTGGGAAAATACCACGCTGGAATCAGAGCCCGTCATGTTCATCTGATTCCTTGATTTTTGCCAGACCTTCCAGCGTCGTACAGATAATATTTCGCTTTTCGGCTGTACCGATTTCAGCGGACATGGAGTTGCTGATCTCATTGCCGCATACCACCAGCATTCGGCATCGGCACAGTTTCTGACGGGAAATATTTTGAAATTCCCGTTTTTCATCGGCATTTTCCATCTGCAGGTACTGGCTGTCCGAAAGTTTCGGGCAGATCGGGACATATCCCAGTTCATAAATCTTGCGGCAGTAGCGTTTTAACAGGCGGGGCGCGGCATCGGGTGCGGCGCACACATAGGCAAATGCTTTTTCCATAGTGATTTCCTTTCTTTTCATATATTGAATAAAGGGGCAGGCTATCCACGTGGATAGCCTGCTTGTATGACTGTCTGTTTATGGCTATCCACGGGGATAGCCTTGGAGATTATTCGGAGGTTTCTTCTTCCGAATCGGCTTCCAATGCAAAGCGCACACGGTCGGAACCCAGCTTATAATAGGCGTCGGTGACTTCAATCCCTACGGCTTCATATCCTTCCAGCCGGGAAGCGAGAACGGTAGTTCCGGCTCCGCAGAAGGGATCGAGGATTCTCCCGCCCGGTACACAGATTTTCACAAGGTCACGCATGAGCTGCAAGGGCTTTTCCGTCACATGAATTCTGTTTTGAGGATTGGCGTAACGGAACACACCGGGCAAACAGCCAACCGGTCTATTCACCGGCATAGGACCATTGGAACCCCATACGATGTATTCACTTTGCTGGCGGAAACGTCCTTTCTGGGGGCGGCTGGTCATCTTATCCCATACCGCACAGCCACGCCAGATCCATCCAGCCCACTGCAGAGCGTCGGTAATAGAAGGATACTGCCGCCAGTCAATGAACAGACAAACCGGCGCTCCTGGTTTGCAGGCTTTTCTGGCGTCAGAAAGCCATTCAGCCATCCATCTGGTCCAGCTTCGCTGATCCTTTTGATCTCCGTCAAAATCGGGCAGGGCGTTTTCTTTGTCCATGCTGCTGTACTTTTGATTGGTGGTGCGGTTTTTCTCGGCTGGCTTCCACCCGCCCGAAGCGTAGGGCGGATCGGTAATAATGGCGTCGAACACCTGCGGCTTGAATGCCCGGATTACCTGCAGGGTATCCCCGTGCAGAATCGTCCAGCCATCCCCGCCGCTGTGTTCCATGGGCAGAATGGTTTCGTCAACAATTTGAGCCAGTTCTTTCGTTTCGTTCAGAGGCATCTTCCTTTCTAAAAAAAATTACAGTGTTTTTTATCGTTCTTCCCCTCGGCTGCGCTTTTTAGAGGCACGAGGGTGCGGTTGATATTCGGGAGGAGGAGTAATAACAGGTGACTCACGTTTGAATTTTCGTTCCACCACAATTTCATCTGGCCGGATGTGGAGCACATCAATGGTGGGGTTATCAATTACGACTCCGGGCAGAATGACTGCGTGTTCATGAACCTCTATCTCGCCGCCAAGCTCCCCGTAAACAGAAGCTTTTTCCATGATTACAGGGGTTCCGCCGGTAACAGCATTCGCAAAGATTTTGGCATTTCCAGATATATGGACGTTTCCATGGACATAACCAGAGGTTACGATAGCATGATCTTCTATGATGGCTTCTCCACCGATTCGGCTTTTTCCGGAAATGACTGCACAACCACGAGCGCAGGAGTAATCCCACATGATGGCGTCACCGGATATATAGGATTCCTCGGCGGCGACAGCATTGTTCGCAACCCAGCACTGCCCTTCCTGACTGAGATTTTCCTCAGACTGGACGAAACCGCCAAGATCTCCCGCATGGACATCCTCACGAACATCCCGCAAGGCCCGAATACGGTGCAGCCATGGGTACTGCGGGTGAACAATGTCGGTAATCTCGTATTTCTGATTCATCTGGCGTCACCTCGTTCCTTTTCGTTTTTCGACTTCGTATGAGTTTTCTCCGATAATTCCGTTTCCACATATTCGCTAATGATATTAAGCGCTTTGTAATAATTCCCGGACTGGTAGACACGGTCACACATCTCCTTTGCCTGATCCGGCTGTCCGTTTTCCTTCAGCAGCCGGGAAGCTCTGCCGAGGATGGAAAAGATGTTTCCGTCCTGTCCCACCAATTTCATTTTTGGCCGATGAGGGGGTAACTGCTCTTTCAGGGGTTCTGCAGGCTGCATCTGCTCTACTTCAAAATAAAATGGTTCTGCTTCTCCAAAATGAACATACAGCACACCATCGTCAGTCTGGATTTCCTGCTGCTCAAAGCCTTCGCCCCAGCCATCGGAAAACTGTCCATGCAGATAATCCTGCAAATCTTCCATTTCTTCGTCAGCCAACGGTTCTTTCAGCACGACAGTTGTACAGCCCATCAATTCTCCGTTCCGAATTTCTATCGAAGGAATCGCGCTGATTACCTTTTCTTTAATTCCGGGATTGCGTTGTTTATAAAAGTAAGACATGAGGTTTCCGGTATACTGTTCTACAGCAGGGCGGATGCTTTCCTCATAGCAGACCATATCCGTACCATCAAACAGCGTGGGATAATCGGATACTCCATTGTTCCAGCCATACTCGTCTATTTCATTTTCGTGGAAATCTCCTGTCAATGGAGAGTAAAGTTTGAGTGTAATTTCTTTATCCGCTATTGCAAAACCTCCTTTTAACGGGAACAGGCTGCCCTTTGCCGGACAGCCTGTTTTTCGTATCTTTCTTTTGTCAGGTCGGCATAATCGCAGCCTTCTTTTTCCGGAAGATTCCTGACCATGCGGTACTTGCCCTGATAGGCTTTCTCAATATGATCGGCTGCCCACCTTCCCGCAAAATCGTTATTGGTACAGATTTCGATTTCTTCAATCTCCGGGTGACGGGCGAGAAAAGCGTCCAGCGCAATGGGTTTTTTCATATCCCGGCTTGTCTGTGTTCCTTCTTCAGGCGCATAAATCCCGCCAAGGGACAGCCGCCATTTATCTGTTGTCCCTTCCAGCGTTAAATGTGCGAGTGGCTCTATTGCGGCTTCATATATGGCGAGTTTTTTGCTTTCCCTTTTCGGCGGGAGACAAAAACAAAACCGCTTATCGCTGCCGGACACCTCTGCCTTGAATGGGTTTCCCCGTGTATAGGTACCACGCAGAAAAGCATACCGGGCAGTACCGGTTTCGTCCTTCCCAACAAACACAGCGTTGTGGTAGTCGGCGCTTTCGTAGAGGATTCCTGCCCGGATGCAGGCTTCGATGACCTTGCGGTCGATACCACGCTTCAAAAGATAGGCAAACACCCTGCGGTTATTTTCCGCTGCCGGCGGCAAAAGAAATTCCTTCGGCTGTTCCGGCTGGGAAACAGGCGGAACATAGCTGGGGTTTTCCCCGCATAAGGTCTGCACCGCTTCTACAAATTTCAGCCCCTCAACCTTAATAAGATAGTCAAGGGCGCTTTTGCCGCCGACATCCCGGCTTTTCCAATGCCAAAGGCTTGTGGTTTCGTTGATTTTAAAGCTGTCATGTTCTTTCAGCTGGAACTCACCCCGGCTTTCGGCTTTCACCAGTTGTCCGGGACGGTAACGCCGCAAAAACTCAATGGCGCTCATCTGTTTGGCAGCGGTGATTTGTTCTTCGGTGACTCCGGGCATGGGAATCCCCCTTTCTTACTTAAATGACAGCCGCCCGCAGGATTTTCGCCTGATCGGTGCGTTCCCACGGGAACTCCGGCCTGCCGAAATGTCCATAGGCGGCGGTCCCAGTATATCTCGGTGATAACAGATCCAGCTTTGCGATAATCTCGGCAGGCGTTAACCCAAACACCAGTTTTACCGCATCTGCCAGACAGTCATCGGCGCAGACCGTTCCGGTTTTAAAGGTATCTACTTCCACCATCACCGGTTGGGCTGCCCCAATAGCATAAGCCAGTGTAACCTGACACCGTTCGCACAAACCCGCCGCCACAAGGTTTTTAGCAATATATCGGGCCATGTATGCGCCGGAGCGATCCACTTTGGTGGCGTCCTTACCGGAAAAAGCACCGCCGCCGTGAGGCGCGAACACTCCGAAGCTGTCCACCATGAGTTTTCGTCCGGTGAGACCGGTATCTGCTTCCGGGCCGCCCAGCACAAACCTTCCGGCTGGATTGATTAAAATTTTTGTATCCTCATCCGGTGGCAGGACCTGCAAAGCAGGGGCAATCACTTTATCCGTCAGTTCGAAGCAGAGTTCATCGGCAGGGATTTCAGGGCTGTGCTGGGCAGACAGCACAACGGTATCCAGCCGGAATGGTTTTCCATCCTCATCATATTCCACGGTGACCTGTGCTTTCCCGTCCGGCCTTAGTCCTTGAATTGCACCGGATTTTCGGGCGATGGTGAGAGCGCTGGTCAGACGGTGTGCCAGCACAACCGGCAGAGGAAGCATTTGCGGGGTTTCCGAACAGGCATATCCCACCATGATTCCCTGATCGCCAGCGCCGAGCTGCAGAGAGGGACTGCTCCCATCCACATTTCTTCGCTGCTCTAACGAACAGTCCACACCTGCGGCGATATCCGGGCTTTGCTTATGGATGAGGCACTGGATGGCAAAACGGGCCGGATTGTAGCCTACTTTTCTGAGAACCGAACGGACAATCGAAGGGATAGAAGGTTCATACAGGCTGGTAATCTCCCCGGCGACAATGATCTGCCCTCTGGTAGCCATCACTTCGCAGGCCACACGGGAGAGGGCGTCATGGGAAAGGCATTCGTCCAGCACACTGTCGGCAATGAGGTCGCACAGCTTATCCGGATGCCCTTCCGTAACAGATTCGGCGGTATAAAATTGATTCATGGCATTCTCCTTTATCTTTCATGATTCGGGGGCTTTTTGGTTTTGGGTTTTGGGCTTACCACCGGGTTTATTCGGATACACAAAAGCCCTTCCGGTGTTTGGATGAATTTCTCAGGGCTTAAAAACATCTGCTGATACTTCTGCATTTGTTTTTCAGTCAGGCTGGAGAAGTTTTCTCCCTGAATACCACAGACAAAAAAAGCTCCCGCAATTATGTCATAGTTCTCCAGCACACGGTTTAGCGGCAGCCCCATATTTTTTCCTTCGTCATTGCAGACAATAGCAACCGGTTCTTCCCACGGATAAAGTGCCTGAATGGGTCCGCCTACCATTTGCTGCATTTCATGAAGGTCGTTTTTCATCTCAACAGGCCGGGCTGCTTTGCCCGGTTCTACAAGCAATACTCACATTCCGGCAGATCACCTCACTTGCAGGGAAAAGGGCTTGAGGCTTTTCCCGATTGCTTCATAGTTTTCAAAATGCACCTCGCAGCCCAACAGATAAGACACCGCTTCTTCCCATTCCTTTAAAGGGTATCTTTCCTTGTCCGGCAGGCGGTACAGATCGCCAAGCGCCGCCCATTTGAGTTCCGGCAGCAGACGCAGGTTGGAGATAAAGGTGCGGTGCTGTTCGGCTACCACATCCAAAAGTCCAAGTTTTTTCAATCAATCCCTCCAGTATGATAAAAATAGGGACGGAGCGCTCCGCAGCGCCCCGTCCGATTGGTTCTTACGCTATTTTTTCCTGCGGTTACGAATATGCAGGAACACAAGGCCGCCCAAAATGACAGCGCATAAACAGATCAAAATAATTGCTTTTGGTTCCATTGATTGATTCTCACCTCACTTCTGCGGCGATGACCACCGTGCGGGCGTTTTCCCATTCATAGGAACAGGTGACGAGCGTCAGCAGGCGGCAGTCCTCGCCGTGGATGGTTTGGGATTCGTATAATGACTGTGCGAAGAGCTCTTTCTGAAAAGACAGGAAATCCGCATGATCCGCAAATTCAGTGCGGTTAAACCGGAACTTTGTGATATCGGTTTTCAGCACAGCCGCAATTTGATATTCCCGCAGTCCATTGCTGGTCTGCAGCAGGATTTTGGAGTGTTCGTTGCGGAAGGCTTCATCAGTCATCTTTTGAAGAACAGCGAACATGGTCCCGTCATTCATGTTGTGCCCGTAGACCACGGTATTTTGACTCTCTGCGGAACAATCCCATTGAAAAAAGATGCTTCCGGCAGTGCGCCATTCTCCCTTGTAGGTACGCCGCAGATAGTATTCGGGATCGTCAGCGCTGCTTTGCAAAACCGGGTAATCCACACAGGTGCCGGGAATGGAAATCCAGCCTTTGATGTCCGGGTATTCAGTCTGCAAAGCGGGAAGGTCCACAAGGGATTCCGGTTCGAGCTGTTCTTTCCCAGCCGGTAAAACCCCGGAGCTTTCGGCTCCGGGGAGAGGCTGTGCGTATTCTTTTTTCAGGGCTTGTGCTTCTCCATTGGTCAGCCCCGGCTGTAGAACCAAAAACCAGAGAAGTCCCAATAGGCTCAGGCACAAAAGGCCGATGCAAAATCCTTTTAGAAAGATTTTCATTCTTCTGTGCCTTGATCCTCATCGGCCTGATCAGCAGATTTGCGCTTTTTACCTGTATAGCGCAGGAAAAGCAGAGCGCCGCCGGACAAAACTGCCAAGCCTGCAAGAGTGCCAAGGATGGCAGGCATCCACGGGTTATCGCCGGTCTGCGGAACAGAGGGAACCTCCGGCACCAGCTTGTTATGCATCTTTACGGTCGTTGTTTCGCCTGCCTTGATTTCTACGGTCTGATCGTCAGGCAGAATATACTTTTCGGAATCTTCGCCAGCTACTTCAGATACGGTGTATTCTCCCACACGGAGAGTGAGATTGATTTCACCGTTTTCATCCGTTTTGAATTCCTGCTCATAGGCATTGCCCATGAAGTCAGTACCGCTGATTTTGAAGGTGCGCCCTTCGACCTTATCATCGTCGGCGGTCTTTACCACCTTTAGGGAACCGGTCTGCGCTTTGTTCAGGAACCCTTCGCCAGCTTCGGTTTCGATGCGGACAATCGCTTCATTCTCAGTAATGGAGAAAGGATAATATCCGTCATCCTTTTCGAAAAATTCCGGCGCTTCCTTCTCATGCAGGAAGTAATTTCTATAAACAAGATCCTTCATCTGGTAGAGGCCCGGTTCGGTTTCTGTCATTTCACCTGCCAGCTTGTCGATATCCGCATTGAATTCACCATTATTGTCCACATCGGCATAAACTTCAAAAACAGCCCCGGACAGCTTGTGGTCCGGATAATCGGCGTCCACCTTTATGGTTTCGGCGGTACCTTTGATGATCTGGTTTTCAATGGTGATTTCGATGGTCTGTCCGTCCTCGGTGATTTCTACCGGGAAGATTTCTTCCGTCAATACGAAGGCTTCCGGAGATGCGATTTCACGCACGAGGAAGTTTCCAGCAGGCACATTATCAAACTCAAAGTACCCGATTTCATTGCTCTCGGTGACCATGAGGGCGGTTTCTTCGGTAAACTCCGTTTCGTCAAAACGGAACAGGCCGATAACAGCGCCGCCTAATTCAAAACCATCCTGATCGACCTTCCAGCCGGATACCTTGCCGCGCTTTAAGGTATTTTCAATGGCTTCTCCATCGTTCGCTTCAATTTCCACTTTCGCCACATCCTGTCCGGCATACTCAAACACCACAGGGGATTTTTTGTCGCTCAAAATGTAGTGATCGTCGGTTCCGATTTCCTGTACATACAGGGAAGCCCCGCAGGGGATGTCGGTTGTAAATACGGCATTCCCATTCTCGTCAATGCCGATTGTTTCCATCAGCCCGTCTGCCGGGATGGAGGTACCATCGGAGGCGGTCAGTTGTTCCGCAGCGAACAGTCCGAAAGTAATGTTTTTCCATTCCTCATTCATGCCGAGGGAGAAGGTTTCGTCCTGTTCCAGCAACTTCTTGAGGGAAATCTCCACTTTCTGGCGTTCATTGACGAAACCAATGCTGGCGGAGGTGATCTCTACTTCCTGACCGGCATAGGACAAAACGACTTCCTTGGGTTCAGGATCGATTACCATGCCATCCGGCGCAGTGATTTCCTTCACCTGATAGCGGCCGAGATACAAAGGTTCCGAGGTGGCGGTCCCGTCACTTCCGGTGGTCAAAGTAGCCGCCAGTTCGCCTGCTTTCAGGTGGACGGTTCCGTCCGGGGTAACGACATCTTCCAGTGCTGTGATTTCATAAACAGCGCCCGGCTGGCCCTGCACCTCATACTGAGGCTGGTACATCCCGCCGGATTCTGCAACAGACTTAAATACTTCGCCCTCTTTGGAGACTGTAATCGTTCCCTTTTGCGGGATATTGTATTTCTCCACTGTAACCACGTCCTGTGAACCGTCCACCACAAAGGGAACCGGCTCTTTGTCAAGAACATATCCCCATGGACTCTGCTGTTCATACAGCTCGTAATTTCCAAACGGAAGCGGTTCCGGCAGCATAAGGGTTCCTGTGGAGTCCGTCACAAAGGTGTCGATATCGATGGGGCTGGGGTAATTGATATGCTGTACTACCCACTCGCCGGTATCAGCGTTGCGGATTTTGACTGCTGTTCCCGCCAGAGGAATAATTTTGCCGGATTCGGCGTCTTTCTTCTCAAAGCGGATGAGCGAGGTAAAGGTGGGGTTATTGAGAATGAAATAATAGGTTTTACCGTGCTCAGAAATGAACACGGAGAAGTCTGGGACAAATTTCTGTCCTTGGGCACCTTTGGTCTGATGCACCACATACAAGCCATACGGAAGGTCCTTTGAACGGGCAAATCCATAGGAATCGGTGGTCAGCAGGTCACGCTCGGTTTCTTTTGCGTTCTCATAGCTGCCTGCGCTGGCCAGATAAATCTGGAACTGAGCGCCTTCTTCTGGCTGCTCGATCTGATCGGAATCGCTGCTCTCAGCAGGTTTGTCCGTATGCTTGGTGATAGCAATGCTGCCGAGGATAACATCCTCTGTAGCGGTCATGGGGATGCTGTTGTTTTCCAAGGTGAAATTTCCCGGTTCTGCACCTACCGGATAGATGGTTTCGTCCAGCAGGTATCCTTCGCTGGGCGTAATCTCACGAATTGTATAATCCGATCCGCAGGGGTATTCCTTGGTGGTGAATTTGCCCCCGTTTGCTGTGGTATAGGTATCCAGCAGATTTTCCCCTTTGAACATACCGTATAAAGCGCCATCCAAACTGGAATCGCCTTGTGCTTCCTCGGTTTCGGAATCCACTTTATCCAATTTAACTGTAAATTTCTTCAGAAGATTGGAAAAACTCACGCTGGAAGTCTGGCCGGGATAGATGGTTACCTGCTTGGATTCAGGCTGGACATATTTGTCCGGGGCACGTTCCGTTACGGTGTATGTTCCAGCTTGGAGATTGTCTACCCGGATGCTTCCGTCCGGTCCGGTCACCACGTCTTTTTCGATTCCATTCCCGGAAATATGAAAAGGAATGCCGGAAACCTCGCCATCTTCGGAGGTTTTCACAAGCTGCAGGGTACCCGCCTTGATCTCAAGGGAAAAATAGCACTTTACGGGTTCAGCGGAGCCTTTGACGTCAAAAGTGACTACATTCTGGTATTCATCACGCAGCCAGTATTTGGTGCCGCCTGTTACAACACCGGGGATAGAGGAAGGCAGCTCCTTTTCTGCGGTGATTGTACCGAATTCCTTTTTATCCGTAGAAACATGAAGTTTGTTCCCGCTGATGGAAAAATCCACTCCCGGATAGCTGACGGAGAAATCTTTGAGAACATTGTTTTCATCCACCAGTGTGGTTTCATTTTTTCCAGTGTCCTCATTGTATTTGAGGTCATGTGTATATGCGCCGACCGCACTGGGATTGTCGGTGGCAAAGGATGGAACGGTGTGATAAGTAACCACGTTTTCCCTCAGCTTCTGAAAGATCGTCTTTGCCGCAGGGCTGTTGGCAGTAATTTCATTCACGATCTGGTTTTCATATCCGGTGCCAAGCTGCCCGTGGGCAATCAGCCAAATGAGGATTTGGGTGGCAATGTATTCATCCATGGCGCTCCCGCCGTACTTAGTGCCGGTTTCCACGTTATATCCCAAGGTCAGAGCAGTGTTGATCATTGCTTTCTGTTCCGTGGTAAGGGCGGCATAATCATCCGACTGGTCATAGCCAATCCCGGTATGGGTTGCCACGCCAAGCTGGATGCAATAGGCGGTGCGGAAAGCTGTTAAATCGTTAATTCGCAGTTCAGTAAACTTATCTGTGCTGTATCCGCCAAATGGCGCCGGAAGGCTGGAGCTAAGAGAATATCCTCTGCCGTTATAGTCGATCATGGAGATATATCCATCATACTCGTATTCAGCGGCAAAAGCATTGCTTGGTACAATACCAAAGCAAAGAAGCACTGCCATCATCATAGACAGAAGTCTTTTTAGATATTTTTTCATGAAGTTCTCCTTTCGGATAAAATAAAAAATGCCCCCGCAGGCTGAAAGAAAACTCTCAACTTACGGGGGCAAGTCAATTTATCGTTCTTCTTTGTGTTTGGGATGGCGCTGTTTTTTGTGAGGGACTACCTTCTGAGGCAGTTCCTGCTGTGTACAGCGAACCGCTTCGATTACAGTTTGGGTATCGATCCCATTTTGTCTGCATCCATTCAGAATACCTTCCAAATAGGAAACAGAGGGCATGGCGGGTTTGTCTTTATACGGGCTGTTCATAGTATAGGCCATGATTTCCCGTCTGACTCCGTCCTGATTTGTCACTGTAACAGGCTCTTTCCCATATAAAAAGGGAAATCCTTCGTAATGATCCAGATGCTGTTCGTCCCGTTCGGAAATACGCCAAAGGACGCCGTCCACATAGCTTCCTTCTTCCGGCAGAATGGTGGCAACGCCATTCCCGCCGCCATTGGTGCGGAACGCAAGGCGGTATCCCTCTAACCGGACGGATTCCACAACTTCTGCATCCGGACAGCGAAACGCCATCTGATTCAGGTTCATATTAGAACCATACGCAAAATAAAGTTTTTCTTTGGTTTTGATCATCTCCTATCGTTCATGGTTTTGGCGGTTCTGCAGGCTGGGGTATTGAGCTTTATCGTAGCGCCATGCCCTGTCGCCGGGAAGCTTTGAAAGCAGATGTTCTCGCACATTTTTGTATTCCGGTCCAATAAGACCAAGGCGCAGCAGAAAGGTGCGGAAGGTAAAGGCAGGGTTTTCGCTGATCTCGGTTTTCCGCATGACTGTCCGGCTCTGGTTAATAGCCTGTGCAGAGATCGCCAGTGCCAGCGTGATGTTTGCCCTGACTTTGCCTGCATGGAGGGTGCTTTCAAAACAGCGCCATTCCAAGGTTCCACGGTAAAACACAGAATGAAGGTTTAAGGCATAGTATCTTGTCCAGTTGTAATGCTCGTAGCTTCCGTCAGAGCCTTCATACCATTCCCGCCTTAACCGATCCATGGTAGTATTGCTTGGAAGTTTACGGATTTTCTCCAGCATGGGTTCCCGCACCTTCTGGCACCAGCGTTCCACCCGGCTCTCGTTTACATTTAAGGCTTTGAACAGGATATCCTCTTTGGAATACATAATGGAAAGGGCGTTTTTCAGGCTCTGCGGTGTATGCTTGGAAGCGTCCACATGAACGTGCATACCGCAGCTTCCATTGACAACAGCTCCTGCATGGCGCAGGGTACGGACAACTTCCTGCAGTTTTCCCATTTCGCTGTACTCCAGTTTTGGGGAATTCATCTCCACCTTGTAGTCACCATCACCGATTGGAACCTGCTGCCGCCCGGTTCGATGAGAACCATGGATACTGGAGTCGTAAACAAACCGCCATGTTTTTCCCTCGTTATCGGTCACTTCCCACGGATCATAGGTGCGGGAAGAACGGGAATGGACAGCGTTGGTTCCAAACAGGGAAGCCACGGCTTCTGCTGCCTGCTGGCGGGTGAGTCCCGTCATCTCAATTTCACAGCCGAAATATTGGTCTTTCAGATCAATCGATGGCATTCACCTCCCGATGGGCAGAAGCCAACCGTTTGCCGATGGCTTCCACCACTGTAACGGTAACGCCGTTTCCGGCCTGTTTGTAGAGCTGTGCGTCCGATTGAATAGGAAGCACTCTGTCGATCTGTTCGTCCCGCCAGCCTTGCAGCCGCAGGCATTCTTTTGGAGTCAGCCTGCGGATTCGGCCGCCGAAAAAAACACCGTGGCGGTCTTGGGCGGTGAGGGTGAACATGGGTTCTTCCGCAGATTTGATTCGCCGCCCGTTCTGACGGACAGTTTCCCTTTCCGGGGTAAGGACCGCACGGGCTTCCAAGGTTCCTTGGTCGCTGTTTGTGGTGAGGGTATGGGCGATTTTTCTGCCAACTCTGCCGCGGCGGGTATTCAGTCCGGCAAACGCCAAACTGATGCTGTCGCCGGGATACGCCATTTTATAGCCTTTTTTCGTGTTTTCCTTAATCGGAAGCCCAACTTCATACAGTCCGGTTTTCCCGCCAAATCCACCCGTTTGTGCAGCAAGGGTACAGCTTATTCCTTTTGTGGAATAGATTCTTTCTCCCTGAGCTCCGGGCAGGATTTGTACAAGAGATATTCCTGCTGTTTCGGTGAAAGGAAATATTTTTCCTCTGCATCGTTCATCAAGATATCCGATAAGATACACCCTTTTTCTGGATTGGGGGACTCCAAAATCTTTGCTGTTGAGCACCTGCCATTCCAAACCATACCCCAGTCTGTCCAGCGTATGGAGGATGGCCGCAAATGTCCTGCCCCCGTCATGATTAAGCAGTCCGGGAACATTTTCAAGCAGCAGATACGCAGGTCTTTTTGCCGCAGTCAGCCGGGCAATTTCAAAGAACAAGGTACCTCTTGGATCGGAAAATCCCCCACGGTTTCCAGCAATCGAAAAAGACTGACAGGGAAAACCTCCGCACAGGAGTTCGAAGTCGGGGATATCGCTCGGATCGGCTTTTCGGATATCTTCACAGAACCACTCTCCTTTGGTATCGAACAAGGCTTCATAGCTTTGATTGGCTTTTTTGTCGATTTCGCAGTGTCCTACACAGGTAAATCCTCCGGCACGGGTGAGTCCTTCCCGGAACCCGCCAATACCGGAGAACAGGTCAATATATCGTATGGTTTTCTATATCACGCCCCTTATCTTGTATGATACTAAAAGCTAACACACAATCAATGGACATCGCCCCTTTCCCATGGTGAAATGAAATATATATGAAAACAGCCCGCAGTTTCCTGCGGGCTGCTGCTGGCTGTGTTATGCGTAGGTTTCATCTTCATTTTCATTGGTTTCGCCGGATTCTATGGTATCGTCATCCGGCTCGGTTTCTTCTTCCTCATCCTGATTCCAGCTTTCCGGTGTAGTATCCTCATCGTCCTCGCTGGGTTCTTCCTCGCCCTCACCGGTTTCGGTGTTTTCTGCAGGTTCCCAGCTGCTCCCGGTTGTTTCTTCATCAGCACTGAGTCCCTCGGTTTCGCCATTTTCTTCGTCCCAGTCCTCTGGTTCCTCGTCATCGGATACTTCCTCGTCCTCATCGCTTTCAGCGATTTCTGCGGCTTCCCAGCCGTTTTCAGCCTGTTCCTCGTGCTCGGCTGCTCTGGCGGCTTCGAATTCTTCTTCCGCTTCTTCCAGCGCCTGTTCGATCAGCCCAATCACGAATTCTTTTTGGGTGAGGCGGCGATGATAGGCTTTCTCATAGTTTTCAAGGTATTCCTTTACCCTCTGGAACAATTCCTCGCTCACCTGAAATGCTAATGTTCTTCCTTTTTCCATAATTCTGTTAGCCCCTTTCTCATAATGCTCCCGGATGATCATTTCGATGAATTTGCTCATCGTACTTTCCGTTTCCCTGATTTCCTCGCTGATTTGGTTATGCAGATCCAGCGGGATTTTGCAGGTTACGCCCTTTGTTTCCACGCCTATCGCTCCTTTTTTCGTTCTTTCCCTTTCGGGCAACACAAGCATACTGCAACCCGCCGGATAAAGCTATTACCAAGACCAACAACCTTTCAGTCAAAGCAGGCTCGACAAACGTCACAACCAATAAAGGCTATGTGGGGGTTATTCTTCTCTCAACAGGGAACCAAGGAAGCCCATCATCTCCTTCGGAATGGCTTCTTCCTGCTGTGGTATGGGCTGGGAAGGCACAGCTTTGAGTTCTTCCCGCAGTACCCGGCGCAGAATTGTTTCCAGTTCTTCTCGCTGGGCATTTTCCAGAATCACCTGTACCAGAAAGGCGTTTTTCTGGCCTTCCGGCACAGTCTGCAGAATTTCCCATGCTCTGCGATGTTCTTCATTCTGGAGGTTGGGGCGGAACATAAATAGGGGCCTGCTCATGCCTTGCCCACACCGCCCGAAAACTGCCCCAAAATCCTCTCGAACCCTTCAGCGTTTACCTTGTCGTCTATCAGGGCAAAAACCCGACACAGGCTGTCCTGTTCGCTCACGTTGCCCTTGACTACCGATGCGCCGCCGCCCAGCATCACCACCGGGATGGCTTTCAGGTCAAACCCTGATTCCATAGCTGCCGAAAGAAGGCTCTCTTTGTAAAGCCGCCCTTGTTTCTGGATAATGTTTCGGGCGTCCTCATCCATACTGCAGGGCTTTCCTGTCAGAACACGCTCCACCTGAGCGTCGGTCACAGACAGCCCGGTATCCCGGCGGACCTGTTCTTTCGTTTCATCAATGCAGCGGATCATACCGAGTTCCAGACTTCGGCAGGTAGCCGCATTGGGAACACCATTATCCAGCCGCATCAGATCAACAGTCCAGCCGCCGATGTCCATGAGAAGAACAGAAGGCTCATTCTGGATGAGTTCCGAATGCAGAGCAATGGCGGAATAGCCTTGTGGGAACAGTTTCACATCCTCGATGGTGATTTTGTAGGCAATTCCTTCAAACTTGAAGCACACCGGCTGGGAAGAACGCAGAAGGTATTCTCGGAAGGGCTTTTTCTCCCGGCCAAATCCGGCCAAAGGCAGCCCGGCGGCAATGCGCACCGAACACTCCGTTTTTCCACCTCGCTGTTTGATTTCCTTGGCGATGGCTGCAAGAGTAAGCAGGTAGTAATTGTCGTTTTCCATTTTGTTACGCAGGATCGGCTGTCTGCCGGTTCCGCAGACATAAAACTTCCCGCCGAATTCCAGTGTGTTTTGCAAGGTGTAGGGTTCATGGGAATACTCTGCAATACCGGCTGGGAAAGAAAAATGCCGGGTTTTGATTGCGTAATAGCCATGGTCGATGCCAATGTTCATGGTTTTACTCATCCTTTCTTGTTGGTTGTTGAAAACTTGAGGTTCTTGCTGAGTTAGAGCTTAGAGTTATCTTGTTCTTTCCCAGCTGGTAAAGTATTAGGGGGGAGAGTGTGAGAGGGGGGAAAAGCGGAAAACCGCCCCGGCCATTCAGCCGGAGCGGTTCTAAAAAAGGGCGCACTACCCCCTTGTATCTTGAGGGCTTGAAATTGGCCCATTTGGGGCTTTCGTCAATCTATCTATATATCTGCCGAAAACTTTTACAGTTCCGACAACGGGAAAAAAGAGTGGTAAACGCAAAAAAGCGGAGTTCCCAGCCTGAAAAATCAGGTGAAAACTCCGCTTAGCTTTGCAGATATCTCTAAAAACGGGGATGACAGTAATGGGACACCAATCCTTTTTTGAAACGGAAAAAAGCCCGCAAACCCGCATGAATACTAAGAAAAATGTGCCTGACAGTAAAATCAGGCACATAATCTGGTGGGAGAGGATGGATTCGAACCATCGAAGCTGAAAGCAGCAGATTTACAGTCTGTCCCCTTTGGCCACTCGGGAACTCTCCCATATTAAATTATATACAGCGCCGTGCATTAGATTCAATGCCCGTATAAGCCTACCCATCTAATGGAGCTGGTGGACGGACTCGAACCCCCGACCTGCTGATTACAAATCAGCTGCTCTACCAACTGAGCTACACCAGCATTTTTCAGCGCCTAACTACTATACCATAATCGTGGGACAAAGTCAAGAAAAAAATTATTTTTTTAGCCTGTCTATCAAAAAATGCATTAAAAATAAAAAAATTTTAAAAAATACTTGACAAAACGCTCTGTTTTGGTTATAATAAGCTTGCGAACATTTGTTCGGGAGGTTAAAAATATGACATTTGCAATGCTTTTAAGAACGCTTTTTGAAATACTGTTATTTACCGCGGTAATTTGGGGGATTTTCCACGAGGACCGTCTTGCCGCATTTGAAAAACGCATTTTGTGCAATTTAAGGCGCAGAAGGTTCAAGGTTATCCGCAGCACCTCCGTACGAAAACAGCCGGTTCGTTTTTAGGGCTTTATACCGTTTAAGTTTACCACCGTACAGCTCGGATTTTTTGCCGAGTTTGTGCGGCGGTTTTGCTTTTATTGCAGATTAAATTCCTTATCCCAACCTAAAATTCTTTCTTTCATTCCGCAGATATCCAAAATCCCGTAGGCGAAGCCCTTTTTGACAAGCTCGGGCGGGACAAACTCGTCGTATTTTTCAAAAAGCGGTACTTCGCCCGGGTATACAAGCTTCATTGGGTCTAACGGCTGCCTTGCCGTTTCGGCAAGCACCTTAAAAAATTCCTCTTTGGTCGCCTTCATTTTAAACTCGATAAAATAAGGCCGTGCAGAATCGAGGGCGGAAAGCCCTAATTTTTCGGCGCATTTAAGCTTTAAAAAACGCTCAATTGCCAAAAATGCATATGTTCCGAGCCAAGGGAAAAGACACCACATATCGCCGCCTAAGTTAATAAGCGGCTCGTGCGTAATGCCCGAAAGCCGTGCGGCGCTCCTTGCTTCACCGAGTCTTGCGACCGCGTTTTTCATTAAATAGGGGTAGCTTTTGTCCTCGCTCAAAACATCGCGCATACGCTCAAGCACACGGGTGTTAATGTCGCCCGGGCATTGTCCGAAATAGGCGGGAACCTTGCCGCGCACCTTAGTGCAGTAAACAAGGTGTCTCTTATGGTCAACCTCTTCAACTATCCAAACATGACCCGCAATGGCGATTTTCTCGCCGATGGGCGGCGGCATTACTATTGTGCCTAACTCCTCCGATTCGCTCCTGACGGTATATTCCTCGTTTTCCTTAAAGACTGCGTAAAACTTAAAGGAATTTGTCTGCCGTTCACCCGACAGCCCCACGATAAGTCCACCCTCCTCGGTGCGCTCTATCTGCTCGGTCTCTAATAAATGGCGCAGAAGAATTTTATAATCTTCCTTAGAAATGCGGTGGAAATAGCTTAAGGACAGTACCTTAGAGGCAAGCGCGGCGGGGGATAATTCGCCCGACGAAGCCAATGTAGCCATCGTCTGGTGGTACAAAAGGCTGTAGGGCAGGCGGTCGGTTTTGGGCGGCTCCACAAACCGCTCCTCGATATAAAGCTGAACAAGGGCTATGCCCTGCAAAAGCTCCCACGGAATTGTTTCGGGTAAAAGCGCCCGCGCCTCGGGCTGTTCCTCCCGCATTACAAACCACATTTCGGGCGGTAGGTCCCGCCTGCCTGTTCTTCCCATTCGCTGTAAAAAAGAAGAAACCGTAAAGGGGGCGTTCACCTGAAAGGCGCGTTCAAGTCTGCCTATATCAATACCCAATTCCAAGGTGGCGGTGGTGACGGTGGTCATATTCTGCTCATCGTCCTTCATTACCGACTCGGCGGTTTCCCTGAATGAAGCGGAGAGATTGCCGTGGTGTATAAGAAAGCGGTCGGGCTCCTGCCGCGCCTCACAGTAACCGCGCAAGGTAGTGGTGACCGCCTCGCACTCCTCCCTTGAATTTACGAAAACAAGGCATTTTTTGCCCTTGGTATGTTCAAAAATATAGCCAAATCCGGGGTCGGAATTTTCGGGCGCGGTGTCGGTTTTCATATCAAGCGCGGGCAGGGCGGGGGCGTTTTGGTCTTCGCCCGACTCCGCTCCCACGGTGGTGAAAAAATGCTCCATAGAAAGCCGCCATTTTATCCCCGTTGCTTCGATTTTGGGGATAACCGTGCCCTTGCCCGTCCCCGCGGCTAAAAACTCCCCCGTACCTACAGGGTCGCCTATTGTGGCGGAAAGCCCTATTCTGCGCGGATTAATTCCCGCAAGCCTTGACAGCCTTTCGATAAGGCAAAGGGTCTGCCCGCCGCGGTCGCCCCGCATAAGGGAGTGTACCTCGTCTATCACGATAAACCGCAAATCCCCGAACAGCTTTGGAATAAAGGCGTGCTTACGAAGCAAGAGAGCCTCCAAGGACTCGGGGGTTATCTGCAATATTCCCGACGGATTTTTTAAAAGCTTTGCCTTGTGTGACTGCGAAACATCGCCGTGCCAGTGCCATACGGGTATATGAGCATCATTGCAAAGCTCGTTAAGCCTTAAGAACTGGTCGTTTATAAGGGCTTTAAGGGGGCCTATATATAAAGCTCCAACCGATGTCGGCGGGTCTTCCGAAAAGAGGGTGATTATAGGGAAAAACGCCGCCTCGGTCTTGCCTGACGCGGTAGAGGCGCAGAGCAGTACATTTTTATCGGTATTAAAAATCGCGTCCCCCGCCGCGACCTGTATAGCCCTTAAAGACTCCCAGCCGTTGCGGTAGATATAATCCTGAACAAATGGTGCGTATCGGTTAAAAATATCCATCTTTAAATTTCAAACTCCGCAAATTCTTCGCTTATTTCTTCGTTACCGACGGGCGCGGCAAAACCGAACTCGCCCGAGCTTAAAAGCGCCTTTACCTCAATATCCGGGTTTTGGAAAATTATATTTAAAAGCTCTATAAAGTCGCGTATCACCTCTCGCGGGGTTATCGCCTTGTCCGCACCTATCCGTGAAAATTCGGTCTTAATAAAGGTGATGTAATCCTCTTCGTTAAGGCGGGGGGTGTAGTCGAAAAGCTGTGCGTGTATATCGGCGAGCTTTTCTGTCAGCACCAGCATTTCCTCATAGGTAAGGGGCGAAAGCTTTATAACGGGGGCTAACATATCCTTTATGTCCCCCTTGCCGAAGCGACCTTCGGTAAGGCGGGACTTTAGCGCTTCATAGCTGTAAACCCCGCGGCGTGTATCCTCCACGCACTGCGGCGTGCCGCTCATTATAATGCCTAAATACTGCGCCTTCCCCTGCAGGGTGTCGTTATACATAGTAAGTATTTTTTCGTAATTGTACTGTCTTGTAATACTGTTGGGGATTTTGTATATGTTGACAAGCTCGTCAATAAGAATCAGCAGTCCGCCGTAGCCCGCCTTTTTAAGGAAAACCGCGAAAAGCTTGATGTATTCGTACCAGTCGTCGTCTGTAACAATTATATTTACCCCTAACTCCGCCTTTGCCTCGGCCTTTGTGGAGTACTCACCGCGAAACCACTTTGTAACCTTCGACTTAAGTCCGTCGTCGCAGTCTGTATATGCCTTGTAATAAAGGGTCAAAAGCCGCGCGAAGTCAAAGCCGTGCACCATCTCGTTTAAGGAGGAAATGACCTCGGAAATCTTTTTTTCTGTAGCGTTTTTGAGGGCGGGGTCATCAAAGCTAAGCCCGCTTTCGTTCATAGCGTCACGCTGAACGCCGCTTATCCAGCGGTCAAGAATAAGGGTAAGCGCCCCGCCCTCGGGTCGGGTTTTAACCGAAAGATTGCGGATAAGCTCCTTATAGGTCGCAAGCCCCTGTCCCTTTGTGCCTTGAAGCCGCCGTTCGGGGGATAAATCGGCGTCGGCAACCGCAAGCCCCTTATCCATAGCGTAATTGCGGACGGTCTGCAAAAGAAAGCTTTTGCCGCTGCCGTATTTGCCCACAATAAAGCGGAAGGACGCCCCGCCCTCCTCAATTATGCCTATATCGTGCAGAAAGGCGTTAATTTCGGTCTCCCTGCCGACGGTTATATAGGGCAGTCCTATTCTCGGTACAACCCCGCCCTTTAGAGAGTTGATTATCGCCGAGGCGATTCGCTTGGGTATCTTCATAAACCTAACATTCCTTTCAGCTCGTTTTCGTAGTCCTCAATTATTATCGGAGTGTCGCCGTCAAAATCAATTACGGTGTCGCCGAAATGATCAAATAAAGTCTCGTTTATTTCCTCTGCCGCGACCGAGAGCATTATGCCCTTTTTCCGCGCCGTATCCTCGGCGTTTTCACCCTTTAAAAGAGCAAGCATTATTTCCATTAAGGGGGATTTTAATATACCACTGTCCCGCGGTTCTTCTATTGATGTCACGGGAGAGGCAGGTTCTTCGGGTTCTTCCTCGTCCACAATAAGCTTGTCCCTTGTTATTTCCGATATGTCGCGTATGCTCTGCAATTTTGAAATATCTATGCTTATTACAGGCTTTTCACGCTCTAAGCTTTCCTTATACTGTTCATTCACAGCCTTTTTTATAAGCTCGTCAAAAAGCGCGGAAAGCTCGGGCTTTTTGAGGGAGGATTTATGACCGTAGCGCTGTCTTAAATAATAATCGGTCGCTTTAAGCAGAGCGCCGATTTTACCCGCCTTGTCTTTAATCGGAAAAAAGCGCGTTATATGCCATTCGCCGTTTTTACAGGTATACTTAAATATAGGATTGATTTCGTAAATGCAGTCGGGGTGGGGGCGTTTTTCAAAAAATACCGCCGAACGGAAAATGAAATACTTTTCCTTAACAGGCTTTGCAAAAAGGCGGATAAAAATATCGCCGCCCTCCTTATTTTCGTAATACTCCGCAAGGGAGGAAAACAGCCTGTAAACCGTATCGGCGGTTTCGGCCGGACGCTTTTTAAAAAACACCGAATTTTGGAGTCGGTAGGAGGAAAAGCAGTCAAGCGCGGCAAGCAGGCTGTCGGCGGTTTCGTTTTTGTAATTCATCAGGCTTACAAGCGCGCTGTCGTTTTTAAGCCCGCAAAGGCTTTCGGTGAGGTGTCGCGGTATGCCGTAATACGCCGCAAAATCGGTAAGCCAAAGGTCGGTATAAGGCTTTATCCGCATATCAAGCTGACAGTACTTTTCAGAAAAATCCTTTAGCTTCAAAAACCCTTCTTCGTAATTTTTTACCCCGATAAGGTTTAAAAGCTCGTAAATATAAAGAAAGGCATAGGAAAGCGAGGTTTCTTTTATTTCTTCTTTTCTAACGTCCGTTCTCCACGAAAAATAAGTTCTAAGCTGAGGCAGGGTCAAATCGCGGTAGGTCGGAAAATGGCGGGTACAGCTTACAGGGCGGTCAAAGCTGTCAGAAAAATCCTCCATAAATTTGCCCTGCTTGCAAAAAATCTGAGCCGAGGGCATAAAAATTTCATCACGCGGTGAGACAAGTCTTTGCATTTTACTGTATTCGGGCGGGGTGTAGCTCTTCATCTGCGAGGCGGTGAACAGGAGCGGCTCGTCGCGGTAAACCTTTTCCTCGGCAAGCTTAAAGCCTGATAAAACACTTTTTATAATATCCTCCGCCTTGCCCATCTTCTCACCACCCCGATACATATATCAACATTATAACAAACTTCTTCTTTTTATTCAACAAAAAAGAACATTTGTGCGAAAAATTCCTCCCGCTTATGCGGAAGGAATTTTGTAACCTGCAAATCAGATGTTTTTGTAAAAAAGACCGTCTCTTGTGCAGTACCACAAAAGCACGCCGTGCCGATTTCGAGTAAATGGTCATCATCGGGCTTTTGCGTAAAGCCTTTTTCGGCTCTGAGCTTATAAATAAGCTCACCTGTTTTTCTGTTATCCATTGTAATCACCCCTTAATATATTAATCGGAGGTCAAAAGAATTACAATAAACGCTTAGTTTAGGGCGATTATTTAACGGTAGGTGCTGTTTCGGGAACGCTTGCAGGCTTGCCGCCGTTTGGCTTTCCGTAGGAAAGCGAAAGCTTTAAAAGCACGGGGGTTATAAGAGCGGCTATTACAACGCATAGCACTATGGCGGGGAAGACCGAGGAATCTATGTAGCCTCCGTCAATGCCCTTTTGAGCGACCATAAGGGCAACCTCGCCGCGCGCCACCATTCCGATTCCCACGGTGAGCGATTCCCGATTTGTCATTTTTGTCATTTTTGCCGCAAACCCGCAGCCGACAATTTTTGTTATAACCGCCATAACCGCCAGAACAAGCGCAAAAGCTATTATGCTTTCGTTAATTCCCGAAAGGTCGGTTTTAAGCCCGATATTTGCAAAGAAAACGGGCGAGAACACAAGATAAGAGGCGGCGGTTATCTTTTTGGCGACATACTGCCTTGATTTGGTAAGGTTACAGAGGATTACCCCCGCGAAATAGGCACCCGTTATATCGGCAACGCCGAACAGCTTTTCAGCGCAGTAGGACATAAGAAAGCAAAACGCCAGCGCCCATACCGCAATACGGCGGCTTGTTTCGTGGTGTACCGATACCTTTTTAAACAGCTTGTATACAATAAAGCCGACAATAAGGGTGAATACGAAAAAGGCGAGAATTTTAAGCACGGTGATTCCCGGACTTACCGTGCTGTCGCCCATAGCGGAAAGGATGCTCAACACAATAATTCCGATAATATCGTCAATAATAGCGGCGGAGAGAATAGTTGTGCCTACGCGGGTTTTAAGCTTGCCCATCTCGTTTAAGGTCTCGACCGTGATGCTTACCGAGGTCGCGGCAAATACAACACCTACAAACGCCGCCTTAAGCATACTTGCATGGTTAAAGCCGTTTCCAAAAAAGAGGTAATATACGCCGCCGCAGCCGATAATAGGCACAAACACGCCCATTACGGCGATAAGGCAGGCGGCGGGACCTGTGTGCTTAAGCTCGTTTATATCGGTGTCGATACCCGCGATAAACATAAGCATAATAACCCCTATTTCGGCGGTTTTTACAAGAAAATCCGATTCGTGAAGCAGTCCTATGCCGCTCGGTCCTAAAAGAATACCCGCCAATAGCGCGCCTACCACCTGCGGCAGATGTACGCGGGCTGAAGCTATTCCGAATATTTTTGTGAACAGAAGAATTAAGGCTAATGACAGTAAATAGCTGTACGTACTCACAATAAAACCCCTTGTATAAATAATTTCCAAATTTATATTATACAGTATAAAAAGTCTTTTTCAAGAGCGAAAATCAATGAAAATTATGTTGACAAAAGGGGAAATATAGTGTATCATTTATCTGTACTACATATATTAGTACAGTTGGGAATATTATTTCGGAGGTGCGTTGTGCTTCAGCTTAATTATAAAAGCGGCGTTCCTATCTGTGACCAGATAGTAAACGGCTTTATCCGTATGAAGGCGCTGGGTCTTGTGAGGGGCGGCGACCAGCTTCCGAGCGTGCGACAGCTCGCCGTGGAGCTTTGCGTTAATCCGAACACCATACAAAAGGCTTACCAGATGCTTGAAATCGCGGGGGTTATCTACTCGGTAAAGGGCAAGGGCTCTTTCTTTTCGGACGATGCCGCGGCGGATATTGCAGTAATAAAGGCGGCCAAAAAGGACTTTAAGGCGGCGGTTAAGTCGGCAAGCGAGCTGGGACTTACCGAGGACGAATTAAAAGAAATTGTAGCCGAGGTATGCCGCGGCGGGGAGGCGGAGAAATGATTAAGGCGACTGATCTTTCTAAAATATTCGACGGTAAAAAGGCGCTTGATGCGATTAATTTGACCGTTGAGGACGGCTCTATATACGGGCTTGTCGGCTCAAACGGCTCGGGCAAATCCACCCTTTTACGCCTTGCGGCGGGTATATATATGCCCGACGGGGGCGAGATTACGGCCGACGGGGAGAAGATTTTTGACAATTTCCGCAAAAAGACCGAGATTGCTTATCTCGGCGACACGCCCTATTTTATGCCTCACGCCACAATAAAGGAGTTGGCGCGGTTTTACCGCACGATATACCCGAGCTTTGACAACAAGCTTTATAACAGGCTGCTTGAAATTTTCCCGCTTGATTACAAGGCGAGAATCGCCACAATGTCAAAGGGTATGCAAAGGCAGGCGGCGCTTATTATGGCTATTGCCTCCTCGCCGAAGTACCTCTTACTTGACGAAGCGTTCGACGGGCTTGACCCCGTTATAAGAAAGGTGCTTAAAAGCATTCTTATAGAGGGAGCGGAAAGTCGCGATATGACGACGGTTATCGCCTCCCATAATTTAAGGGAGCTTGAGGACCTTTGCGACAGCCTAGGGCTTATTCACGGCGGCAATATAATTTTCAGCGACACTGTCGAAGCTCTTAAGGGCAAGCTTCACAAGGTGCAGACGGCATTTACAAGGATTCCCGAGGTTTCGGTCTTTTCGGGACTTGATGTATTGAAAATAGAGCGGAGCGGTTCTGTAATCAGTATGATCGTCCGCGGTCACGAGGACGAAATAATGACGTATATAAATCGCCTTTCACCGATTTTTTCGGAATGTATCGAACCTACGCTCGAAGAAATGTTTGTTTATGAATTGGGGGTGACGGGTTATGACGTTAAAAGCATCATCAGGTAATTTTCATCCGTCTGTGAGGCTCTACGGCTATTCGGTAAAACGCACGGCGGGGCTTACCCTGCTTATGACGATTTTTATGCTGCTTTTCTGCCCCGGATATGTGTTGATGCACATTAATAACCGATTAAGTTTGCAGTCCTCTCGTATTTTTAATTTTGATAATATCGCACCTACCGTAATTTTGGCGGTTATGGTTATCACCTGCGCCGCGGCGGTGCTTTATCTGTTTATCAATTTCGCCTTTCTTTACAGCCGAAGCTCCGGCGATTTTTTCCATTCCCTGCCCCTTAAGCGGTCAGGACTTTTGGCGTCACGCTTTTTTGCAAGTATAGTTCCTATACTATTTCCAATAGCGCTCACCTATGCCTCTATGTGCGGAATTTTGGCGCTTGACCATGTTGAGGGCAGTATAAAGCTTATTTTATCGGGATTTATTTACAATATTCTAATACTTATTATGTGCGCGGCGTTCACAATGATATTTATTGTCTGCGCGGGCAGTATTTTTGATTTGATAATATCCTTTGTGACCTTTAACATAGGCGTTATTATAATACAGTTTATTAATTCCTCGCTGTGTCAGGAATATCTTTGGGGCTACCCGTGGGATGCGGAGTATAAGCTGCTTTTGTTATCAAGCCCCTTCTATTACGCCTTTGTAGGTCATTTTGGCTTGCTGAACGGCGAGACCGAGTATGTCGACAGCTATGCCGTTTTCACAGTAAAGATTATCCTTATCACCCTTTTGTCGCTTGTTGCCGCCTTTTTGCTTTACAAGCGCCGCAAGAGCGAAAAAAGCGGGGTTTCCTACGCTTACAAATTTATTTACATTGTCTGCGCGCTTGTTGTCGGCATTGTCGGGGCGTATCTTGTCGGGGTGCTTTTTGCAGACGGAAATATAAACCTTATATTCTGGATTTTTGCGGTTGTCGGCGCACTGCTTACGGCGGTAACCTTCGGCGCTATTAACGACCGCGGCTTTAAAACGGTTAAAAAATCGCTTATAGTAGGCGGCTGTTCGGTGGTTTGTCTGGCTGTGACCGCCCTTACCCTGTGGAGCGGCTTTTTCGGATATTCTACCCGCATACCGAGTGCCGAAAGGGTGAAATCGGCGTCGGTTTCTTTCGGCGGGAGCAATGTGGAGTTTGCCGACCCCAAACTTGTTTTTAAGCTTCACAGCGAGATTGCTGAGAACGGGGCGGAAACAGAGGAATACGAATATATCTCGGTAAGCTATGAGCTTAAAAACGGCGGCAGCTTTAAACGGGCCTTTAATGTGGATTTGGGCTATTATATAGATACCTTGCTTGAAATTTACAAGAGCGATGAAAACAAGGAAAGCATAAGAAAGCGGTTTGACAGCTTTACCGAAAATAATCTTGCGATTTCCGTTTATTCCGATGAGGACAGTGTCGAGGGTCTTTACCTTACCCCTGCGGAGCTTACAAGGCTTAAAGAGGCATATCTTAACGATATTTCGGGCGCGACGGAGGTCAGCATTACAGGCGGACTTTACTACACTGTGGATATATCGGGCTTTGATAAGGATTATGATTATCTAAGGGAATCCTTTTATGTTGAAGACGGCTTTAAGAATACGATTGAGGTTATAAATGCCCTTGACCTTAAAGCCCGTGCGGAGTCGGTTGGTAAGTAAAAGAGGCTTAATATGGAAAAATGTTTTGTATTAAAAAAGCTAATTTGCATTATCGCCGTTTTTATACTTGCGCTTTTCTCGGCGGGATGTAAGAAAAATGATACTCAAAGCGATTCCTCAGCTTTATCCCATTCCTCGCAGAACAGCGCTCAAACCGATATTTTAGACCCCGAAAATATTGATTTTAACACCGAATCGGGAGCGCAGGTAAATGCTGAGGAGTTAGAGGTTAAGAAGGGCAAGGCAAACGGGGTTGACGTTTCCAAATGGCAGGGTAAAATCGACTGGAACAAGGTAAAAAAGGCGGGAATCGAATTTGCGATTATAAGAATCGGTTTCCGCGGCGAAAACGGAGTTATCTACAAGGATGACTGCGCTGACTACAATATTCAGCAGGCGGACAAGGCGGGGCTTCTTGTCGGCGTTTACTTTTTCTCGGGCGCGAAAACTACGGCAGAGGCACAAGAGGAGGCTAAATGGACGGTCGCGAGTATCGAGGGTTATCCGATTTCCTACCCTGTTGTATACGACTGCGAGGGCTTTTTGTCCGAAAACAGCCGTATGTACGGGATTTCTAATTCACAGCGTACCGACAACGCGCTGGCTTTCCTTGATTATGTTAAGGCAAAGGGCTACGAGGGTATGTTTTACGCCGCGAAATCAGAACTTGAAAATTCGCTCTACTGGGACACCGCGCGGCTTGAAAATTCTTATTCTATTTGGGTGGCACGCTATCCCGCGAGGCCCTATCCTAAAACGCCGAGCCCCGATTACGGCGGGAAATACGCTATGTGGCAGTATACCGACAAGGGCGCGGTAAACGGTATTTCGGGCAATGCGGATATGTCGGTTTCATACTTTACAAGGGAGAAAGCGGCGGCTAAAAACCCGAAGGCAAGACCCGGCGACGCGGCGGCTCCCAACGCTGACGACAAGCTTTACACCGCTGTTTCAGACGAGGTTACCGCTAAAATTGATACAAATCTGCGGGACGCGGCGACCACCAAAAGCAACATTGTGGGCACGCTGAAAAACGGTACGTTTTTAAAGCGCACGGCAACAGGCAGCAACGGCTGGTCAAAGCTTGACTTTAACGGTAAAACCGTCTATGCTATAACAAGCTATCTTACAACCGATAAAAGCTACAAGCCGCAGGAAATTTCGTCTGTTTCGGACGATTTTGAACCCGCAGGCGGAAAGGTCACCGCAAAGGAGGAGACAAATCTCCGTGCCGAGCCCAATACAAACAGTGCGGTAATAGCGACAATTAAAAACGGCGAGTTTGTTACACTTGTAGGGGTAAGTCCGAGCGGTTGGTCAAGGCTAAATTATAACGGAAAAATCGTTTACGCAAAAACAAGCCTGCTTACAACAGAGGTAAACAGTCAGTCTTCTTCCGCCTCCTCCGAGGAAAAACCTGTTTCGGACGGCTTTTCCGCCGCGTCTGGCAGGGTGACCGCAAAGGAGGAAACGCGCCTGCGCACAGCTCCAAGCACCGAAAATTCCGAAATAGTCTATACACTTAAAAGGGGAGAATTTGTTGAATTAACGGGGAAAAACACGGCAAGCGGCTGGTCAAAGCTTCTTTATAACGGGCAGACGGTTTACGCCGTTTCAAGCTATCTTTTGTCTGAAGAAGAATACGGCAGGCAAAATCAGAGCTCGGAAACGTTGTCGGAAACCGAAAATAGTGACGGCACATAAAAAAACACTTGACAAACTCCGCGTAAGGTATTATAATCTTCTTGTTGCAATCCAAAGACAGCAGGTGACCGTATGGGTCGTAAGTCAATCGCCTGCCGAGGTGTGCGCTTAAATAATTTATTTATTTATGCCCGTCCTTTGTCTTTGGACGGGCTTTATTTTATTTTTTCGGAGGTGAATTTTAATGCCTAACGCTTCTGTTTTAGAAAAAAAGCAGCAGCAGGTTGCCTCTCTTGCGGAAAAGATTTCCGCGTCTGTTACCGGCGTAATAGTGGATTACAAGGGTATTACCGTTGCCGATGATACCGCGCTCCGTAAGGAGCTTCGTGAGAACGGCGTAGAGTACTTCGTTGTTAAGAATACTATTTTAAGCCGCGCTATCGAGGGCACCTCTGTTGAGGGAATGAAATCAGTTTTAGAGGGTACGACCGCTATCGCCCTGTCCAAGGAGGACTACACGGCGGCTGCGAGAATACTCTGCAAGTTTGCCGAGGGTCACGAGAACTTCAAGGTTAAATCGGGCTTCCTTGACGGTCAGGTGGCGGATGTAGCCACAATCGAGTCTCTTGCAAAGCTACCGAGCAAGGAGGTACTTCTTGCAACGGTATGCAGCGCTTTTCAGGCTCCCATCGCGGCGTTTGCACGCGCTGTTCAGGCAATAGTCGATAAAGACGGCTCAGCCGACGCGGAATAATTTAAAATTTTAAAAATATTTATGGAGGAATTTAAAATGGCATCTGAGAAAATCACAGCTATGATTGAAGAGTTAAAAACTCTTACGGTTCTTGAGCTTTCAGAGCTCGTTAAAGCAGTAGAAGAGGAATTCGGCGTATCCGCTGCGGCAGCAGTAGCAGTAGCGGCTCCGGCAGCAGGCGGCGCGGCTGCGGCTGAGGAGAAGACTGAGTTCGACGTTGTTCTTAAGGAAGTAGGCGCCGAGAAGATTAAGGTTATCAAGGCTGTCCGTGAAATCACCGGTCTTGGTCTTGCTGAGGCTAAAGCTATAGTTGACGGCGCTCCGAAGACCCTCAAAGAGGCTGTTCCGAAGGAAGAAGCTGAAGCTATGAAGGCTAAGCTTGCAGAAGTTGGCGCTACCGCCGAGCTTGCTTAATTAATTGCTTTTATAATAAATTTTAATAAGGCAGTATAAACCGCCGAGTTTCATATTTATGTGAGCCTCGGCGGTTTTTTACGGTATTAAGTTTGATAAGAAACGGCTATTCTTCCTTCTCGGATACGGTTTTATAATGGGTTCGTTTTGCAATTGATTCCTTAACAAGCACGAACAGCACCGCAGATACGGGAACACTCGTAAGCGCGCCTAGTATTCCTCCTATGTTTCCGCCCACAAGCACCGCGCAGACAACTATAACTCCGGGAAGTCCCACAGATTTTCCGACAACTTTGGGATAGATAAACGTACCTTCGATTTGCTGAATCACGACAAAGAATACTATGAACAAAAGCGCTTTTATGGGGCTTGTTATCAGTATCAGCAGGAAGCCGACAATCACGCCGACCGTAGCCCCTACAATAGGCACTAGCGAGGTCACGCAGATGAAAATGGAAATTACCGCGGCGTTGGGGAAACGGAATATTGTCATACCTATATAAAACAGCGTGCCTAAAATCACCGATTCGGTAAGCTGACCGCCGATAAACTTTGAAAAATACTCGTAGGTAGTCGAGGAAATATGATAGATTGCATTCGCCGCTTTTTTGGGAACGAAAGCGTCTATAAAGCGGACGGTAAAGCGGCCTATGCGCTCCTTGCAGGCGAGAATATAGGCTGAAATCATAATGCTGAACACCGTGTTGTAAACGCCCGAGGCAAAGGAGGTTGTAAAACTTACCGCACTGCCGAAAATAGTCTCGGAATAACCGATAACATAATCCTTTATCGCGTTTGCCGCCGCTGTCCAGTCTATTTCTATATTAGGGACAAGACTTTGGGACAGATTGAATTTTTCCAGCAGGTCTTCGACCCAGATACGCGCCCCGTTCATAAAGGAGGGCAGTTTTTCGGCAAGATATATAAAGGTATCCGCGATGTCGGGAATTATAAATGCAATAAGCAGTACGATTAAGCCGAAAGCAATTAGATAGGTAAGCACAAGGCAGAGCGGGCGTTTCGCCTTTCGGACAAAGACCTTTTTGCTTTTGTCCATAAATTTAAACGCCTTGGTTTCAAGCGCCGTTAAAAGAACATTAAGCACAAAGGCAATACACAGCGCGGTTATAACGGGACTTGCAACCGAGAAAACATGTCCGATAAACGAAAACAGTCGGTCATAATTCTGAACGGCGGTAAAAATACAAGAGCCGAACAAAATTATAAGCAGAATTTTTTTAACGGTTTTAGAATTTAATTCCATATACTTCACCGACTATATTATAATTTATTTTCACCGCCGTGTAAATTACTTTTTATCGGACTTTGTAAATATTTTGTTAAGCAGTACGGTAACAAGGATTATTACCCCTATTACAATAAAAATGCTTATCATTCCGACCGCGAGGTAACGGATATTTGTTATAAAATTAATAGGATTAAAATTCATTACAACTTACCTCTACATAAAGAAATTGAGTATCAGTCCGCCCGCTATTACCGAGGCTATCTGACCCGATACATTAACTCCGATGGATTGCATTAAAATGAAGTTCTGGGGGTCTTCCTTAAGCGCCATTTTGTGCACGACCCTGCCCGACATCGGGAAGGCGGAAATACCCGCCGCGCCTATCATCGGATTGATTTTGTTTTTAAGGAAGATATTAAGGAATTTAGCAAACAGCACGCCGCCCGCCGTGTCGAATATAAAGGCAAACAGACCTAAGCCTAATATTAAGAGCGTGTCGGGCTTTAAGAATTTTTCCGCCTGCATTTGAGAGGCAATGGTCAGTCCTAAAAAAATGGTGACGAGGTTTGCAAGTACCTTCTGCGCCGTTTCGGAAAGGGAGTTTAGCACGCCGCATTCCCTTATCAGGTTGCCGAACATCAAAAAGCCTATAAGAGAGACCGACTCAGGCGCGACAATGCCTGCGATTACGGTAATTACAATAGGGAAAAGGATTTTTGTAAGCCGGGAGACCTGCTTTTCGGTATACGGCATACGGATTAGCCGCTCCTTTTTGGTGGTCAGCATTTTGATTACGGGCGGCTGTATAATGGGTACTAACGCCATATAGGAATACGCCGCGACCATAATAGCCCCCTGATAGGCGGAATTAAGCTTTTGCGAAACAACGATTGCCGTGGGGCCGTCCGCCGCGCCGATAATGCCTATGCTCGCCGCGTCGTTAAGGTCAAAGAACATTGACGCCGCGCAAAAGGTAAAGAAAATACCGAATTGCGCCGCCGCGCCGAAAATCATAAGCTTTGGATTTGAAAGCAAGGGGCCGAAATCGATCATCGCGCCGATACCGATAAATAGTATCAGCGGAAACAGCTCGTTGGCGATACCCGCCGAGAAAAGGGTGGAAAGCGCCCCTTCCTGCACCTCGCCGTTTTCAAGCGTTCTGTTTATCGCGCCCGAAAAAGGAATGTTTACAAGAATCGTACCGAAGCCCAGCGGCAAAAGCAGGGTTGGCTCCATCTCGTACTTAATTGCAAGGAAAATCAGCAGTCCGCCGATGACCCACATCGTAACATACCGCCAGTCGGCAAGGCTTGCTATGTTACTTACAAGAAAACCGAAATCGCTGAGTGACATTTTTTTAACCTCTCTTTTTATAAAATAAAAAAGACCTTTACTGCACAAATAAGTACAGTAAAAGTCTTGCCGTTTAATGCAACCCGCGGGATAAAATCCGTATTGACGCGGGTCACCGCGGCGCTACGCGCCGTCAGCTACTCCCTTAAACTTGAAACAATTATAGCATATCAATTACACAATTGCAAGATTATTATATGTGAAAAATATTTATTTGTTGTAGATAAATCAATGATAGGTAACACTTTTCTCAAAAAAATAAGATGAAAGTG
>OGOX01000075.1_pt1 | contig 76354 bp, 59 predicted proteins | sample 1552761 | NCBI WGS metagenome assembly OGOX01 (sample SAMEA2580212, study PRJEB22360) | human gut metagenome | biome: human gut; feature: human-associated habitat; material: faeces | place: Denmark | collected 2008/2010
GGGGTTGTTCCTATGTGTGAGAGTGGAAGGAATATCCTAGCTAAGCATAAGAAAAAGTGCACGCAAATGCGTGCACTAATATAAGTTTAAATTACTTGGTTGTAAGTGTGCTACCTACACTGAAGTAAATAGAAGCCCAATCAGCTTCAAGAGTAGCAGTTGCTGAGTAGTTGAAGGAACCTCCTGCCATTTGAACTTCTTTAACTGATCCATCTGTTTTAGTAATTACTACATACATATCATCATCTGTTCTGTAATTAGAGGTGGTATATGTGAATGTCAATGTATCACCAACAATCCATTTAATAGAAACATCAGTCTTACCTGAATCGTAATATGAATACATAGGTGCTGATGAAACACCATTTACATTAATAGTTACTGCATAAGCTTTACTAGGCATCTTAGTTCCCAAGACAGAAATGGTTACAACTTGACTAGCTTCAACACTACCAGTTAATGTCACATCATAATCAGGCATGACGAATTCATAATAAGTATTTCCAGAATCATCAGTCTTTTTGTCGACTTGAACATCAGCATGATCCTTGATAGCTAACGATTTTACTGTGTAACCATAACTAGCAGTTGCCATTACTTGAACCTTTTCGCCGACAGCAAATGAGGTACCACTCGTAGCACCTGAAGGGAAGGAGAAGGTTAAACCATCAACGGTATCAAATGTGACCTTCTTAGCATCTGCAGTAGTGAAGCTGATGTTAGCAACACCAGTTTTAGGCATTGTGAACTTAAAGTAAGAGAATCCATCACCGTAATTATATGTAGCCTCAACTTCAGTGGCTTTGAATTCAGTACCATCACTCATACTAGCCTTGGTAACAAGTTTTCCATCTACAGGTTTAGCTAAAATATAGAATTTCTTACCGGGAGCAAAATCATCGGCTTTGCTTGCATCTTGTAACCAACTTGCGCCAGTAGAAATCTTAGATTCAGAGACACCAGCATTCTCAGCGATTGTTATGTTTCCATTTTTTACCATACTTATAACAATTGTCACATCACTACCATCAGAAGGCATTGTGAACTGGTAATAAGTATTTCCGTAATTTTCTTGAACGTCTACAGCTGTATCATCCTTGCCCTGAATTTGTGCTTGGCCTAAACTATATCCACTGACATCTTCCTTCATTTTAACAAATACATAGAAGGTCTCACCAGCACCTATAGCATTATTAGCTAGGTTATCTGATGAATAATTACTCTTGGATAAAGATGTAGACTCAACATAAGTCGAATCTACTTGTACTGTTATAGTTCCGTTTTTGATGACATTAATATTGATTGAAACATCACTTCCATCAGAAGGCATCTTAAAATTATAATAACTTCCACTATAACTATTAGTTACTTTACATGTAGTATTAGTTCCATTATTTGTAATTGTAGCATCACCTAAACTATAGCCATCCTTAACCTTCACAAACATATAGACGTCAGCATTTGCACCAAATCCGTTATATGTCTTTTCAGAAGTAGATGAAGCATAAGAACTTGAATAGTATTTGACTTCAGTTATGGTTTCATCTTTTCCAACTTTATTTTCGAGGTTGATAGAACCATTCTTTTCCACTTCAAATCCAATCAATGCATCACCAGATTCTGGCATAGTAAGTTTGAAACAAGTATCATAATTACCCATTGTTACCTTGTGTTCCTTGTCTCCGTTTATATACGCAGCAGTGATTGTATATCCAGGCTTAGCGGTTGCGAATACATATAATATAGCTCCAGGGTTTGCTGAAGTGATTTCATTTGCATAGTATGAATAGGCAGAATCTTTAGCAACTGCACTTTCCACACCTTCAATAGTTTCAAAAGTAATCTTTCCTTTATCGGTAGCTGAGAATGTGATGGTAACATCATTTCCAGGCATCTCAAATATAATATTAGTAGCAGTTGAAGATGCTGTGTTTTCAGCACCTTGAATATCATACTTGATAACCTTGTTTGCATCGACCCCTGTAAATGACAAACTGACAGGATCTCCTTCTACATAAGTTGCAGCAGGTTGTTTAGTAAAGGTTACGACATCACCATTGACAATTGTCAATGTGTGACTTGCTACCTTCTTTCCTTCAATCTTTAAATGAAGATCTCCAGTGACTGTACCACGATTTAAATTGCTTAAAGAAATAAAAGAGATATTGTCTGTCCATGTCATTGATAAAGCCAACTCAGTCCATTCAGAAACATTGTCTGCCTTATAAGAAACCTTTGTCACAATATATGAATCGGTTCTTGCTACATAAAGACTATTGAAAACATAATTATATGTTGAATCATATAAAAATTTTTCAGAAGAGAAAACCTTTATTTCTGAAGGAGCTTCATCGATAACAATCTTATTAACTCTCTTATCAGCATCACCAGATGTCATATCAACTGCCTTAGGCATGACATAAATGTCGACATCCTTTGCAGGCATTGTGAAACTCAAATTATCGACAGTTGTTACTTGACCGGAAAGACCAAGGCTACCCAAATCGATAACTTCATCATTGATATAGATTGCTTCTCTTCCAAGAGTAGAAGCGTAAAAGTTGGAATTTGCAGCGCTCAATGTGAAATCTACTTTTTGACCAAATTCAAACTCATCTCCAACATTAAAACTTAGTGTTGGGTTATAGTAACTCATTCCACTATCGAAATAAATAGAGTTGATTTTGAATTTCTTGTTCTTAACTGTGACAGCAACATTCACTGCCTCACCGGGCATGGTAAATGAATAAGAACCATCATCATTCAAAGTGCAATCGACATCACCGGCTTTGACTGAATCTGCTTCCTTTCCTTGATCAAGAGTAAGTGTAAATGTGACTGTCTCACCTTCCTTAGCAGTCTCAGGCAATCCCTCAATCTTATACCCTTCACCCTCAGTAGCTGTAATAGCATAAGAAGGCTTAGGTTCAGGAGTCGAAGGAGTCGAAGGCTTACCTGGAGTCTGAGAATTACCGGTGTTGTTGGTAGGAGTAGACGAAGGTTTACTACTTTCACTACCACCACATGCTGTTAATGAAATAGCAGCTAACAAAGAAATAAGAGCTAATTTTGATGTTTTTTTCATGTTTAATACTGTCCTTTTACTTGAACTGGTAGAATTATATCATCTTTTAAAAATCTAATTACAGTTTTTAATAATTCATTTTTATGTTTTTTTGACCATATCCTTAATTAAAACTTAAAAGAAAAACTGATAGCCTTTCTCGGCTATCAGCTTAAAGAAACAAAATGCTAGAACAATTTTATTGTGACTTGTGAAGGAATCGGCTCTTCAGAATACTGAGATAAGGCTCCAATAGTGATATCGATCGATGACTTATCCGCCGACAAAGTCAATCCCGTGATAGATAACGAATATCCACCCATAGAAGCAGGTCCAGTAATAGAAGTGCTGTTTGAAACAACTATTTCTTTGCTTGTAGAATCGTAAGCATAGTCAAACTCAAGTGTTCCAATAGTTGTGTTCTGATTATTGACCATTGTCAAGGAGGCGTGGCTCGAAGTAAAGGAGACACTGACCGTGCAGTTACCTGCACCAATAATCCAACTCAAATCATTATTCACCAATGTCTTTCCATTCAAATAAGAGGGAAGGTTATCTATATCAATTTGGCTAGATATATCCACTTGAAATTCTTGTTTCTCATATCCACCATAACTGTTGATGAAGAATATTCCCAAAGTATTAAAGTCAGAAGATACTCTGATATTCTCAGCCATCACACCAATATAATACTTAGAAGATGAGTTGAATTTTTGACCTCTATAAGTGCTAGTGTATGTAGTATTTGAAGTAGAGCCTTCTGAATTTCCATTATCGTCAATTTTACTAGATGTAATCTTAATTTCTTCGACATCGTTAACCTTGATTTTTCCATCAGTGATAGTCACTGCAATACTCTCGGCTTGATCTATTCCAGAACTCTCATTTTTATAAGTATAAGCAATACTTGTATTAGATGTGAACTTAACAGTCTGGACAGAAGTACTTGTAGTTATCTTATAAGTCTTATCCTTTACATGGTTATATATCTCAGTATCAGACAAAGGAGATTTAATGTTTATAGTAAAGATATCTTTAGTAGAAACAGCAGTTCCTTTAACTCTGATTTTGAAGCTATATGTTCCAACCTTGCTTCCAACAATATAGTAATAGAAGCTAGATAAACCATCGATGTTTCCATCTACATAGTGATCGATTTTCAAATCCGATAGTAAAGCACCAGTTTGAGAGTCTATAGCTTCGTATTCATATTCAGTCTGATCATCATTAGGTGAAGCTTTTAATGTAAAGTAATTTGAATTATCATTCAAATAGACATCACCAAAGTCATTGTTATTAGGTTTGTTGTCCATGACTTCTATAGCATTGATAGTCTCAGTCTTAAATTCGACTTTTATAGAAGTAGAAACTTTATTCTTTGCTGAAGTTAAAGTAAAGGTTGTGGTTCCTTCTTTTACGACATCCTTATAGCTTCCATCATCTTGTTGCTCTCTTTCAGTCTTAGGTTGGAAAATGACTAGTCCGTTGCTACCTATGGATGAGACAATCACATCTTGGTTATCTTGAGTCACTGTTATGCTATCGATGATAGGATTTCCAAGTGTTGGATCTATACGCATTGCCAACGATTTATATTTAGGAAGGATATAAGCATTCTCTTCAGCATTGAAATCATCACTAGTTCCATACTTATCAGTGTTGGTGTAGTCACCTACAGAATCGACATTAGTTCCACCTAAACAAATTAGATTTAGAGTCTTGTAATAGAATGTATCAAAAGACAAATAGGATTCGTTGTTATCTTTACTATCGATCTTCTTTTTTCCGTAAACGAAGTTAGATCCTTCAAGACTATATTCAATCTTCTTTTCTGAAGTTTGAGACAATTCAGTAAACTTAAAGGAAGTAATCTTATTTCCGTCGAAATTCACCGTCAAATTCAATTCATAATGTGTAGAACTATAATCGAAATTAGATACTACCTCTGCCTTTTCAGTAGTTATAGTGAAATTGGAATATGCATATGCTGCATAATTTCCAAAGTTGACCAAACCAGTATCTAATCCATAAGATGAATCGAACAAAGCTTTGATTCTATTAGCAAATCCATAGACAGGTGCATGATTCAACAATACGAAGGACTCACCTAACTTTTCTGAACTACCAAAGTTATAGAAAGTTCCAATCTCGCTGCCGTCATAATCGAAAAGATATGTAGAACCATTTCTGGATCCAGCAAAATAATGCTCATTGGAAGCTCCAGTCACATTGACATAAGCGGCATCGGTAAACAAAGTATAAGTATAGGATTTTTGCTGTGTTTCAGGATTTATAGAAGCATCAGTCAAATCAGTAGTCTTAGTTTCTTCAGTAATTTTAGCATCGGTCAACGAACTCTTCTCGTCAGCTTCACATCCTTCAAACTTTTTGAAGAAGTTAGCTTTGTTATCGGCATTAGTATCGATGACATCGAATTGAATCGGCATCTTTATACTCTTGCTTTCACTATCTCCAAAAGAGCAAGTTGCAGTCAAGGTTCCACCTTCAAAGCTACCTATTCCTAAAAATTCAGCTGAATTAGTCGTATCTGCAATATTTTCGACACTGCATACTGTTTGATCGATATCACTGGGAAGAGTCAAGCTGAATGTGACGCTAGGAGTCATAAATCCTTCTTGAGAATTAATAGTAAGTATTACTTCTTTTCCTAAAGGGAAACTATACTTTCCATCGACAGGAGAGACTTCACTTCCATCGATCTTAGCACTGAAGGTCAACTTGTCCTTGGAAGGAATTCTCATGCTGACCGAAATCTCCCATTCAGCTGAAAGACTAGGATTTTCAATAGAAGTAGCAGTGATGGTAACAGAACCTGAAGCTACACCATGAACCTTTCCAGTTTCATCGACAGTTGCAACCGTCTCATCTGAAGAAGACCAGGTCACTTCAGTATTAGCTATGAGCTTTGTATCTTCTCCGACTATTAAAGTCTTCGTTCCATTTATTTCTACTTTGGTAACAGGCTTTTTATCAGTAGGAGTCACAGTCGAAGGAACACCTGTCGAAGGCTTCCCACTAGTGTTTGAAGAATTAATATTATTGTCGTTGCATCCTATAAGGCAAGTCAATAATAACCAAGAAGATAAAGCAGGAATTAATTTTCTTTTTTTCATAAGTATCAAATCCTTTCTATTGCTTGTTAGACAAGTAATTCTCAATTTGCTTCTCTATAATTGGATTGGAAGTAGTTCCGATATCATAGTAAGTCAAAGCAGCATATCCGCTTTGAGAACCATCTGACATAGTGCTAGCTAATATAAAAGACAGTTTTTTCGAATCGGCTTTATTTGAAACTTTAACTCCAACACCTAAAGGCAATAATGATTTAGTTTCGGAATAAACGTAATCAAATATCTTTTGACTTAAAGTATAGTCGTTTAAATTCCAATATGTAATTCCACCATATGTTCCTATGTCATACTTATCAGTATCATATAAGTCTTGAGAGAATTCAGACATATAATTCAATGAATTCTCATCGCTATAAACTTTTCCAATACCGGGAAGTTTCATATTATGAATAGCATCCGCATAATCTGTACCTTTGTTCACAACAAATTCCTTGATGATCATATCATTGTTTGAATCATATATAATCTTTCCGCTTGTATCAGTCTCATACTGAACTCCAAAGGAATAAATATGGTCACCGTCCTTCAAGTATCCTTCATTGGTATTAGGATCTCCATATACTTGAAGGAAATAATAGGAGGGATTATAGAAGACTTTAGCCATACCTTTGCTATTCACCAAAGTGTCATAAGAATAGTTGTTTCCTTTAAAGGCATCCAATACAGTCTTCAAATCATCTTTTGTTTGAGTCGAAGGCTCATCGCCTTCGGACAAATAATCTGTAACCTCAGGAATTGATGTGTTGTTGACGTTGAAGAACTTAGCTTTAAATTTACCATATCTAGTTCCAGTATTCTTGCTATATAGATCAAAAGTAGCAGTAAACTCAGCTTTATCTTCATCTGTTATTTGAATAGTGACACCATCTACACTGAAATCATCCTGCACATTGATTTGACATAGATGAGCGAAATAATAAACGAATTGACTATCAGTCAAATAATATATCTTCTCTTCATTATTCTTCACATATCCACTCAGCAATGAGAAATCAAATGAGCTGAAAGAAGTCCTATAGTCTCCGTATATGGATTTATAGAAATTGCCATCCGAATCAGCAATAGGAGTACCGATTATGCTCAATTTATCATTTGAATCTAATTTGAAATAATTCAATGATCCTTGATCTATCATCGCACCACTTCTCTCCCCACTAGAAAAAACATCCAAAATTCCATCTTGGGTGCGTTTCTCAGTGTAATCAAGCTTATAAGCTGAAGACAAGTTAGTCATTCCAGTTCCATCTAATGAAATTGTATAGTTATCGTTACAGTTCAAATATTTATTGAACACCTTATAGAAATCAAAATTTAATGGATCCTTAGCTGTCTTTCCCGAATCTATATAAGATTTGATTTGAGAATTTGTCGTACTGTTTATATCATAAACACTGGATTGAACTCTCAAGTCCAAAGGATTGTCTGATGATTCTCCATAAGTCAAAAGAACCGAATCGAACAAGATAGAGTCACCGATCGTCTTTATTTTGAGGGACTTAGGATACAAAGAACCTTGAGTCTGTCTAAGGAAGACTGTCATGATGACCAAATCATTAGCTTCATTTCCTTCTTGGCCGAACTCATAAGGATAATATCCATCGTCATCAGTCTCAGTCGGGAGTTTGGACAAATCCAAATTAGCTACACCGTTGATATATGAATAAATTTCATCATATCTTATACCGGTGTTATAGTTGACCAAAGGAATTCCAGCATCGACATTTCCTTCGTCATCCAATGTATATCTATAGATGAATCCATCACCTTGAGCTATACCTTGAGAATTAGTATTGTTTCCCTGTTGAAATGAATAATTGGTGAAGAAGAAGTTCATATCGGATTCACCTTGGTCATAGTTACTTACATGATATCCAATAGAGAAGTTAGAGTCCTTCTTTATTTCTTTCATCAATCTTTGTAATTCACCCACAGGTTGGTAATCGTTATCACCAGTATTGGACGAATTATCGCTAGGAGTTGTAGGAACAGGAGTTGTCGTTTGATTGGAGCAAGAAGCCAACAAGGAAATCAAGGATAAAGAAGCGATAATATTTTTAAATTTCATTAGAAACTCACCCCCAATCCAGTCAAGAATGTCTCAGTGACAGTATGAGAAGTAGAGCCGAAATTGCTATAGGTGTAATAGACCGAGTGAAGTCCATATGTCCCTTGATAATTTGCTTGCATCTTCAATCCAACTTCACCGCTAGTGATGTTTCCATCGCTATCCTTAGTCAATTTAATATAGGAATCCCTGACACTGCTCATCCAATTGGTACTAGATTGCCAGCCCCAACCGAACAATCCATTAGCCCAGCCAGACATCAATTCACTATTATTGGAATGATAATAGTTACTGTCAGTAAGGCTTTGCTCCAAATAAGCTTCGGCATATTGAGTAATTCCCATGTTATAAGGGTAGAAAGTAGCTTGGATATCGTTGACATAGAATGCACCGACATCGTTATACCATCCAGAATATCTAGCCCAGGAATATGTCTCTTTGTCTCCGCTCTTCTTCCATTCGTATACGACTTTGATATTAGTTCCTTCTTCCTTAACGATGTAAAGAACATTCTCTTTACGCTCACTTTCAGGAATATCCTTCAAGTATTCATACTCTTCATTGTACTTTGTAGTCTCTGTCTCGACAGGCCCATGGAAATAGTCGAAGAATAAGTTTCCATTATTGTCAGTGGTGAATCCATAACAAGCATCATAGTTCAAAGTTTTAGTAGTAGGTACTAACTTTGTCTTATCGTATTCATCGCTTGGATTTTTTGTATAGTCGTAATTGGCATTCTTAGAATAATAAGTAACTTCTGTTCCTTTCTTAACTAAAACATATCCAAAGTCATGATATGAAGGATTGCTGAAGTGAAAATAGAAATAGTTATTAGTACAGTAAACTGTGTAAGGATCAGCTTTCAATTCATTTCCATTAGATAGGTGTATGTTATAACCTTTGATGGTGAAATTATTTTGATTCAAAACATCCATGAATTTAGTGACATCATCATATTTCTCAACACCTTTTAAAGTCTTTGAAGCCAACTTTGATTTTGTCTTATCCAAAATCGAAGACTTATCAGTCAAATCAGTGAAATGGCCAGTTATCGATCCATAACTTCCTAAATCGATTTGACACTCAAATTCGAGACTATCCATATCGAGGATATTGATATAACAAGTAGTTATATAGCTAGATATGGATGATCCATACGTGGTCATATATTGAAAGACCGAAAGGACATCGGATGAAGTCAACATATATTTGTTAGTCGATACTTTAGTTCCGATAGACACTTCAGCAGTACTAGGAGTGATTCCGTCCAAAGTTGAGAGCATACTGACAGTAGCTAGGTTCAAAGGTCCGTACAGCGTGTCATCGATAGTCACTCCATCAGTCGTATATTTAGTATACTGATAAAGCGAAGGGGTGGGATCATAGTCATCATTCAAATAGTATTTGAATAATTTATTGTTTTCATCCAAGGCCAATCCAAAACTAGCCGAATCATCTTCGTGATCTAAGTTGTACCAGCATTTAGAATCAAAATAATCTGTGAAATGACCTTCATTATTTTGAACCGTGCTGGTGACTTCATAAGAATAGCGACTCACACCCGAGACACCGTTCAAGAAGCCATTCAATATACTATCGCTATCATCGATGACGTCATCGTCATCTTGATTTCCTTCTAATCCCTTGCCGGAATTGTAGTCAATAGGCTTTTTATCCGTTTTGTCAGAAGGAGTAATTGAAGAAGTGCTATTGCCACAGCTTGTCAAGCTCAACAAGGAAAGCAATGCTAAAGAGATGATTATTTTATTTCTTTTCATATTACTTAATCTCTCCTATTGAAATAGTCTTGGAGAAAGAATCTCCTGTATCTAACAAACCTTTAGTCTTATCAGATGACTTGTTGATGAAGAACTTGCTATATGTTCCAATATCGAATGAAGATCCTTCCTTGAACAAAGTCTTGGAAGTTTGATATCCACCATTGCTAAACGAATCGACATTGTTGGCTTCTATAACTCTAACTTCATCGAAGAGATTATCATTAGAATCAACTCCAAATCCATAGTTGTATCTGCTCGATCCTCTATCGTTAGACATAGGAAGAATAATCTTATGTTTAGAATCGATGGTATCACCGGTCTTATATTCTTTAGAAGTATAAGTTCCATCATCTTTCTTTGAATTCACATCGACCACAAATTTTCTATTGTCGATATGATAGATTCTCACACCCTTATCGTTCATAGCTAAAGGTCTATCAGAAACACTTCTTCTAGAATCATCATAGTTCAATCCTTCATTTGTGTATAACTCGATTAAAATGTATTCACTGAAAGGATCGAATTCATTCTTGTCATTGATGACATAGGAATCGCCAGGAATAACTATCAAAGCATTTTCGTTTTGCATGCTCTTCAAATCAATAGTTGCATTTCCAGTCACCAAATAAGGTTTGGTCCAACCCAATAGCATCTTGGAATACATGTTTTGATCGATGATATTTGAATCCATCATATCGACTTTTCCAATAGGGTTATAGCTAGAAACATCAGAATAATAATCGTTCAATCCCAAGAAGTGACCTGTCTCATGAATATAAGTGTGTGTGTCGATTTTGCTAATGCCGTATCCTTCATACATGAAGTCGTAACTGGCCCAACCGAACAAGTTATAGATTGGCTTTGAAACATCGGGTTTTCTATCCTTTGTAGGGGTTTGATTTCCCCATGATGTATAAGCCCAAAAGTTATTATCGTCTCCTTTAGGGCCACCATTAGAATAATTAGGGCAAGAATATATACACCATATTCCATCGATGTATCCATCTTTGTTATTGTCGTATTTAGTCAAATCAAATCCCTTGGTGTCAGACAACCAATCGCAGACCTTGTTTACGATATCGTAAGTATCGGACAAAGTGATGTTAGCCGCATTGGTGTAACTATATCCCAAGTCATCATTGATCTCACAATAATCTGTGACTTCACCACTAAGATTCAATTTTCCATAACTGGATTGATAGTAATAATCTTTGACCGAGCAATAGACATCATCTCTTCCAGAAGAGAAGAAAGCTTTGTCTAAATCAGACTTGACTCTTTCGCTATCATCGATTCCATCACCATCGATATCGATTGTTTCATATCCGGGTACAATCAAAGGAACTACAAGGATGTTCACATCACCAGTAGAAGGGAGAACTCTAGTGTTGTAGAACTTCTTATCAGTCAATGAATCAAAGTTTTCAGTCAAGGTGACATTTTCAGGATTCACTACCTTTCCACCAGTAGCCCCACTCACTTCAACACTGACCGAGTGCTTATATATACTATCGTCAGGAGTTTGACTAGTATTATTAGATGGATTGCATCCAACTAAGAACATAGTCATCGACAATCCGATAAGTTCAAATAAATTTTTCCTCATTTTTACTCTCCTTTATCTTCTACATTGAGAACCTTTACTTTAAAAGGAAGCTCGTTTCCATCATCATATGTATAACGTCCATTGAAGAACTGATATCCATAAGACATGATGTCAAAAGGCTTACTTTCAGAATAATACAATGTTTGATTAGTCATCATTCCATTCTTATCAAAAGTATTGATTCCACTGGATTCAAGCAATCTAATTTGGTCGAAGTAATCAAAACTTTGGGGTAGTTGGAAATTTTTAGATTCACTCATATTGTTGGATATAGGCATCAATATAGCTTCATCATCTTGGAGCATCTGACCGTCCCAAACATATCCGTCTACGTAGGCAAGCTTTTGTCCACCCATATAATCGACAACTTTGCATTTAAAGATTCTAGAATCGATGTGATAGATTCTTACACCAACTTTATTTGCCATGGCAGATCTATCAAAAACGTAAGGTCCATAAGTATCCTGTTCATTGTTTCCATCAGGTGTATACAAGTCAATCATTAAATATTCACTGAAAGGATTGAATGTATATCTAAATTTATCGATTCTATTCCCTTTGATTGCATCTTCGACACTTTGAGAGATTTCAGCATAGTTTGAAGGAATGACTATTACTGAATTTCCACTGTTTTTAGAAACATTTGTAATAGTGATTTCACTAGTTCCATACACGACATAAGGAGTGACCCATCCCAACAACATCTTAGAATAAGAATCCAAATCTCCGATGTTTTGATCCATCATAGTAGATTCGCCAGCTGGATGATAGCTAGAATCAGATGAAGAATAATAGTCCTCCAATCCTAATAGGTGACCAAACTCATGAATGAATGTATGAGAATCTAATTTGATTTTAGATAAGTCAGATAAATCCGGAGTATCATTTTTATTTCTTTCGCAATATGATGTGTACATCATATCGAAACTAGACCATGAGAAGCCGGAAGTTGCGGGCTTATCATTTTTAGATTCAGAATAGAAATCCCAATAAGTGAAATTCCAAAAAGCTTGATTCAAAGTGGAAGAATCAAACTGAGGATTAGATTCGTGTTGAATGTAGTTTTCTGTAGTCCAATCCAAATGATCGTAGACTAAATAAACACCGTCGATGTTTCCATCTTCATTATTATCAAAATCTTTTAGATTTATTCCTTGAGAAGAGCCAGCCCAATCCACTGCACCTCTCAATATTTTATTCACGATTGTTCCATAAGTTCCTGAAGTTATGTCTTTGACATCAGAGACTAATGTAGTAGCATCGAACCAATCAGTGACTGTTCCACTCAAATTAAACTTTCCATAACTTGCTTCACTATAGTATTGCTTGACCGATTTAAATCCTAAAGAAGAGTCATCTTTGTCTCCGAAGAAAACCTTCTCGATATCAGATTTAACTTTATCAGTCTTGTATTCATTTCCACCAGGGAGATGAACAGGAATTACTAAAAGATTAGCATCGCCTAAAGAAGGCATGACTGACTTGTTGTTAGAAAGAGTTCCAGACAAATCGTTATAATTTAATTCAAGATCCACCTTATCAGCTGGAACAAATCTACCATTGGAAGAATAATCGTTATTCTTATAAATTCTAACCGTAGCTAATCCACTGGCATCTGTATCTACTTGAATATCACCAGTGTTGCTACCATTTCCACTATTTGCTCTCTGACCACAACTAGTCAATAACAAAGAAAGCAATGAAACAGTGGTAATTAAAGCTTTTTTCTTAATGAACATATCGTTTCAAATCTCCTATTGCTGAAAACCGCATAATTATATCATTCAAAGATAATTATATTCTTATTTATTTAGGTATATTCTTATTTATTTAGGTTTTACTTTAATTAATCTTAAATTTATTGAAAGGTTAACTAATAATGAAAAAAATTCAAATTATTACTTAATATAGCATTAATTTTTTAGCAATAAATATTATTAGTCTTCGCTATTTATAACTTTGATTGGCTTTTTAATAATAGACTTTACTATTGCACGAATTGAAGGAATTAATCCAACCACAATCACAAATAAAAACAAGAGCAAAATATAATCGATTTTAATTAAAAGCAAAGGAACATAAAAATAAAGTCCATCGAGACAAGAATCTATTATTCCTATTCCAAATAAGAAAACTCCAAGATGCTGATTCCAAAACTTAATAACAATGCAATAGTCAAAAGCCCGCATTTAGAGCATCCCAAAGACTTTAGTATTCCTAGATTATGATCTAAATCTTTTATAGCTGAATAAAGCAATGACCAACTTATAAAAATACTGATAATAAATAAAGCTAAATAAATTAATTTTTCTATCAAAGAAGGAATAGCGGAAAACATAATATAATTCTTTTTATATTCAAGTTTATAAGACATAGATGTAGATATTCGAGTATCAGGAGCATCAGTTAAACTCTCCTTATCAATATCGTTTAAGAAATCCATATCTTCCTTAATAGCGGAACTGGAAAGGGAATGGAATTCGAAGAGGTGAATCATGTATTCAATCCATTCGGATATGGGAATCTTATGGGCGTCAAATACAGTCACCGTCAGCGGGGAGAACGCTTTGCCGCAATCAAGGCAACGGTATCTCCTAGCTCCGTTTCCGTAGTCACCTGATTTCTTGAAATGAGAGAGTTCAAGAATTGTGGATTCGTAATGATTATAATTTGTGTATGTAGAAACTGATTCGTGCATATCATAACATTGAGTCATATAACTAGTTGATGAAATTGACAAATCCCATTTCTCTATGTATAGTGTTTGACGATCGAGTTGCAGATACCTGCGTGGCCTGCGACCAGGGGAGTTCCTGCGGGAACTCCTTTTTTTATATCCGGAGGACATTGCCATGGCCAGAATTTCATGGTATTCCTCCAAATTGTCGCCAAAAGCCTTATAAAAAAGCTGCCAGAGCGCCATGGTTCCAACAATGTAGAACACAGATAAGCTTTGTTTTTATGACCTAGAAAGCAAAATTATGCTCTCGAAAAAACAAAGATTTCATCGAGCTTTTTTCGATGCTCAGAAAGGATTCTTTCGGGTTCTATTTAAGGTATGCGGATGCATTATTTTCGAGTTGAAACTCATTCTGATTAAATCAAATGAGTAGATGATTTCATGAATGATGACTAATAGTTTATAAAAATGCTAGGCATCTTAATTGAAGAACAAATCCATCCAATGGGCCTACTTTGTTTATTTATTGGACTAACTATCTGGTATACTCATAAGCGCAATCTTCATAACCGGCAATAGGAGTTTGATAATTGAATGATTTTTACGGAAAAAAGATATAACGACACAGCATTTTTCTTAGATTCTATCATGGTCAGCAGCAACCAATAACCAATAGGGGGTATTTATGGATATATATGAGAAATATAAGATCCATGTAATCAATGGCAGACGTTACTATGAATATAACGTGGATGAAAAGCTTCCTCTTCTAGACAATACGATTCCATATTATTTCAAATATAATGATATAGAAATTTACGATAATCGGTGGACGATGATGGCCTTGAAAATCATTCAGGAATTGGATAAGCGAAATCCCAAAACGGACGATTATTTGCTAAACATAAAATATAGTTGGAGTAAGACCGAAGTTTTCTCGAAGATTAAGAGAACGAATTACACTCCATTCAGAAATCTTTATTTGAACACCAATCATACTTCCACGCATGCCTTGATGAGCATCCAATGCCTTCTTCGAGCTTATGATGTTGATCCAAAAGAATGCTATCTTTTGATTAATCGCCATCCAATTGCCGAGCCTGCTGATGTCCGCGAGTATATCATCAATCGAGAAAGACGTGGCTTTTCTAAGTCGTTGCTGGCTAGGCGTTTTAGCTTCTTGAAAGTAAGCAAAATACTGTCTAATTTCGATGTCGTGAATAAGCTTCTTGCAAAGACGTCTCCAAATTTCGACAACTTCTATCTTTTCAACGATTATTATTATTTCACGAACTACAAGTCTAAAGTAATCGAAAAAGCCAATTTAGTCTATCAGGACAAACCTAAGAACATTGTGCTAGTGAAAAAATACCTGGATTATTATGATGATTATTTGAAAAACAAGAAGTTCTTCCAGGAATACGATAGCAAGGCGGTTTCCCTGGAGTTCGAGGAACAAATCAAAAAAGAAGTCGAATTTCTATTTTCTTCCCTAAAATCCCCAGTCATCACTTCTTCTAAGATTTATTCACGTATAAAGCTTCTTTATCCCACACAAATGAATTCGATAAAATTTCTAGACTCCCCAAAGAGCCTCTTTGAGTTTCTGAAACTAAATTTCAGTGGAAGCTATTATTTCCAAGAGCCATATATATCCAAAAATCCCATTTTCGGTCTTACAACGGACGAAATTGTTACCAACTATGCCTATTCTTTGGACACGGTTAGTGTCTCAAAGCTCAACGACTATGCCGACAAGATGCACATCAAGCGGATATCCAATTATTTGGGCTTTATCATCGAATGCTCTGATGATTATGTGCTGGTTAGCCAGGGGGAAATGAAGAAAAAATCGCTTTTGGATATTGGAGAGTCTTATCTGGCAAAATTGAGCGATGCACTTTCTTTCTATATCAATAGCTTTGGAACCATAGATAGCCGGACATACAAAGGATATTCATCCCTCCCAAATCCAAATATTGGAAAGCCGATGGGCAAAACACTTCTGTTTGGCATTGTTTTATCTTATCTAAAAGATAAATTTGAGGTCGAAAGCTTAGGCGGAAAGTACACCGATTTCGAGTTTCTTATCAAAAACGTGCAACAATAAATGCAAAATATTTGCAAAATATTGTGAAACTATTGCCACTTGTATGGCATTTTTTGTATAATTTCTTTGGAGGTTGGAACTATGGAAAACAAGAAAGAGAACTTTAAACGCATCTCCGAAAACCGGGTTTCGAAAATCCTCGTGCTGCTTTCCCAGCTGACCAATTTGAGCAATTCTTCCTACTACGAATACACTGATGAGGATATCGAGAAGATATTCACAGCCATTGAAGAAGAAACGAAAAAGTCCAAGGAAATGCTATTGAAAGGAAAGAACAACAAGAAACGCCAAAAGCGTTTCGAGCTGTAAAAGGAGGAAATTTATATGGATGAATTAAAGTGGAGATTCCCTGCCGCTAATCATGGCGAGAAGAAAGGAACCAGCTCGGGAGACGCGGAAGCGTTCCGAAAATTCCCTTATCAGGCATTCGCTCGAGAGATTCTTCAAAACTCTATCGATGCAAGATAATCTGATGAGGAACCGACAAGAGTCGAATTTTCTTCTTTCGAAATAAAGAAAGAAGACATTCCAGGAATTGCTGATTTGGAAGCTCAGGTGCGCAGATGCCGTGAATACTTCAACTATAAGACGGATTATGTCGAAGCATATGACAAGATTTTATCTGCATTCCATAAGGAAAAGATAAAGTGCCTTCGAGTCAGCGATTACAACACTACCGGATTAGTTGGAGTAGACTCTAGCAGCTTGGAAGGAAACAAATTCAACGCCTTGACCAAAGGAACAGGCCTTTCAGAAAAGAACAGCTCCGTTTCCGGCGGTTCGAAAGGCGTCGGAAAGAACGCTGCTTTCCTGATGTCCAAAATCAAGACGGTTTTCTATTCCACCAACGCGAATCAGGATACCAATGGTACTCCTTCTAGTCATCTCGGCTATATGGGAGTCTCGAATCTTATTTCCGGATGGATAGATGACCAACATAAAGAACCGGGAGACGATTACACGCAAGGTACCGGCTATTTCTCCGCAGATGATTCCAACGATGCCATACATGATAACATCCTTGATTTGGATCCATCCTGTAACAAGAGAAAAGATGAAAGCGGAACCGATATCTATATTCTTGGCTTTGAACCGGAATCGGATTGGAGAAACGAAGTCATCTGCAGCATCCTAGATTCTTTTATGGCCGCCATTAACCGAAACCATCTATCTGTTGCTGTGGACGGACAAGAGATTAATTCAGACACGCTAGGTTCGTTGGTCTATGACAGAAAGATTGTTTCCGAAAAGATGAGAAGCGGAATCATTTCGCAGTACCTACTTCTCACAGGTGCGGAAGGTAAAGTAAAAACATATGACATTGACACTGGATACGGCACCTGCGATTTGTTCGTCCTTCCTCTGAAGAAAGACGAAGAGGCCCTTGCCACGCACAAATGCGTTATGATCCGCCATCCATTGATGAAAATCAAGGAAATCGCCATAGGCTCGACTTTTCCTGTCTCTGCGATGTGTATCATAGGCGAAGGGAAGATTGGGGAAATGCTCAGAAGAATCGAGAATCCCCAGCATGTCGATTGGGAGGTAAATCGAATCGAAGACCCTGCTGTAAGAAAGGAATACAAAAGCCTTCTCAGTGAAATTACCAAGAAGATAAAGGAATACGTCATTGAATGCCTGAAGGTCGATGACGAACAAGAAATCGATCCGAACGGAGCCGGTGATTTCCTTCCTGAGGCAAATGAGGGGGAATCCAGCTCCGATGGCAATGGATATGACAAGCCTCAGGAGACGGTCACAGTGACGAAACCAAAAGAAAACATCACTGTTGAGAAAAATGCCAACACTAATCAGGATGACGGAAGCGGCTTGGAACCAGATATCGGCGAAAAGGAAGACGGAGATGCAGATGAAGTATCTTTCCCTGACGGAGAGAACGAAGGGGACGGCGGAGATGCAAGACCAGGTTCCAATAGCGGGAATGAAACTGAGGGCGACAACGTCATCTTCAAAAGAAAGAAACTCGCAGGTGTCCGATATCGAGTGATATCAATGGATAAGAAAAACGGAAAGCTCAGAATCGTATTTACTGCCCCTATCGACAACAAGGGCTGCTACCTCTCCGTTTCGATGCTTGATGACAATAACAACTCATCTCCGATTGAAATCACAGGTTTATCAAAAAACGGCGTGTCTGTAGAATGCTCAGATAGCAATGAATACGGTCCGTTTGAAATTTTGTCAAACGAGAAGGTCGTGCTCGATGTCACAACGAATACGAACGACTACTTCGGAAGCGAGGTCAAAGTAATATGCAAGTAAAAGGCAGAATATTCCCATACCCGGTTCTCAACAACAACCATGTTTTTTCCGGCTTCAAATCGGAAAGCTTCAGTCTCAATTATGAAGCCGTTAAGGATGAGTCGAACTATACACTGAAAGGCCTCACGTTTGCTACCGAGAGCAAGACCATCAACAGCCTTTTCAAAGAAGGAAGAATCGGAATCTGTTTAATTGTCGAGTGCTCGGATACGGTATACCGTAAAAAATTCGAGCTTACGGAAAAGCCAAAGGACATCGTCCTAAAAAAAGTGGATTTCGTCGAAAAGGTATGCATTTCCTTGTTCGCCTATGCCAAAGAAGATTTCAAGCTCGTATCAGAAGAATTCGATGACGACTACAAAGGAATTGATTTTCAAATCGAGAAATATGATATTGTTGCGGCTTATGACGGCTTCACCGTCTCGTTCCGTCATGACGAAAGCTCGGACAATGTCGTCAAGTCCATTTTCTCTATCATTGTCGACCATGACAAAAAGGATGGACCTTACTCTGTTGACTGTGATACCAACCCTAGAAAAATCATCGTCACGTTGTCCGAAAAGGATTTCAAGAACTACCAGATCGTATATACGGCTCCGGACTACCGGGAAGTCTTCTTCTGCATGCTCTTGGTCCCTGCGCTTCAGGATGCTCTGAACAATTGCTTGAATCTGATCAAACACGATCATAAGGAACTCGATGATATCTGCGGTCAGTATTTCTGGTTCCACTCCATTATGACGGCCTATAAGAGATTGGCTGGCAAGGATCTTACTGCTGAAGAGCTGCAGAATGCATCGGCAAGTCAATTATCACAGATGCTCCTTGGCAATCCGCTCGAGGTTTCGATGGAGAGACTTGTTAATGCGTTAAAAGGAACGGAGGATGACGAAAATGAATGAGAAAACAATCAACATCAAGATGATGTCTGATACGGCTTTGGCATATCTTGAGAAAAATATTGATAGAGTCACTGAGAAAATCAAGACAAATAATGACAATAGTTGGATTCAGTCGGAGTTTCCAAAACCTATGTTTATCGAAAAGAAATTCCAAATAAACGACTTCGAAATAATGGATAATCCGGAATCGAAAGATAAGGATGTCGATTTCAAGAACTCTGTGACACTTTACGAAGCTCTAAAAGTTCTTCCGAGATACGTCCTCTGCGACGAGCGCTTCTGGCTCTGGCTCCATTTTGAAAAGTTCTACCCGGAAGTGAAAGGTATGATGCCGGTAAATAACAAGTCCACTATTCTTGACCACTGGACGTTCAAGCAAGGCAAAAGAAGAGGACTCATGTTCGGAGTTCTGTCCCGTATGTTCTTCCGTGTCGCGCTATCTGTTGACGAGACTCTTCCAGATAAGTACGAGCTTACCAAATGGGTAATCGAGAACAACGAGCGCCTCCGTAACCTCACCTGGCGCAGCTATTCTTCCGAACCGCACATTGTCCGTGGTGCCTTGAAGGGAGAGAAGAAAGCATTAGAAGATTCTAAATTGAATGAGAACACTTCTGTTTATCCTATCATCGGAAAATATGTGTCGCAGATTGGGTCCGTCCGCCTTTTGGATGCAATTTCCGAATTGGATATTGAGACTTTCGTTTATAATAAGGTTCTTCAACTTTTAAAGAACGGAGAACAAGATAAATGAAGCCTTTTGTTAAGTGGGCAGGTGGAAAAAGACAGATACTTTCAAGAATCAATGAATACGTTCAGGATTCCATCAACGATAACCCGGATTACACCTATATAGAGCCATTCTTAGGTGGTGGAGCCGTGTTCTTCTCATTGCGTCCCAAGAAAGCAATTATCAATGATTTGAACGAAGACCTCATCAATGCCTACAGAATTATAAAATCTGATAATTATTTGAAATTAATTGATAAATTAAAAGAATTTTCCGACGATTACCATAATTCGCCAGATGAATTCTACTACCATATACGAGAGTGGGATCGTGTAGACAATTGGATGGATGCCCACGATGATGTGGATAGAGCGGCCCGAATGATTTTCCTTAACCGTACCTGCTACAACGGGCTGTATCGAGTGAATAGCAAAGGACAGTTCAATACTCCGATGGGCAGATATCGTAATCCGTTAATTTGTGATGAGACTAACATTAAGGAAATTCATGAGTATCTGAGCAATCCCGAAAACCATATTGAAATCATGAATGGCTCATATGAGGACGCTATCAAGAAAGCAAAAGACGGCGATGCTATTTACATTGATCCTCCATATGACTACGAAGATGATGATGGTTTTACAAAATATCAGATGGCCGGTTTTTCTTTCGCAGATTTCCAAAAGCTCAAAGAAAAGTGCGATAAGGCTGTAGATAAAGGGGCTTTTGTTATCATCAGCAACAACGCTACGACAAAAGTTATGAAATTGTTTGAAGAAGACCCGAAATACAAAATCTTCTATGACCCCAACTGTTTTGCCTCTTTGAGAAGCATCAACTGCAAAGGCGATGACAGAAGAACGGGGAGCGAAGTTATTTTCTGGGGAATGAACAATTCCATTCCGTTTCCGCAAGCTAACGACATCAACAAAGTAATAGCTCTTGTTCAGGCTGGTGATGATATCATCGAAGATAAAGAAAAAGCCAAAGATGTGATAGATGTAGGAACTCCCCGCCAGGTTTCGTATTATCTTTCAGCTTTGCAATATTTGAAATATCTTGGCCAAAACAAGAAGTTGACCGAACGTGCTTTGAAACTGAAGAATTCTAAGTCAGAATTAGTCAGCGATATATATAATCAATTGCTGAAAGATAAATTGTTCGGAAAAGCTTATCATGATTTTAAAGTAACCGGACAAGTGAACATTGATAAAGTGACCTCTGATCTGAAAAAAGAAAACCAAAGGTTATCTGAATCGACTTTAAAAAGACGTGCTTCTACTATCCGTTCTTGGGTTGAGTGGATGTACGGAATCGACAAAGAAAATGAAATGAATCCGTAATTTTAGACTAAAAAAAATCAAAAAACACCTGTCAAGTCCTGAAATTCACTGTTTTCGAAACTATAATATATGTAGATAAAAGGGCTTCGCATCATTTACTTACGACCATGGAGTACGTAAGGAAACAAAACTCCTTTAAAAAGAAAGAAGGAGGGGGTTCTTAATGAACTATGAGTACACAGTTTTATCCGAAAACAACTACGGAGTCATGCAGCAGGAACTCAACAGTTACGGAAGATATGGGTGGAAGCTTGTCAATGCTGTCTGGACAATGACAATGCCTGTTTGGTTACTGTGATGATGCGGGAGAGATAATTCTATTTTGCCTCTATTCACTATCTTTATTGAAGACCATATAAAAGAACTAAAAATAACTCACATGTGTTATACCTTTGATATAATTAAAATTAAGAACTATTCATTAGGGGGTTCACATGATTGCAGATACCATTAAATTTGTGGATGGGTTCATCGGAACCGATAGACGTCAGTTTATCATTCCGATTTATCAGCGTAGATATAAATGGACAAATGAGCAGTGTTCTAGATTGATTGATGATATGTTAAAGTCAGCTTCAGAACACGTTGACCATTTCACAGGTGCTGTTGTTTATAAAGAAAAACCAAGTGGCTCTTTTAAGTCTGCTTTCTTAGTTGATGGTCAGCAAAGAATGACCACTGTTATTTTGATGCTTAAAGCTTTATCGTTAATCAGTTCTAAGAAAAAAGATGAAGATAAAGATTATAAGTATGTCTTTAATAGTTCTTCTGAACTTTTACATGCTGATAAAAATGATGAAGATAGAGGCTTTAAACTGATTCCAAGTAAGAATGATGCCAAAGTCTTTAATTTAATTCTCTCTGCTAAAACATTTGAAGAACTTGATAATAATCCTGTCATCCTTAATGAAAAGACTGACTTACTATTTAATAACTTCAAGTTTATCTATAAGCGTTTTCTTTCCGAAATCTCTAATGGTAAGAGTATTCGATATGACATTCTGGAAGGTCTCCTTGCTCTTACTGTTGTTGAAATGAGCTTGGAACCCAATGATGATCCACAAGAGATCTTTGAGAGTATTAACTCTCTTGGCATTAAATTAAGCAATGCTGATTTGATTAGAAACTATCTTTTGATGACGAATGATAATCAAAAGAGTCTGTTTGAATCCTATTGGGAACCAATTCAGGATGACTTTATTGGTGAAAACAATATGGAAGACTTCGTCATCAACTATCTTTTGATGAAAAAAAACTATGCTATTAACTATGCTGATGTTTACAAAGAATATGTGATTTTTTCCAACGAATGGTTTAAGGGTCACGCAATTAATCGTGAAGAATTGTTAAAAGATTTATATAAGGTCGCAAAAATCTACCAGCCATTTATTAGGAACTGCATCAACTTTTCAGCTGATACAAACATGTTAATGCAGGAATTGAGAGATATGGGTCAAACTACCGCATATCCATTCTTGATGAAAGTTTTCTTGGATTTTGATGATGGAAAGATTGATGAAAAGACATTAGATAAAGTCCTTAATTTGATCATCGTATATCTTGTTAGAAGAACCTTGTGTGGCATTCCTACTCATTCTTTGAGAGGCTTTATGCTGACTCTGTATAATCGTATTTTCAAGATCAAAGATAATTATGTCCATTATTATGAGTCTGTTTTTGCTTTCCTTGACACTTTACAAACGAATGATAGTCTTCCAACCGAAAATTTGGTGAAAGAAAAACTTGTTACTGCACCTATCTACAACAGTGTTAAATTTGCCACTTATCTTCTTTATAAAATTGAAAACGGTAGATATCCAAATGTTTATTCTGAATTCACATTAACCAATAATCCTTCTGTTGAGCATATCATGCCACAAACTTTGACAGAAGAGTGGAGAACTATGCTTGGTGAAGATTCTGATAATATTTACCAGACTTATATTGATACATTAGGTAACCTCTCCCTTAGTTCAAGACCAAAGAACAGCATTATGGGAAACGAACCTTTTGCTGACAAACAAAATATTTTAAGAAGAGATGGCTCTAAATTCACAGTCCTCAATAGAGATGTTCTTTTAGATACTCAATTTACTAAGACTGAAATCTTAAGCCGTGAAGCTAGATTAGCTGGTATTGTTCTTGAAAAGTATCACCTTGATGAAATAGATTTCAGTGGTATCAGATTTGAAAAGAGTATCGAAATCGTTGGTACGGAAGAAGAGAATATTATTTTTAATGGTGCTACACCTATTGCTTATAGTTTGTTTGGCAAAGAAGTCTCCTGCAATAGTTTTGCCGATATCCTTCAAGCCACAGCAAAATGTATGTATGAGAGATGCCCTGAAATCATTAGAGAGTTGGCTTCTGAAAATTACAATCCTTGGAATGAGAATGGCGAAAAAGCTTATCTCCACTATGCTAATGGTGAAAACGACAAGGATAAGGTTGTTACCGAAGATATCAGAGTTAATACTAACCTTAATGCTGAATATTCTATTCAGTTCTGTACTAATCTTCTCATCAAATGCGGCTTTGAAGCAAACCAATTAACTGTAATATTAAAAGAAGATTCCATTAAAAAGGAAAATACCTTTAGTAAAAAAGATAGAGTGAAGACTGTTCGTGAAGCCTTGAAGAGATTAAGTTCCGAAGGTTTAGTCATTTATGATTATGATAATATGCCTAAATCTGATGAATGGATTAAGTTTCAGACTCAAGAGTTAAATGAAGTTTTCAAATATGATGGCAATTTGACTAAATGGGATAGTGAAAAGTTCAAATATATTGCCTATTTTGAATATTGTGTCAAACAGCATAAGGTATTCCTGACCGTTAAGGATTTCAAGGGTGATTCTGATACTATCGATCTTCTTAAGGACATCAAAGAATCCTCTGGTTTAGAAGAAGATGGCTTTGAAACTGGATATTGGCATATCAAGTCTTATCAAGTTGACTATGATAAGGTTTTAAATGCTACTGATAAAGTTAAAGAGTTGCATGATCAATTAATTGTTTTCATTCCACAAATCAAAGAATTCTTATCATCTTTATCTGCAAAACTCAAAGAGGAAGAATAAATGACTTATAGTGAAGCCATTAAAGAATTGAGAAAGAGACTTCTTATCAGTCAGGAAGACGTGGCAAAATTGTTAGGTGTGTCTTTTGCAAGTGTAAACAGATGGGAAAATGGTCATCATGATCCTACTCTGAAAGCAAGACGAAAACTAAGACCGTTGTTCAAGAAGAATCATATTGAGGTGGAGGATTGATATATCAAGGCAGACACCGCATCGCTGTTAAAGTTATATTCGTTGTCGTTTTTTCTTACAGTAAATGGGCGACCAGATTTTCCTGCTTCCGGAATGAGATGGTATCTTTTGAAATTGCTGCCTGATTCTACAGAATCAATCTTTTTTACATAGATGGCTAAGCCTTTCGAGGAATAGACTCCATTCCCAGTGCCAAAGAAGGAACTTATTTTTTGAAGCACATACTCAATATCAATCTGAGGTTTCTCACCATTCGATATTTTATCCTTTAGTTCTTCCTTTTTGGGGTTGTTTCGTTCCATATATATATCGGAGAGAAATTCGGTAGGCAACAAGCGTATGCGAATATGTGTCCATAAAATCTCCTTTGTGGATTGGATTTTCAATTTTTGAGGAAACGTCTATTCTTTGAACTTCAAGAATCCTTTGGTAAAGCCATCAGGATTGACGAATTTCTTCTCACCAACAGCAAAACGGACAGTAAGGTATTTGTCTTTCTTATCTATATTTACGATTTCGCCACCAGGATGTTGATATTCCTCGGACGTTTCGAAGCTTTCGCCTCAGGTGATGTCCGCACCTTTCTCTGCCGTCCGCATTTAACCTTTTTTAGGAAAAATCTTGGGAAAACTTCGATTTTCGGCTTTGTCCGCAGTCCTCTTTTGTCCGAACTTTATGGAAATCTTTCGATAAATACGGAGGCTTTGCGCTTTGGAAATCCTGTAATTTGCAGGTTCCTAAATCCTACGCAGCTCTTTCTTTTCTTTGGAAGAGCAAAGCGTATCCGATAGGAATAGGACGGAAGCGGACGACCATGGCAAGCCTTGTTTTGAGACCTGCCAGATGATAGTATTTCATCAGTCGGAACCGTCTTCGTTCCTGCAAGCTTTATAACAAAACAAAATGCGAATAAAAAGATGAAAACAAAGATTTCATCGAACTTTTTTCGATGTTCGGAAAGGATTCTTTCGTGTTCTTTTTGAGCTATGCGGACGCATTGGTTTTAATTGCAAAATCCTTTTTTGTTATAATCATCAGTATAATATCGATAGAAAAAATAATCCTTTTGCTTTCATATAGTTTTGGTGTTGGATCAGTTATTTGAAAGCAATCAAGTATTATGTGGCATGCAAGGAAGATTTATTTTATTGAAAGGAGCAGACGCTATGGCTATGGAAGATAAGATAGGCAGACAGGAGTTTGTTGGCAAAATATGTGGGCTTGTCGATTCTCTGAAAAAAGACAATCACACCTGCATTGCCATCAATGGAGATTGGGGAAGTGGTAAATCATTTGTTTTGGGAATGATTGAAGAGCAGCTTTCACAAAAGGCAGAAAATATCGTCATTAAATACGATGCATGGGAGAACTCTTTCTATTCTGATCCACTTATAGCCATTCTTTCTTGCATAATAGATGGGATAGAGGATGAAAGTCATCTGTCATTTGGCAAGGAGAATATCAAAAACGCAGCTAAGGCAGTAATAGACACTGGGGCCGAATTATCCCCAAAAATTAATAAATTGAGAATAGTCATTCAAGGACTGATAAATGCAATCAAGAGCTTTCAGTGCCAAATCGATACAACCAACTTAGCCGAATTCAAATCGTACAAGAAACTTTTGAATGAAACAAAAGAACTTTTAGATAAGATTACCTTATCGGAGGATGGCGGAAGTCAAAGTAAACTCATTATCCTCGTTGACGAAATTGACCGCTGCTTGCCGAATGTACAATTGAAAATATTGGAACGATTCCATCATTTATTTGACGTAAAGAACTGCGCTGTCATCGTTACAATGAACCAGAATTCTGTTGCCCAAACGGTGAGAACGATTTATGGGGTAGACGGCTATGAATACCTTCAGAAGTTCTTCGACTTCACATTTAATCTAAGAACATCTGCAAATGAGTATTTTAGAAATCTGTTAGATGATTACGTTAATGCCTTGACTAAAATAGGTATGCCCAAAGACGAGGCTGGAATTCCAACAAAATTGGCCTACCAATGCTTGCTGTATGGGGATAAAAGAGTTTTGGATAAAGCCGATAACAGAGAAATTACCCGTTATTATGATGGTGTAATGAATGTTTGCAATGATTTCGGATGGGAGAAAATGAAAAATCCTTATTACATCTTCTTTGTTCTTGTGGCTCTGTACATCCGTAGAATAATCGCTCCGTCCTTTTTGGATGCAGAGGATGTATTGTCTAATCAGGTCGAACTTTCAAAGGACTTTGAGAATCCGTATCAAGAAGAACAAGAAATAAACATGCCATATGTCGATTATTTATTGGAATACTTGGGGTTGGACAGAGAAAATCCCCCAGAAGAGTTTCAACAGCTTTATCGATTGGATGGAAGCGAAGTTGCGAAGTATTCTTGGACGTTTAACGAGATTATTTATTATTCTTTATCGGAGGATGTTCCGAATAATGATTGGCGAAGTTTTAATGGCCAGCCGACTGTAAATCCCGAAGATTGCAAAAAATTATGCAAACTCATTGTTTTGTATGGTGGGGAACAACAAAATAGAATGATGAAAAAATGAAAATTTAGAAGGCTAAGCTATGTGCTTTTTGTTTTTGGAAAAAATGAAAAAATAGCGTGTCAAGTCCTGAAGTTCACTATTTTCAAAACTCTAATATAAGCAAATAGAAGAGCTTTGCATCATTTGCTTACGATCATGGAGTACGTAAGGAAACAAGACTCCTTAAAAAGAAAAAAGGAGTCTTTTCTTTATGAACTATGAGTACAAAGTCTTATCCGAGAACAATTATGGAGTGATGCAACAGGAACTCAATAGCTAGGGAAAATATGAGTGGAAGCTTGTTAATGTCGTATGGGACAATGACAACGCTTGTTTAGTTGCTGTGATGATGCGGGAAAAGTAAAATATTAAACTGCTTTTCTTCTTATGAAACGGAAATGATAAAATAATAGAATGCTGAATCAGCTTGAAATTATTTTTATGTTTTTAGGAGGGATTAAAAATGAAAGTGATTAACGAAGACGAAAGTAAGATTATTGTTCCTCCAATTAAGTGTCAGGGAATTAAAACAAAATTAGTTCCTTTTATAAAAGAAAATGTTAAGTTTGATAATGCTGGCACTTGGATAGAACCATTTGTCGGAACAGGTGTCGTTGTTTTTAATTTGCAACCACAAAATGCGCTTCTTTCTGATAAAAATCAAAATATCATCTCATTCTATAAGGGAATACAAGATAAGTTGATTACCCCATCTATTGTAAGAGAGTTTCTTGAATATCATGGCCAAAATCTATCAAAGTATGGGGAAGAATATTATAAAAAAATGCGAGATGAGTTTAATAAGAACAAGGATCCATTATTCTTTCTGTTTTTAAATCGCGCGGATTTTAATGGTATGATTCGTTTTAATAGAAAAGGCAATTTTAATGTCCCTTTCTGTCAAAAACCAAACAGATTTTCAAAAGCTTATATTACTAAGATTTGCAATCAAATTGAGCACGTTTCTAGAGTTATGGAAGGAAAAAATTGGAAATTCTTGTGCTGCCCATGGCAAGAAACTATGAGTAAAGCAAAAGAAAATGATTATATATATTTAGATCCTCCATATATAGGCAGAGATACTTCATATGTAGGAGAATGGCCAGAATCCGAAGCAATTCAATTATCTGTTTTTTCTCATAAATCAAAAGCGAATGTTTGTTTATCTATGTGGAAGGAAAACCAGTTTCGTAGAAATGAACATCTATACAAATACTGGGGCGACTTTGCTTGGTTTGAGCAAGAGCACTTTTATCATATAGGCGCTAAAGAAAGCAACAGACATCCAATAACAGAAATTTTAGCAATTAAAAACAAATAAAGGCCAAATATATATGAATGATTTTATAATGGATGATTTCTATAATTTAATGGAAAAATATGATCTTATGGTTTATTGGACTCAAGATGCAAAATTCATACGTTGGGAACAGACTCAAAAATAATTGGGAGAATTTTTGAAATTTTCACCCAACCTATTCTAGAGGCTATTTCAAAAAAACATGGTCTTATTTTGAAAACACCTGATTCTCAAACTCTGTATCCTGATTTTATTTTAATGAAGGATGAGACTTCAAAAGATAAAATTGCTATAGACGTTAAAACAACATACATAGATAGCAAGTCTGATTGTATGAAATTTACACTTGGCTCTTATGGTTCGTACATGAGAAATAATACTAAGAATATTGAATACCGATATACTGATTATATTAAGCACTATGTTATCGGATATGTTTATCAAAGAAATGGAATGGCTCAAGAAAGCCGTGTCTTTGAATTTGAAAATCGTAGTCAAATTCAAGCTCCATATTTAAATATAAGATTCTTTATTCAGGAAAAATATAAAATTGCCGGAGATAAGCCAGGATCCGGAAATACTGAGAATATTGGTTCTATTTCTACATCTAGATTTGATGATTTTATTGAAGGAAGAGGACCTTTTTCTTCCCTTGGTGTTGATGTTTATAACATTTATTGGAAATATTATCCCAAGTATCGTGTTTCTAGCGAAGATGATTATCATTCCTTAAATGAATTCAAAATATGGATCAAGAAACACAAAAATGATGTTCAGCTTTTAAAAGATCAATCTTTTGAAAAGATTTCTTCCCTTATTAAATAATACTAATAAATTCTTTCTCAAGAAAAAAGGTGCAACTGGACGACCTTACACATAAATTTTGTCTAGTTTTTAAAAGAGAAAAACTCCTATGAATTGGAAATTAGATTAAAAATAAATTTGGAGAAATAATTGAATTTGTAGGGATTAAGCATAGTTGCATAGGCAAGATTTAAATGCACAATATTGTTAAGTTCCTCTTTTATTTCTCTATTTTCTCTTGAAATTGGTAGTTCCTCTCGCTTTTTTATCGTTTTTTCAAAGTCACAATAATTGGAGCAATCAATTCTGTTTATGTATTCGTTACTTAACGGCCTAAATGACATGTCGGTGTCTTTTTGAATAATATTTAAAATGTCTTGTTCTGACTTATTTTTCTCTTTGAGTTTTTCTATGATTGTTTCGTATGGAACCTTATGTAATATAGCAGACAAATAAGAATATACAATTGATCTTGTACCACGTGTTTTTTCTAATTCATAATGAAGGCGCAAGTTCAGTGCTACTATATAGTTCATTTCTTGTCCTAAGTCTTTTACTCTTCCTATAACAAACCTTGAAATTGGTTCAAAGTCTTCGGAGGTGATTTCTTTGATTTTTGGCAGTGTATAGTTTTCAAGAAAACTAATTTTTCCTGTTTCATTAGAAACTTAGTTTCTAATTGAGAAAGACTTTTCCTTTGTGCTAATTTTTCTTTTGCCCATTTATTATGAAAGGCCGCCAGTTTTGCAAAAACATGATCATGAGAAAGCACTAATACAGTAGACTTTTTTTGAAATTCATAGATGAAATCAAAAATAATTTTTCGACGATACTCATCAAAAGAACTGGCTGGATCATCAATAATCAAATTTCGAATTGGTGTGAGATAATAAGAATAATAAAAGACCTATGAGATTTTTTCTCCGCTGGATAGATTTCTTGACATATCTATTTTATCTCGAATGTCATTTTTATGTTTCAAAAGGAAATCGCCCCGGACGAGGAGCAGGGTTGCTATTTCTTCGAAGGCGACCAGTATTAGTCCAAGGAAGAAGTGGACTGCGCCATCCAGGTGAGAAGACAGCAGCTCAACGACCAGGTCTACGAAGACTTGAACGATATTTGTGCCGCCCTTGGTCCGGTGACGAACAAGAAGGAGCCCATGTGGGAATCCGAAACCCAGCACCTGATTCTGGCGATTGCCCAATCATGATATACTTTTGGAATGTAACCTTAAATGGTAAAATTAAAAATCAAGAAGGAAAAACAAATGATTAATAGAATATATATTACAAAGTTGGCTACGTTTCATGAGACGAATATTGATTTTGCCAATAAAAAGGTTACGTTTGTTTTCGGCTCAAATGGGACAGGTAAAACTACTATTTCCAAAATACTTCAACAGTACGCCAGTGATATGCCTTTAGCAGAAGGTGTGCAAGTTTTTGGAGATGGGTCTAAAAATATTCGTGTTTTTAATAAAGATTTTGTAAATGAACATTTTACTGATGAAGCAATTTTGGATGGTATATTTACTTTTGGAGAAGATTCTGCTGACAAGCAAGAACAGGTGACAAGATTAATTAAAGAAATTGCTACCACAAAAGAAAATCTTCAAAGATTAACTTCAGAAAAAGATAGCAAAAAAGCAGAGGATTTAAAAGCAAGAAATAAAGCTATTGATGAAACTTGGAAGTTATACCAAAAATATTCACAGTTTAAAGATATTTTAGATATAAAGAGAAAGAAAACCGATTTTTTTGAATTTTGCCAAAAATTATCTAAACCAAAAAAAGATGAAAAGAATGTGGCCTTTAGCGAATTAGAAACTGATTTTAAAACATATTTGAAATACAAAGATATCGAACATAAAGATGAAATTCCTTTGTTGAAAAATTTTATAATTTCATCTGAAGAGAGTTTATTATTGTCTGAACCTTTGAAATCATCTTCTTCAAGTCAGATGAAAAATTTTTTTGATTCTTTAAATAATATTGATTGGGTAGGAATGGGACTTTCTTATCTTGATGAAAGTAAAGATCATTGTCCGTTCTGTGGGCAAAAAATCAAGCCCGCAAAAGTAGATGAGATTAAAAGTATTTTTGATAAAGAATATGATAATCAAAAAAGTAAAATTTTAACTATAAAGAATAAAATAAGTGAATATCTTCATTTGTTAAAAAACGAGGAAGTAAAAGTAGATGTCTTTGATGATGAGAGAAAACAAAACTATCTAGATGCTTTAAAAGCATTAGAAGATAATGTTAATTCAGCGTTTTTACTAATTGAAAGAAAGTATGATGCTCCTAGCAAGAATTGTATTTTGCCTGATTTTACTCTTGGAATAGATAAGGTGAATAAAATCATTGATGACCAAAATAAAGATATTAACCGCCGAAATAAAATATCAGAGGAAAAAGTTGCGACAAGAGAACAATTAAAAGAAAAAATAAAAAAATCCCTAGCTTTTGATTTTTATTCTTCAAGCAATAAAGCATTTTTAGGAAAACATCAATCATATTTGAATGACTTGAAAAAGTTAGATTCCGATATCTCTGAAGCTAATAAACAGCTTAGCATTAAACAAAAAAGTATTTCGGATTTAAATAATTCGATGACAAATATTACTAATACGGTAAATTTTATTAATGAAATATTAGTTAAATTTGGATTCACTGGATTTTATTTAAAAGAAACCAGTGATCAAAAGCATTACCAAATTTTAAGAACTGAATCAGATAATCCCGTTAAAGATACACTTAGTGAGGGCGAAAAAGAATTTGTCTGTTTCTTATATTTTTACTATTCACTTTCAGGTTCATTTGATAGAGATAAGGCAGGTGATGTTCCTACTGTATATATAGATGATCCTGTTTCTTCATTGGATAGCAATATCATGTTTATTGTTTCTTCATTAATAGATGATTTGATGCTTCAATATGTTGATCATAAAATTGAGCAACTAATTGTAACAACACATAATGTGTATTTTTTGCAGAAACTTGAGAATGGTAGAAACAATATTGCAAAATTTGATAAGAAAGAATTTGGATATTTATACCTTATTAAAAAGAAAAATATCACTTCTGTTCAGAATATGGATGATTGTCCTGTAAAAAGTTCATATGCTGTACTTTGGGATATAATCAAACATGCTGAAAACTATGATTATCCAGTTGTTTTTAACTCAATGAGAAGAATTTTGGATGAGTACTTCGAGTTTATTGGTGGTATGAATTATTCTTCGTTGATAAAACAGGCAACTGATCCAAAAGAAAAAATAATTTTAAGTTCATTAACTAATAGTATTAATTCAGGTTCACATTTGATTTCAGACGATTTCAATTATGTGACAAGTGAAGAAAATCTAGATGTTTTAAAGTCCGCATTTCATCATATTTTCATATATCTCAAACAAGAAGAACATTACAAAATGATGATTCAGGATTAGTATTACCATCATAGTTATTTGCACTTATAAAAATCATATTTTTCTTACAATACTTGCTGTTTATTTATCAAGTCTAAAGTAATTATTAGATAAAACCAAAATCACTTCTAATATCATAATCATCCTAAACATCAACATAGCTGAAATCAATCTTACTATCGAATTCATTGAATGATTCAACATTGCTACCAGCATTACTAGGAGTAACATTTCTTTGCAGAGCCTCTACTATGAACTTCAAGGAAGCATCCTTCTCTTGGAAGTTATCTCCCACAAATACAGGAAGTTCAACCGTCAATGTAGCTGTAGGTAGCTCTGCTCCCGAATCTACTAAAGTCAATAGATTTGGAACTACTTGAATCTTTGTGCTCAATGCATCTAACAAGTCTCCTTCTCCAGTCTCTAATCATCCCTAATCATCTAAGTAGTCAATTCCTTTCTTTCAAAGACAAGGCACAACCCGTCTAAAGCTTCACATTACCAATGTGAATGGTGATGAAGATGCTATGCTAATTCTTTATGTCAGGAGAGTGGATTGTAAAATTTTAATTTGATTATGTAATAGCTAAATATCTTAATTGCTTGTAATACATTTCAAATTTCCCAGTTTCTTCATTTTTAGGGATTGCTAAATATCCTTTGCTATCAGTTATGCTTGTTTCATCAATAATAAAATATATAGTTATATTTATTTTTTCACTATAAAATGATATTTTATAAGCACATTAAACCCTTAATATTAACCAACTTAGATAGATAGATCAACAAATATAAAGAGGATATATAAAATGAACATCTTATGTTGTATTAACAAGAAGTATTTCAAGAATCTATGTCTTGCTATATTTTCTTTGGTAAAGAAAAATAAAGATTCTTATATAAATCTTTATATAGGTTCAGGTAACTTCACCAATATAAAAGACAAATATGAATGTGTCACTAAAGAACAAGTAGAATTTCTAAATAAAGAATTAAAGAAATACAATTCTTTAAATGAAGTTTATCTAGTAAATATAGATGACTATCCGTCTATTCATAACGAGATAGAGAAATCTTTTGCATCAAAAACTAAATTCTCACCATATGCATTGATAAGATTGTATGTGAATAAACTAAATCTTTTAAAAGATCTAGATAGAATTCTCTATTTAGATACAGACATGGCTGTAAATGGAAATATAACTTCTCTTTATGAGACTCCATTTGATGGAAAACTTATGGCTGCAAGTAAAGATATTCTAGATAGAAATAAACCTGATGATAAAAATCCAAACATCAATTCAGGAATGCTGCTTTTAAACATGGAAGAATTATCTAAGACCGATCTTTTAGAAAAGACTATAGCTTTGATGAACTCAAAGCTATATCTGACTCCTGATCAAACAGCTTTGAATAAAATATTTAAGAATAAGATTAAGTATGTCAGTTACAAATACAATTGGCAGGATAGAAAAGGACCTCTTCCAAAAGATGTCATCATCAGGCACTACAACGGAATATTCGTATGGTTTCCTTATCCACACTTCTTCCATGGCTTACCTACCGATGACAACTTAAAAAGATTCTATAGACAAAGGAAAGAGCATGATTTCGATGATACTATAGAATTAGTAAAAGAATATAAGAAAAACAATCCTAACTTGTTCTAATGTTTATTTTTGTTCTTCTTTCTAATTCTAAAGAATTCAAACACAATAACCAGAGCAATAAATATGCATCCTATAGTGGATGAAACTACGATGATGATTCTATTTACTCTTTCTTTGTCAGTATCATAATCATCAGGCTTATCATCATTGCCGTTGTTTTTGTGATCATCATCATTTGAAGAATCATTAGATTGATTTTTCTCTTTCACTTCTATGGTGATGATATAGCTAGATTCATTACCATCTGAATCTTTTACTGCATATTCAACATCATATGTTCCGACTTTATCTTTATCAAACGATGTATTCATGGATACATTGTTTGAATTTGATTCTATTTGATAGTCTTCACTATCAAATATAAATATAAGCTCATATAAATCTATATCATCTCCCTTACTTATTGAATAATATTTACTTGAAGAAGTTATAGTGGGTGATCCGCCACAATAAATTCTTTTGATAAGATTGTCGAATTCAATTCTGTCATCTTCTTTTAAATAGCCGTAGATTTGAACAGCTTTATTCTTCTCAGTCAAGTCTAATCTCTTATTAGACAAAGTCTCATCATCAAAATCTTGCTGATAATTCCTTAATTCAGCTATCCATGTATTCTTTATCACTTCATATAAAACTTCTTTAGTATCGAAATCTGAATAATTCAAAAGATTGAGTCCATCTTCTGTTACTTCATATTCTATATTCTTATCAGTAGTCTTATATGCCTCTATAGGATTATTTGATCCTAAAGAAACTGAATAGACATTCACATACTGAGGTCTTTCAGTATAAATAGATATTTTATAACCATATTCTAAGTCAATTGAGACTGAAGGCACATTAGAAGTAGCAAAGTACTCATTACCTTTAACAGACCATTGTTTAACAATATTATCATCCAAGTCTTTTATAGTAACTGAAACAAACACAGCATCAGACTTATTCTTCCATTCATCAGTCTGATTTCCTAAATTAGCCCCACCTAACGAAGCTGTGCCTTTCTTGTTGTTTTCACTCAATGTTAATGTGAATCCAAAAGTATTATAAACACCTGTAATTCCAAGCTTTGTTTGGTGATAAAACAAACTTTCAATTTTCGTATATGAATGGAAAAGTGTATTCTCGCCTTCCTTCAAATAAAGAGATTCTACTTCCTTACTATCATATCCGATGACAGCAGGAAACTCTATCTCATAATCACCATGTTTTAATCCTTTAAACAAAATGAAATTAGATTCAATAACTTTAGTTTCTATCAATCGACCATTCTTTTTTATTCCTATCTTTTTGCCTATTATCAAGAAGTCATCATCTATTTCTATTTTCAAAGACAATGATGAATCTGAATTCATAAATGAATTCAGTTCATCTTCATCTACTAAGCTATATTTTAAAGAAGTAGAATTAATTACTTTATAAGAGTTTAATTCATCAGTGTCTAAAACATCACCTAGTATGACATAGGAATTTGAATCTTGAGATAATACATAGCGTCTCACATTAGGTGTCACATCCAACTTCCATGCATCTAAATACGGAAGTATATCAGCCTTGTATTCCTTCAAAAAGAACAAAGCATATACATCCGTTACCTTGAAATAAGTAGGGCCGTATTTAAAAGCTAATGATCTATAGAAAGAAAATAATTTTCCATAAGTCTTTTCACCTTCAAAAGAATTGAAGAAATTAACCAAGAAATACAATTTTTCATTTACATTTGTATATGTTCCTTCATCGTTTTGGAATATATACTGACCATTCAATCTTTTCTTATTGAAGTCATCTTCCTTAATAGATAAGTCACCCAACCAATTGGCTGAGTCTTTATATAATGACTTATCATTTTGAATATAATATGCCAAAACATTATTGCCTGTTTCATTGAAACAAAGATTTACTCCACCACCTACTCCTCTTCCAAAATAGCCTTGATATCCATGGGCTAATTCATGCAATGTTCCCCATCCATATGAGAAGAAAGCCGATATAGATGTCTGGTTAGCAACAGCAATAAAATCCCCGTTATAATATGCACCAGCCCCGGCATATCCTTTATCTGCTACCGCCACATATTTAGTTCTATAATTTCTGTTAGTTTCATCTGACCAATCAAATACAAGCCCAGCCATTTGGTCCATTCTATTTATAACATTCAAATAGTAATCCAAAGCATCATCCAATGTATCAAATGCTTTTTTCTTCTCTGTCATTCCATAGTTAGTCAGTTTATCTATGTCTTCAAAAGGAGCTACAAACATGATAGCTTCGCTATCGATGACAGCGAAACTATTTTTGCTGTCATTCCATCCAGACTTGAACTGACTTTCATCATCCTTGTAATGATAGTAATCCAGAGGTTTTACAGAATTGTCATATTTGATTTCAATTTTAAAAGTCTTATCGATGTCTTCCGTCGATAATCTCGGTGAAGTTAATAAAGGAACACAATCATAAGATATTGAGTTTCTGATATTGGTTATATTTTGATATTCGTTATTTGATTTAATATTCAATATGCTATTTTGAGCTCTAGTATTAGTAAAACAAGTAACGGTCATATTAGAATCAAAACCAGTATCTATGTTTTTGATTGAAAGAGATGAATTAGCTGGTAGATAGACACCCAATATTTGTCTATCACCTTTATTGCACCTCTCCATTCCAGTCATAGACATGTTATTCATCTTCGGAATTGAATATATAGTCCTGACAATATCAAATTTTCCACCAGTTTCATCATTCACATGAACCGGAACATTCAATTCAACTTTATTGCCGTCTTTATCGCTAACTTCATAAGTGAGTGTATATTTACCCGGGATTGTAGGATTCACATCGTTATAAGTGCATTGTATATAAGGAGTTAAGTCACCATCCTCATAGTCTTTAGCAAAGACTCTAAATCTAGAATCTTTGATAGAAAAAGATTCGACTGAATCTTTATCCATAGTTATTTCAGTCGCACCATAGAAGATAGGGATATTAGTATTTGAATTTATATTTATATCTTTATTTAAATCAAATGAATAGACATTAATATTGATTGAACTCAAAGAAATCAATAATGCTTGGCTTAATAAAAACAATCTAATCATAATTACTATCAATCCTATGTATTTAAGGTTATAAACTATTTATCTTTATTATTGCTTCTATGAATTTTAAGCAACATACAAGCAATAAATAAAACTATTGCAATAGCTATGATACACCAAAACAAAGATTCATATCCATATATTTTTAAAGGACTTTGAATAGAATCAAAATAAGCATTATTCGGCTCTTGTGAATAATAATAGAAACCTTCTGGTCTTGTATTTCCATACATAGAAAACATCAAGAAATAATTAGATAAGTTGATAAAGCAAGAACAGTAAAGAATTGTTGTAATAATCAAGGATAAGATTATAGGAATAACATCAATCGTTATTTGATCAACAAAATATGTCGATTCATCCAATCCATTGTATTTAAAGAAATCATAGGTACTATTAGTCCATTTTTTAATACCTCTATTACTCACAATCAAATAAATTATAAGAATTAGAGTTAAGCCACCACAAAGAGAAGAAAACAAAATAAACTTATTATCTCCTTCTCCTAAATGGAATTTTATGAGATCTTTATTAAAAGAAATACCTCCATCCTTTTTATTTTCAACAATATTTCTTATCGTTTGCTTGTCAGCTAACAAATAATAAAAATTATTAGATATCATATTTTTTCCGGAATACAGCAAAGAGATATATCTATATGTATCTAAAGACATGGAATTAATTCCATCCCCATCTTCGGTTGTTGTAATTGATGAAAGACTAGCATTTTCATTATCGACATTTGTTGAGATAGAAATAGGAGTTCCTTTCTTATAATTACCAATTTTAATATGAAATCCATCGCTATTATCTATGATTAAATCATTGTGATAATTGAAATTGTTTACCAATGATAAATTGATGTTATTATCTACAACACTTGAATTCATAATAGAATACAGATTCCCTGAATTTAACTTTATCGTTGAAAATCCACCATTGCTCATTATTTGTTTATAAGTATTAGAAGTCATAACTAAAAATGAATCATCTTTCTTATCAAAAGCACTTCTTACTTCAATATAATCCGGACATTGATCATCTTCCATCACGACAGTCTCAATTCTTTTACTATTTAGATATAAAGAATTATCAAATAGGTAAGATGATGTATTAGTGAAATAGAATACATCATCTTTAAGATTAGTTTCATTTGATGTTAAAAAATTATATTTTTTAAAATCATATCCTAAAATAAACTCATCATTAATTTTTCTAGAAAAGATGAAACTCGATGTTTCATACATATGATTATCGTTTAATTCTTCAATAGAATAATCTAAATTAGTATCGTCATTAAAAGATAATCTATGATACTCAAATGGATCTCTTTCTAACACATCTCCGCTATATATTCGATTGAGACTACTAGTTGTTTTATTGCTTACAGATAATCCAAACAAAATAAATATTGCTAAAATCAAAAGTGACTTTATAGTAAAATCCAATTTATGATTATTTAAATAAGATTTAAGCAAAACAAAAGGATTTTTATTTTGTTTCACCTCACAATAATTGATTTTTGATGATTCACTTTCAATATGGTTGTTTTCAATTATAGTTTTCTCTTCAGCAAAAAGTATGAGAACATTCGGCTTTATGTCTTCTAACTCGGCTGAATGATCGACCACAATTACTAAATGATTCTTTGATAAATTCAATAAAATAGCTTTTAATCGTTTTCTAGATTCTTGATCTATAGAGCTGAAAGGTTCATCTAATACATATACCGGTTTTTCTACACACAAGCATGAAATTATCTCAGCTTTTTGTCTTTCACCACCGCTCATTAGATCGATATCCTTATCCATGAAACTATTAAAATTTAATTCCTTAGCTAATAGATTTGCTTTCTCTATTTCTTCTTTATTTCTTTTTAAAATCTTTAAATTCTTTTTCAATGAATACTCATATATCAAAGAAGACCTTTGTCCGGCATATGAATAGAGAGAGAAGACATATCGTCTTCTCTTTTTCAAACTCATATCATAGATATTCTTGCCAAGCAATTTCACTGACCCACTATCAGCTTTTCTAAATCCCATAATAACATCTAAAAGCGTGCTTTTACCACAACCACTTTTTCCCTTGATGAGACATATTCCTTTTGAGCATGAAAAAGATATATTTTCAAATAATATCCTACTTTTTAATTTGATAGATATTGAATTGATTTCAATTAAATTCATTTATGCTTCCTTTGTCTTTCTTTTAAAGAATACCAAAATTATACTACAAAATTTGACTATAATATTCAAATTAAAGAGGGGTTTTAAAAATGAAATACAAATTTATCAAAATTCTTTTAGCTACACTTTCTTTCAATACATTCCTTGGAAATTACAGTTATTCATATTTCCAAAAGCATGATAGCTCAACAATAAAGCAAGAATTAAAGAAGTCTTATTCTAATTCATCAGACTTCAAATTGATTGCCAGTTTTTCTGAGCCTCATATAAATAATTCTAAGAAAACTTGTTATTACTATTACAATGCCGATGTTTATTCTTGTCCTTTCACTAGTGTATCAAATTTAATTTTAATCAATGTTAACTCAACATTCGTTCCTGGCAATGTTCCTGTTGAAAATGGAGATTCATCATATAATAAAGATCATCATCTAAAAAACGGATATATACATATACTACCCCACAAAATTTCCGAAGGTTCTAATACAAGTCCTTCATTTGTGATAAAAGATGCTTGGCCAAAAAGTTCGACTTCTAAAGTTTCTATAACAACCTCTTTTGGAGGAACATATAATTTCAGTTCTACTCTTTCTGCCGGTATTTCAATGGGCAGTGGTGCTTATATAGAAGGTGACTTAACTCATGGCTTATCTTTATCCTATAGCAAGTCAACTAGTGAAACAAAAGATGATCCCATGTTATCTCAACAATTGAGTAGTAATGGAAAAGAGGAACAATTTAGTTTTGAATACCATATAGAAGGTACAAATAGTTATAACCTCAATACCTATACCTTATTGGAAGTCAAGAAAGATGCAATAGGATTCAATAAAGAAAGCATTGTCTTTGAAGTTGATGCATATTTAAGAACTGTATCTTGGCATAATACTTGGTGGGAGGGACATGATGAAATTAGCGATTCACTTATTTTCTATGCCAACCTAGGTCACTATCCTTCCAATCCAAAATTCATAGATTAATTCATATGAAACTAGAAATAAATAATATAAGCAAATCATATGAAAACAAACCTGTTTTTTCTAACTTATCCTTTACTTTTGAATCTGATAACTTATATCTTTTAAAAGGAAAAAACGGAGCTGGTAAAAGTACCTTACTAAATATATTAAGTGGAAATGACTTAAATTATTCTGGTAAATTATTATTAGATGGAATTGAAATAAATAAGAAAAATAATATTTCTTATACTGACGAATACATTAATTATTTCACACAAGACAGTGCTGTTTTTGATGATATGACTTGTTTGGATAATATTTTACTGCCTTACCCTAATAAAGATAAAAACAGAGCGACTGAATTGCTGAACGAATTAGGCCTTTCAAAATGTGTCGATCAGAATGCTTCTAATTTATCTTATGGAGAAAAGCAAAGATTAGCCTTGGCTAGAGGTCTTTATAATCTAAAGCCTATAATGTTGTTTGATGAAATAACATCAAATCTAGATTTAGACAGCATAAAAATAATTATGAATATGATTTTCAATCTAACAAAAGATCATATCATCATATTCATAACACATGATGAATCAATAGACTATTTACCATCCAATTACAATCTAATTAAATTAGAAAACAACAAACTGAATCTTATTGATTCTAAAACAAATAATATAGTAAATAAAAATATGTTTTCTAATTCATCAGTCAAGGAAAACCCATCTTTAATTAAAGAAATTGCTTCTTCATTAAAAATTAACAAACCTTTATATATATTTACTTTTTTATTTTTAGTTATATTTACAGCATTATCAATTGTTTTTGGTGGATTCTACAACACATATAATATAGATAACAGTGAAAACATAGCCTTTGATAATTATCTCAATTCAACTCCAGCAATATATATAGAAGATCACGATTGGATTAACAAAGATAGAATAGACGATAATTCATTATTCTATATCGTATCAACAAATCCAAAGGATTTGCTCTACGAATATGATGAGATAAGAAACTCAATAGTATCATTATCTGGAATATTATCAATTCCTAACAATGATAATTATGATGATTATGGTTTTCATTTATCTTTGGATGAATCAGGAAATATTATAGGTCGATACCCAAAAGCAAGTAATGAACTAATTGTTTCTAAGGACACATATAATGCATTTATATCCGCCTTTGAAAAAATAGGATTATCCAAATCCAAGGCTGTAAATAAACTATTCAATGACAATTTTGATTCTTATAAAATTGTAGGTGTATATGATCCTGTTTTGTATGATGGATACGAATATCATAAAAACGCAGAATTTAGCGAAGCTATTGTATCTTATAATTTTATGATTAATACTGGATTTACTATCAAAGAAAATAATAGCAATTTCGAATCAGGCTATGTGATAAAAAATACTATAAGCAATAGAAAACTAGTATCCAAATCGGATATCAACAGTATTTTCTTAATGCTAGAAGAGACTAATAAAAACTCATCAGGATTTGATACATCAGCTAATATCAATTCAAAAGGGGAATACCCATATAAAGGATTTGATAGTTATCAATCGTGGAATATGTTAATGTGGGCTTCATTTGCTTTAATTTCAGTTTATATGTTGATAATTATTATTTCATTCTATAACAAGAATAAAAGAATATTCTTATTATTGAGAATATCAGGAATGTCTAGAGATAGACAAATCAAAAATAACCTTTTAACCTTTTCCTCAATAATTATATCTAGTTTATTGATAGGATTTGGGCTTGGAAGTCTTGTTGGATTTATAATAGCAAAGGCATTAGAAACTGTCTTTTATCCAGCTGTATCATTATTTTATTATTATTATTTAACTTATTTAATTCCTTTGATTATAATTCTTGTCTCAGTATTATTATTCTATCTTGTTTTATCTAAGCAGCTTTCTCCAAAAAATTTAAGTAAAAGACTAAACGAAATAAAACACAAATGATTATTTCTTGTTTCTTCCTAGAGACATTTCAATATAATCACATACAAATGTATCATATGATTTTAAATACTTTTTAGCTGAATTTAATATCTCTTTTTCATCAGTATCTTTTGGAAACAATAATCCTTCTCTTGTATGTTTTAACATATAACAAAACACACTGTAAACCCCTGCACTGACCTGAAGAATAGTAGCAGTAGTATTTAAGCCTTTGCCATCTAGATAGTTTCCAAAATATCTTGTTTTAAATCTAAGACCCTGTAAGATTATTCCTACAGATTCACCGCCTTTTATGATTTCAGATTTTTTATTATATGGAATTTAGTAGGGTTGTTATAGTTGATATTCTCCAATGATTTCATCGCATATTCACAAGGTGAATATACGAAATGAACAGTCGGAGAATAATGCTTATAAGTAAGCATATCCCTAATAGAAAATATCTCTTCATGGGTTGAGATATGACCATGAACAACTCCTTGGGGGGATATAGTATCTTCTTTATATTTTCAAATCCAGCCTTATAAAGACTTAAGACCAAATTCTTGTAATCCGACAAGAATATCTTATCGTAAGATAGATATTCTTTTTTTGTTCCATAGGCAATTTCAGGTGATGAGATAGTCTCATAATAATAAGGCCATGGATTCCAAGTAGAATATAAAGTGTCCTCTTCAAATGGAATATTTGTGACTTGATCATCGTTATCGACTTCCTGAACTTCTTTAACTTTTATTTTCTTGCATATAAGACCATATTTCTTCTCTTCATATAATTTAAGCAACTTCTTTCTATAAATCCTAATATAAAGAGATTGATCATTTAAAATAACTTGATGGATACATTCTTTTACAAAACAAGAAATTAAGCCTGGATTCATTCCAAATTCAACAATACAAGTATTCAATCCTTTTTTATATTTCTTTCTCAATTCTCTATAAACTAGATAATGATCAAAACAACCTATCCATTCTTTATCGCCCCTCCACGATTCATCAGCAGTAGAAAGATAATGTATTCAATGATTTAAGCAATACTCGACCAAGACTAGTGTTTTAGTATCGATAGAGAAATCAAATAAATAATCTCCTTCTAATAGTATCTTTAAAATAGATAAGTAATTGTTCTTATCTATATCTTTTTTTATAAAGTTTTCTTTCAGTCCACCTAAAGAGACGAACCGTTCTTCAACATCATTACTTCTATCGACAACATAAAAATCAAACGGATTAAATAATCCGTTTTCTTTTAACAGCATCAAAAAAGAAGTTCCTACTGCTCCCAACCCTAAAATAAAGTATTTCACTTTGCAGCGTTATTAAAACTGACACAAGCAACAATTATTACAGCAATGACGATGACGACGACAATTCCAATTCCTATAGCCTAAAGAGTTTTCTCTCTTCTTTGTGCTGCTTCGTATTCTTCTTGTCTTTTTCTTTGTTCTTCATAATACGCTTTCTTCTCTTCTGTAGTCATATTGCTGACATCGATATGATTTCCACTATAATTATTTGAATATCCCATTACCAATCACTCCTTAGCATTTCTTAATTAAGTCTTGTTATTTATAAGATATAAAGCTAACTAATAATTCAGCTTTTTGTTTAATTAAATAAATATTCGACTTTATTACATATAAAAACCTGACCTTTCGGTCAGGTAATATTTCCTAAATGGTGCCGACAGTAAGATTCGGACTTACAACCCCCCGCTTACAAGGCGGATGCTCTACCGTTAAGAGCTATGCCGGCAAATTTTGGTGGGGCTTACTGGGTTCGAACCAGTGACCTCTTCCGTGTGAAGGAAACGCTCTCCCAACTGAGCTAAAGTCCCACAGAAAGCTTATAGATAATATCACAACACTTTAAAATTTTAAAGAGAAATTTTAAATTTCTAGTTAGTATTTTCTCTAGGTGATAAGCTTTCTAAAAATATCGGCTATTAAGTTAGTTTTATAATTTTATTCTGTGCTATTCCTATCAAAATTAGAAGTTAAATTCTTGTTGATGAAATTGACAATCCAATCTTCTGATATCTCAATATTTCTAGGAATTACATACATACTTTCAATTCCAAATTCGCCATTTTCATTAATGCCATATATATTAAATACAGTCTCATCATATATGTATTTATATTTCGAATTAGTTTTTATTAATAAGCTGTCAAAAGGGTCATCGATATTTTTAAAGTAGCATTTGCATTCAAAAGATATGTTAGGAGCTGAGCTAATGCTACATAGCCACATGAACCAGCTATATTTTCACCAAAATTATAGGTAAGCCCTCTGAAATACTCATATTTATAATCTCTTCTTGATTTGGGAACATCGTCTTCAAATTCAGAATCTATTGCCTTTTAATAATTCATCAAAAATAATTATTAAAATAAAACTATTGACCTACTATATCTTCTTCAAATCTATGGAACATTTTAAGAACTTTCTTATTGTTGGCTAAGTCTTTCTGTTCCAACAATGTATCTTCAGCATTATTCTTTCTAATATTCAAATAGAATTCTATAAATGCACGTCTATATACTTGATTATATGAAGACGATTTAGTCGATTTGATCAAAGAATCCATCAATGCTAATTGAACACCGGTTCTTTCATATTTAGATGTATTCATTGAATCATCGATATCATTCAAGCCTAAAGCATTTATATATTCATCGATTCCTTCTACACCAACTTTATCTCTCAGAATCGATAAGACCAATTTGATGGCTGATTTCATATCTTCACCATCAATTTTAGGAAGATTAACTATCTTTCCATAAGACATATGGATAGTAGAATAATAACTATCGCCATCCTTAACATTTCCTAATACAGGTTCTATAACCTTTTCAAATGTCTCACCTTTCTTTTCTATGGGCAAATCATTCATGTAGACATTCTGGCTATATTTAATATAAGTTAAGACTAAAAGAGAAAGGATTAAAGAATGCTCTCCTTTAAACAAAGCTTTAGCTTTCTTTTTAAAGTCCTCACTGTCTTCATAGAAGAATTCCTCACCATTCTTCTTCATTTCCTTTTCAAAAGAAAGATATATTTCCTTCTTTTGCTGACCTCTCTTAGTCAAAGGATCAGTTCCATGACGTGGATCTTTAGTTATTTCAATAAGCTTCCACCATTTCTTAGTTCCACGCATCTCCTCTTTTTTCTTTTCGGCAAATCCAAGTCTTTTACCCAAGACTTCTAAATCATCATCCATTCTCATCATCACTACATTATCCAAAAATTCTTTTAACTTAAATTCAATATTATTCTTCATATCTAACTCCTATAAATCTTATATATTCTATCAATATTTAACTGGATTTAGACAAACAAAAAATCCAACCTTTCGGTTGGATAACTTGTTCTAAATGGTGGGTCTTGATGGGCTCGGACCATCGACCTCGTCCTTATCAGGGGCGCGCTCTAACCAACTGAGCTAAAGACCCATTCCTCAAGTGCGTTGGTAATTATATTCTTATTGCTATCAACATGCAAGTGTTTTTTTATCTTTTTGCAATTATTTTTGAGGTTTTTACCATTTAGAGCAAACTATATAACTAAGTATTGATAAATATAAAAAACCGCACCACATGGTGCGGTAGCTTGAAATTAATCTAGACTAGAATTGAGGATTATATCCAGAATTGTCTTCGCCGGGCTTTTCCATAGGTAAGACCTCACCTGTGAAATCAGTTTGTTGATCTCCACTGAATTGATCGAGATAATCATCATGATATTCAGTATCGGAGAATCCAGACTGGACTGAATAGAAGTCACTCTTGCTGAGACGTTCTTCAGCGACGAAGTTCTCACCAGCAGGAAGAGGATCTATTGTAGTTCCAGCAGGAATCAACTTACCCAACATGACGTTTTCCTTAAGACCTTTAAGTTCATCGACCTTACCTTTGATAGCAGCGTCAGTAAGAACTCTTGTGGTCTCCTGGAATGAAGCAGAAGACAAGAATGAAGTAGTATCCAAAGCAGCTTTGGTAACACCCAAAATCATAGGAGTTCCGACTGCAGGATTAAGACCATGAGCCAAAGCTTGTTGGTTCATAGCGGTAAACTCAGGCAAGTCTACACGGCTTCCGGAAATCATCTTGGTGTCTCCACCATCAGAAATCAACATCTTCTTCATCATTTGACGAACGATGACTTCCAAGTGCTTATCAGACAAATCGATACCCTGAGACTGGTAAACATTTTGTACCTGGTCGATAAGGTAACGCTCAGTCTTCTCAACACCACAAACATCCAATAACTTCTTAGGATCCTTAGATCCAATAGTTAATGCGTCACCAGCTTTAACGACATCTCCAACCTTTACAATGACATGAGAGTTGTAGTTACAGGTATAAGATTTATCGTTGTTAGGCAAGACACCTGTGATAGAGATGATATCTCTTCCGTTCTTATTGGTGATATCAGTTACGGTACCATCAATCTCGGTCATGATACATTCTCCCTTAGGATTACGGACTTCGAGCAACTCCTGAACACGAGGCAAACCTTGAGTGATATCACTACCTGCAGTTCCACCTTCGTGGAATGTACGCAAAGTCAACTGTGTACCAGGTTCACCGATTGATTGTGCAGCCATGATACCAACAGTATCACCAATCTTACACATCTCACCGGTAGCCATGTTAAGTCCATAACAGTGAGCACAAACACCATCCTTAGCCTCACAAGTCAATAGAGAACGAATCTCTACTCTTTCAAGGTCGGCTCCCTTAATTAATGAGCACTCAGCCTTATCGAGATAAGTGTTGGCAGGAATGATGACATTGCCATCCTTGTCACAAATATCGTGACAAGAATAACGTCCATAGCAACGATCAGCGACTGAGAGTTTCAACTTGTTCTTATCATCATACAAAGCTTCGACCCAGAATCCATGATCACATCCACAATCGGTTTCACGAATGACGACAGAGTGAGAAACATCGACCAAACGACGTGTTAAGTATCCAGAGTCAGCTGTCTTCAAAGCTGTATCGGTCATACCTTTACGAGCACCGTGTGTAGCGGTGAAGTATTCGTTGACTGACATACCCATACGGAAGCAGTCTTTGACAGGGATTTCGATAATCTTGTTGTTAGGTCCAGCCATCAAACCTCTGGTACCAATCAACTGAACGAAGTTATTGACTGAACCACGAGCCTTAGCGTTAGCCATCATGAAGACAGGGTTACGACTCTCACGAGCCATTTTTTCCTTAACCTTATCAGTGATTTTATCCTTGGCCTTTGTCCAAATATCCAATGTCTCATTGTGACGAGAATCATCAGTGATAAGACCCATGTTAAAGAAATCATTGATTTCGGCAACCTTCTTATCACCTTCAGCAAGAATTTCATCACGTCCTTCAACAGTGTTGATATCAGTGATAGAAATAGTTAATCCGAGCTTAGTACAATAATAGTAACCGGTATCCTTGATCTTATCCAACAACCAAGATGTACGTTTAGACTTATATCTCAAGAACAAAGCATTGATAATAGCAGAAAGCTCTGATTTATCCACAGGTTTGGTAGGATTCCAATGATTCTTAAGGTAATCCTTGATGTCTGTTCCCTTAGGAACGAAGAACCAATCGATTCCAACAGGAGTTGATTTCAACTCACCTTTGCAATGAGAAGGCGCATCGTTGACATATGGGAAGTCTGAAGGGAACATATCGTTGAAGATAAGCTTTCCGACAGTAGTAATCAAATACTTGCTATTTTGCTCTTCAGTAAATATTCCATACTTTCCTAAAGACTCAGCCGGAATTGCAATACGGTTATTTGTATGAACGACACCAGTTTGATAAGCACGCATAACTTCATCGAAGTTACGGAACACGTGACCATCCATTCTGGCAAATCTTTCAAATTTCTCAGCTTCCTCAACATCACCACGATTTCTAGCAGCATCGGCTTGGCTCAAGAAATCATCTGGAGTTTGCTCAGAAGTCAAATAGTAATGACCGACATCGACGTCCTGAACAGGAATAGCTATAACCTTTGCGTCACGAGGAGAAAGAATATTTCTCGAAGAGATCATCAAATCGAAAGCTTCTTGTTGAGCCTCTCTAGAAAGAGGAACGTGGACAGCCATTTGGTCACCATCGAAGTCAGCGTTGAAACCAGGACAGACCAATGGATGCAATCTCATAGCTCTTCCGTCGACCAAAACAGGTCTGAAGGCTTGAATACCCAAACGGTGCAATGTAGGAGCACGGTTTAAGAGAACAGGGTGATTAGGAACAATCTTTTCCAAAACATCATAGACTCTATCATCGTATCTTGTAATCATCTGTTCGGCAATCTTGATGTTGGCAGCATACTTATCCTTCATGAGCTCGCTCATGATGAATGGCTTGAAGAGTTGAATTGCCATCTCGCGAGGTAAACCACACTCATCCAATCTCAATTCAGGTCCGACACAAATGACTGAACGTCCAGAATAGTCAACACGCTTTCCTAACAAGTTCAAACGGAAACGTCCTTGTTTTCCTTTGAGTGTAGAAGACAAAGATTTCAAAGGACGACCAGATACACCAGTAAGAGGCTTGTTGTTTCTTCTTCCATTATCGATCAAAGCATCAACAGCTTCCTGAACCATACGCTTTTGGTTAACCAAAATGACTGTAGGAGCTTTTTGATCCATCAATCTCTTCAACAAAGAGTTACGAGTGATAACACGACGATACAATTCGTTGATATCTGAAGTTGCATAACGTCCACCATCCAATTGAAGCAATGGACGAAGATCAGGAGGAGTTACAGGAATAACATCGAGAATCATCCATTCAGGCTTATTCTTAGAATTGCGGAAGGATTCCACAACATCCAAGCGTTTCATAAGCTTGATACGCTTTTGATTCTTAGGATCAGGATATGATCTAATAGCTTTTTCAATTGTTTCAAATTCTACGTCGAGCTTGGACTTTCCAGTTACAGAATCGATATTTTCAGGATCGAGTTCATGGAGCAAAGTCTTAACAGCATCAGCTCCCCAACCAAACTCAGCACCGACCAACTTCTTAATGAAGCGAGCAGCAGTTTCAAAATCATAAGGTTCATTCTCATGAGCCATACTATTGATCAAACGTTGACACTTCTTATAATCATCAGTTTCAGTTTGTTTAGGATCGATAACAGGATTTTCTCCCTCCATGAAACTCTTTAAAATTTCTTGGAATATATCACGTCCTGCTCTTTCATCCAAAACTTGTTTCTTTTGAAGCAAGTTGTGATCAAGACAGTATTGGCCAGGATTCAAAACAATATGGGATTGGAAATATACGACTTCTTCCAAATCCTTTGGAGGAACATCCAAAATCAAAGCAATCTTGGAAGGTGTTCCCTTGAGGTACCAAATATGAGTACAAGGACAAGCGAGAGTGATATAACCCATACGCTCACGACGGACAGACTTAGAAGTTACTTCAACACCACATTTATCACAAACTGTTCCTGAGTAGGAATTCTTCTTGTACTTTCCACAGTGACATTCATAACTCTTTGCAGGTCCGAATATCTCTTCAGCGAAAAGTCCTTCAGGTTCAGGCTTTTGTGAACGATAGTTAATTGTCTCAGATTTCTTAACTTCACCAGATCCGGGCTTTTGCTTTTCAGCATAAGACCAACTCTTGATAACTTCTGGAGATGCAAGACCAATCTTGATACTAGCTAGTTTACTTAAATCAAACATTCGTTAGTCCTCCTTTTAGTCCATATTAGAAGAATCACCATCGTCAGTTTCCTTGCCATCATCTGTCAAGTCATCTAACGCTTCTTCTGCTTCTTTTTGCTGCTCTTCAGTTATAAACGAAGAAGTTTCTTCAAATCCATCTTCCTCAACAGGCAATCCAGTGTTGGAAGCCTCAACTTCATTTGAAGCATTCTTCTTCAATCCCTCATTCTCCATAGGTGTATAAGAGAAATTACGTAATTCATGGTTATACTTCTTGATTTCGCTATCGTTGCTAGAAGCAATTCCATCCATTGAAATAGGCTTGTTGTCCTTGTCGAGCAAGATGACATTGATAGCCAAACCTTGAAGTTCTTTCAACATAACACGGAAAGACTCAGGCATTGAAGGACTTGGAATAGGCTTATCCTCACAAATAGATTGATAAGTAAGAGCCTTACCGACCATATCATCTGACTTGATGGTGAGCATTTCCTGCAAAGTGTGAGCTGCACCATAAGCTTCCAAAGCCCAGACTTCCATTTCTCCGAAACGCTGTCCACCCTTTTGAGCTTTACCACCCAAAGGCTGTTGAGTGACCAAGGAATAAGGTCCAGTAGCACGGGCATGAACTTTATCGTCGACCATATGGTCAAGCTTGATCATGTACATACATCCGACCGAAATTCTATTTTCGAATCTCTCACCGGTTTGTCCATCATAGACGACTGTCTTTCCATCATCGGAAACACCAGCATCCTTCATAAGGCTGAATAATTCTTCGTTTGAAACACCATCGAATACAGGTGTAGCAACCTTAAGTCCTAATCTTCTACAGGCATCACCTAAATGAATTTCGAGAATCTGACCGATGTTCATACGTGAAGGAACACCCAAAGGGTTCAAACACAAATCGACAGGAGTTCCATCGGACAAGAAAGGCATATCTTCTTGAGGTACAAGTTTAGAGATAACACCTTTGTTACCATGACGTCCAGACATCTTATCACCTTCTGAGATCTTTCTCTTTTGGATGATATATACCTTTACAGTTTCAAGAACGTTAGGTGCAAGCTCATCACCATTTTTACGACTGAAGACCTTTACAGATTGAACAATACCAGCTCCACCGTGAGGTACTCTCAAAGAAGTGTCCTTTCCATCTTTCTGCTTGTCTGAGAAAATGGATTGAAGTAACTTTTCTTCAGGCGACAATTGTTGTTCACCTTTAGGAGTACTCTTTCCGACCAAGATATCATCTTCAGAAACAACAGTTCCAGGAATGACAATACCATTAGCATCCAAATGAGCCTTGAGATCTTCAGAAATGTTAGGTACATCTCTTGTGAAAGTCTCATCTCCTAACTTTGTCTTTCTACGATCGATTGAATATTCATCGATATGAATAGAAGTGAAGACATCATCACGACGGCATTGTTCGTTCATGACGACAGCGTCCTCATAGTCATATCCGTGCCAAGTCATGAAGGCTATGGTTTCGTTTTGACCAAGAGCCAAATCTCCATGGTCCATTGCAGGACCATCAGCAATTATTTGACCGACCTTAATCTCATCACCAATCTTTACGATAGGAGTTTGATTAATACAAGTTGCTTGGTTAGCCTTAGCAAACTTACGAAGCTTATATTCGTGATTGATTCCTTCATTATCTTGAATAATGATTTTCAAAGAATCGGCATATAAAACTTTTCCGTCTTGCTTGGAAATTACAGCAGCACCAGAGTCGTGAGCAATTTTATATTCCATACCTGTTCCGACAACAGGGGCGTGAGGTCTAAGCAAAGGCAAAGCCTGACGTTGCATGTTACAAGCCAACTGAGCACGGTTGGTATCATCATTTTCAAGGAATGGAATAGAAGCGGCAGCGATTGAAACAATCTGCTTAGGAGAGACATCGATATAATCGACATCTTCTTTGTTGACACGAATAGTATCACCATTATGACGAGCAGTGACATACTCATCGATAATATTTCCTTCAGCATCAGTTTCAGTATTAGCTTCAGCAATGATCAAATTTTGTTCCTGATCAGCTGAGAGATAAACAGTCTTGCTGTTATCTTCCAAAACTTTACCATGCTCTACCTTACGGTAAGGTGTAGTTATAAAACCATGATCATCGATCTTAGCATAACATGCCAAGTTGTTGATCAAACCGACATTTTGTCCTTCAGGAGTTTCAATAGGACAGATTCTTCCGTAGTGAGTGAAGTGAATATCACGAACCTCAAAGGAAGCTCTATCACGTGAAATACCACCAGGTCCCAAAGCTGATAGACGACGCTTGTTAGAAAGCTCAGCCAAAGGATTGACCTGATCCATGAATTGTGACAATTGAGATGAGTTATAGAATTCAGATATAACAGAAGTCAAAGGCTTGATATTCAAGACGTTGCTTGGCTTGTTCAAAACATCAGAGCCTTCGTTGTTGTTATCTTTCTTTCCCATACGCTCACGAATGGATTTCTCCATACGAGAGAGTCCTTGACGGAAATAATTTTGAAGCAACTCTCCGACACATTTTACACGACGGTTAGAAAGATTATCAATATCATCTACAGATCCGACTCCATCGATGATATCGAGGAAGTAAGAGAACACTGCAAAAATATCAGAGATTGTTACATAGTTCTCATTTAAGAGAGTATCAGTACCGATAATAGTTACAATCTTCTTGTTAGCCAAGAATTCATTGATGGACTTATCATCTTTTCCTTCAAGCTCAAATGTATCCCAGGAGAAGTCTGCATGCATTGAACTTTCGAAATTAGAATCGATAAACTCATTCTTGTTAGATTTATATGAAGGGTTGCTTCTAACAGTTTGAGTTAATCCACCATCATCTTTGGTAAGAGTCAAAGTGTAACGCTTATCATCATCAGCATCAGTTCCAAAGTCATTTTGTTCACCGAGTTCAGTGAAGACTTTAACTCTATTGATCAATCCGTGATTGTCAAGTTGTTGGAAGATATGGAAGAAGTTGTCGCTGTCAGATCCATCGAAGGTCATTCCACCTTTTTCATAGCTGACGACACCATCATTATCGGTGACAATCTTCTTTTCGAAGAACTTCTCATTCTCAAGTTTCAAGACATCAGCAGAAGAAAGTGTGTGTCCAGCGAAGAATTCGACGACACCATCTCTATCGACCAAATCTTCAGCCAAGGTCTTTCCGACCAAACGATTATAGATACCTAACTTCTTTGTCAACTTGAAACGGCCAGCTCTACCGAGGTCATAATGTTTCTTGTCGAAGAAGTGATTCTTGATTAATGTAATAGAAGCAGCTGCAGGGTTAGGCTCACCAGGTCTAAGCTTAGAATAAATTGTTCTACAAGCAGTAGTTTCACAATCATCTTCAGCAGTTCTTTCCATCTTATTCTTACGAATAGTGTTGTCGAGCAAAGTGTTTCCGTTTCCGAACAAATCCAAAATAGTTTGGTTATCGGAAAGTCCTAAAGCACACATCAATGTGAGAGATGAAACTTTTCTTTGCTTATCGATACGAACACTCAAAGTATCCTTTGCATCAGAAAGGAACTCAATCCAAGTTCCGCGTTGAGGGATGATATCTCCACCATACATAAAGCGGCCGGACTTATCTCTTTCCTTAGAAAGATAAGCACCAGGTGAACGTACGATTTGAGAAACAATACAACGCTCAGATCCATTGACGATGAATGTTCCAGAATCGGTCATCATCGGATAATCACCAAAGAATACTGGTTCTTGAATCTTCTCACCAGAAGGATACTCTATAACCATATCTACACTCAATTTACGAGAATAGGTTTGATTCTTTTCCTTGGCAGTAAATGCATTTTCGACATTTACGCCTTCCCAGTGAACAGGATCGACTTTAGTACGATCGATATCGAGCTTGATTTCTTTCTTATCGCTACTATTGTCTTCTTGCTTCAACTTAGGATCAACAGATCCAATAGGGAAGAAGTCTTCCAAAACTTCTCTAACTCCCTTATCCATAAACCACTTGAAAGAATTCAATTGGATTTCACAAAGATTAGGCAACTCTAAAGCACCCGAAACCTTCGAGAAATTAATACGATCATTATTCAAGCGGGGATAATTTCCAATTATGTCTTCGACAGAAGTGGATTGATTTAATTCATCTTTTTCACTGTAATTTTCAGCCATTTTTGGTCCTCTCTATCAATTTAGTTCGTGCGGTTGTCGATAGAAGGGTTGTGCCATGCGCTACACACCCCTTAAACCGACTTGTCCCCTTTACATCACAACACCCATTCCCTATAAAAAGGAATGGGCGGAGACTAATACTTTAGTGGAATTAACGAAAGAGAAGGACTACTTGAGTTCAACAGTTGCAGATGCAGCTTCAAGAGTCTTCTTGATTTCTTCAGCTTCAGCAGTAGGAACCTTTTCCTTGATAACTGCAGGAAGTGTATCGATGAGCTTCTTGGAGTCCATCAAAGATTTTCCAGTGATTCCTTGGACAGCCTTGATGACGGCGACCTTAGAACCAGCGATAGCAGTGACGGTGACGTTGACGGTTGAAGGACCTTCAGCGGCAGCAGCACCAGCAGCAGGAGCAGCGGCGACAGCGGCAGCAGCCTTGACGCCAAACTTCTCCTCAATAGCCTTGACCAAGTCGAAGAGCTCGACAACGGTCATGCTCTCAAGAGCATTGATAATGTCATCCTTAGAAAGTGCCATAATAATTAATTACCCTCCTATGGCTTTCGACTCGACTAGGCAGCAGGGGTTGCAGCTTCTCCAGCTTCACCCTGCTTCTTCTCGGCAATAGACTTGATGTCCAAAGCAAGATTACGCATACCGGCTTCGAGGACGGAAAGCAATTGTGAATATATTCCATTTCTGCTTCCGACTTTGCCAAGTTCTGCCATCTTTTCCTCATTAAGGAATACATGCTCGACAAGTCCACCCTTGATCTTTGTGTTCTTCTTGTTCTTGCTAGCAAACTCAGTCACGACAGAAAGAGCAGCTAAAGGATCATCACAAGTGATCAAAGCGTTGGAACCAGTCAAGAGCTTCTCAAGCTCAGTATCGTTCTCAGCCTCAAGAGCTCTTCTTACAAGAGTGTTCTTGCGGACTTCGACACCGGCCTTGACAGGCTTGTCATCAACTTTGCACTCTCTGAGTTTGATTCTCAAAGAGTTAAAATTGGTAACATTGATTCCGTCATAGGATAGGATGATCGTGCATTTGGCGGTTGCAAGACGGGTCTTTAATTCCTCGACCTCAGCTTGCTTAGCTTTAAGTGTGTTAGGATTCACTTTTCATGACCTCCTGAATCCACGTATCGAATCGTATCGACAATATATGGCAATCAACATACTTTTTATCAATTTAGGTGCATGACCTAGGCGACATTATTAAGCTTTCTCGCCGTCGCTGTCTTCGGTATGCTGTAATGCCCGATTTAGAGTTAGAACGCTCAGATTAGAGAGCGTTGACGTCCACACTTACGGAAGGACCCATAGTGGAGCTGATAGCACAGCCCTGCACATAGACACCCTTCACGGAAGAAGGACGGATTGAGAGAACGAGATTGATGACGGCACGAAGATTTTCAGCAAGTTTCTCTTCGGTGAAGCTAGCCTTACCGAAGGTGAGTTGAATATTACCATCCTTATCAGTACGATAAGCAACCTTACCATTCTTGATTTCAGTGATAGCTGAACCAATGTTCATGGTGACTGTTCCAGTCTTAGGGTTAGGCATCAATCCTTTAGGTCCGAGGATACGTCCAAGACGTCCAATTTGACCCATCATGTCGGGAGTGGCAACGATGATATCGTAACCAAACCAATTCTCTTTTTGAATCTTCTCAATCATGTCAGCTGCACCGACAAAGTCAGCACCAGCTGCCTTAGCCTGAGCCTGTTGGGTGTTGGTCAAAGCCAAGATTTTCTTGGTCTTACCATTTCCATTAGGCAAAACAATAGTTCCACGGAGCTGTTGATCAGGTTGTTTTGTATCGAGGTGAAGCTTGAAGCTTACATCGATAGTGCTATCGAACTTGGCGATAGCTGTTTTCTTAACTAAAGCCACAGCCTCAGCAACAGAATACTTCTTAGTTCTGTCGATGAGCTTAGCGACTTCGTTATACTTCTTTCCTCTTTTTGCCATTTTAGTGATCTCCTTTACTTGTCGACAGCAATGCCCATGGATTTGGCAGTACCAAGAACACAGTTGATGGCAGCTTGCTCATCCTTGACATTGAGGTCAGGAAGTTTGTACTTAGCAATTCTTTCGATTTCAGCATAAGAGATGTGAGCAACTGCAGTCTTGTGAGTAGCAGCACCCTTCTCAAGCTTAGTAGCTTGCTTCAAAAGGAATGTGACAGGTTGTGTCTTATAAGCACAATCAAAAGTACGATCCTCATAAATGGTGAGGACACAAGGGACTAATTCTCCCTTGCGTTCAGCGGTGTCGGCGTTGAACTTTTGGCAGAACTTAGCACCGATTCCGAAAGGTCCTAATTTCTGACCGAGTTTGGCAGGGCTAGCCTGTCCAGCCATGACTGTGATAGTCATAGCACGCATAATTTTCTTTGCCACGGTAGTTTTCCTCCAATTTCCGTGACGTGGTTCGACTCATGTCTCCCACGTGCTTAATCAGCTTTTAGTCACAAAAAGCGTGCAAAAAGCCGCTAAGCAAAAAGAATCATACGCTCTTCAGTTTCAATAGTCAAGCTTTTTTCTTTGTAATTATATAAATAGGTTAGGAAATATAAGCAACAGCAAAGAAATCAGTTAGAAATTAAAAATTTTGATCATATTCTTTCTTTACCAGCACATATTGTTTGATTAGGGATGAGTAAGCATCACTAATAAATCTATAGAAAGGATTAAAAACATGAAAAGTAAAAAAGATGAGAAGAAAAAAGGATTGTTTAAAAGCAAGCTTGCAAAAGGAATTCTAGCAGGTGTTCTAGGCTTCACGTTAATCGGAACTGTTGTAAGTGTCACTGAAAACCAGTATCACTGGATTAGCAATAATGTTTCAAAAAAAGATAATGAAGACGACTCTCCGATGGATTCGTCAATCAAAGAAGAGAATGGAATAAGTATCATTGGAATCCAGAAGAAAGCAGCAAGCGATTCTCTTTATAGATATGGGGAAGAAATTGTGAATTATAAATTTGGCGAAGATCTTACTGATAGAGTTCTATATAAGATAAACTACACAGGGCAAAGCGAAATTCCTGATTCAAGTATTCTAACTATCAATCATGAAGTAGGAAGTATAAAAATCGGATGCAACAAACCTTTCTTAAAACAAATCACAATCACTTTATATGCGGAAAGCAACGAGAAAATAAATGCTTCAATCACTTTAGACTTTGTTGAAAAATTAACAATCACTTATTCATATCCATCCATTACTACAGTGGGTCAAGATATAAAAACAGCAAGCGTATTAGTAGAAACAACTGGAGGTTCTATTGAAGTAGATAAAGAGGTGAGAGATCAATTTTATTCTTATGACTATCTCACTCTCGCCACCTACTACCAGGACCCCATCTTAAACGAAAATATGCATTTAATAGTTAGAAACAAATTAGGTAAGAAAGAATCTGATAGTGAGGCTTATACAAAATATTCGATAAAGAATACGAACAATGGTGTTAAAAAAATAGGCTGGAGAGGAAAAAAGAACCCTGAAACTGGTGAATACGAATATTCTACTTCTTTTAGATTTAAATATATTGATGACGGTCCTTTCAATCCTACTACCATGTTAAAAAACATTTGCTATGTTTTTGAAGTAGAAGGTCAAAAAGTAGGAGTATCGATGTTGGATTTAATGCAATACTCCTTGGAATTAAAAAATAAAGTTGTAAGTTTTATTACAGAGCAAAAATTATTCAAGATGGGATTTTCTGTAAACGGAAAATATAGAGAAGTTAAATCAAGAATTCTCGATGCTAATTTAATATTGAACAATATCACTTCTATCGAGCCTGAAAAGACAGCCATTTCTTTTTAGCTAATCTATTTGTTATTTCTTAACCCATTTGTATTTTCTTTCTTCAAATCTTAAAATATCTAACCGGTGGGAAAAGAAAACAAATGGAACTAAGCAAAAGAATAAATTTAGAAGGAACTATTAATACAAGAGATTTAGGTGGATACGAAGGTTTTGAAGGAAAACATATAGTTTTCAATAGATTGATACGAACAGATTCTTTGAGTCAATTAACTAAAAATGATATCAATTTTTTAGTAGATAACTACAATCCTAAATGGGATATAGATCTGAGAAGTGAAGATGAAATTAAAAGAGATACTGATGTTGTGATTCCTGGATGTGAATTCATAAGATTATCTCTTCATAACAATAGTCAAAAACAAATGGTGGATCATCATACTCAATATCATTTGAGTGATGGAAGACTCGATGGTCTAATAGACTTTATATACTTTATGAGCGATGATGGTGACGTCGACAAAGCGATGCAAAAATCAAATCACGCTTACTTTACTCATAAAGAAGCAATTGAAAGTCAAAAGAAATTCTTAGAATTGTGTCGTGACAATAAAGAGGGTTCACTTTTGTTCCATTGCAAGGACGGAAAAGATAGAACTGGATTCATGGCCGCTTTGATTTTAGAAGTTCTCGGTGTCAAAAGAGAAGACATTATGAAAGATTATTTGATGACCAATATTTACACCAAAGCTAAAGCAGATGAAAGAAGAGAATTCCTAGAAGAAAATAACTTTTCTAATAAGAATCTTCTCGAAGGATTAGTTGCAATTACAGGAGTAAGAGAGTGTTGGCTCAAATCAGCATTAGACACCATAGATGAAGTTTATGGTGGAATCATAGGTTATTGCAAACAAATATTAAGCACCACTGAGGAAGATATAAAAATTATTAGGGAGAACTATTTGAGATAAGATTGACTGATGGGCCTCTTGCTCATCAGTTTTTTTCTTTTATACGCTAATTTCTCTTATTCGAAAAAAAACATTTGCTTTTTAGGTCTAATATGTAGTATATTCTTTGTCCGCGAGAGTATATCTTTCGCATGCTGTCTGGCTCCGCCAGGTGCGATTAAGAATCCCTGTGAACCCATCCAAAAGGCAGCGACATTACTAGGAGGTAATGATCATGAACAAACAATTAGTTCAACAGATCACAGCCACTCAGATTCGTCCGGATCTTCCCCACTTCAACACTGGTGACACTATCCGTGTCTCCGTGAAAATTCGTGAGAACAACAAGGAACGTCAACAGGTTTTCGAAGGTGTCTGCATCTCAATTCGTGGTGCAGGTGTCTCCAAGACGTTCAAAGTTCGTAAGGAATCCGCAGGAGTCGGAGTCGAGCGTACCTTTCTCCTCAACTCACCTGATGTCGTCTTCATCGAAGTCGCCAAGCATGGTAAGGTGAGACGTAAGAAGCTTTACTACTTACGTAATCGTCACGGAAAAGGTGCAAGAATCAAGCAGATTCTTATGGGCGAAGAGCAAAAGAAAGCTCTTGAAGAACAACGTGCCATCTCTAAGAAGGCCGCTGAAGAAGCTGCTGCTAAGGCTGAGGCTGAAAAGAAGGCTGCTGAGGAAGCTGCTGCTAAAGCAGAAGCTCCTGCAGAAGCTAAAGCTGAACCCGCACCTGAGACCAAGTAATCTCAGAGCAAATTATCCGAGGATTATTCCTCGGATTTTTTATTTCAAAAGAATTTATATTTCAAACAAAAAATGCTGATCTTCGCAATCAGCATTTTTTACTCATATTCTTATTTTTGTTTTTGGCTTTTTCCTTCTACCGAAGCAGTCTTTTCTCTTAAGTCTTGATTGAAATCCATCTTTTCAAAAGAAGAATCCTCAGGCAACCTCAAATCGAGACCAGTTATCTTTTTCCCACCAATCAATCCACTCTTAAGGGAACATTCTAAGCAATGACCACCAAATGTCTTTCTATCAGCAGAAATGAAGTGGAAATGCCATCCTGGTAGATTGATAGACTCCATATACTTAGGAAACCAAAATCCTATAAGTGTTCCTTCGACATCATTTTTAGTTGTTTCGACTTGGCTTTTTGCAACTTCATACATCGGAGCATAAGGTTCATTTTGCTGATAACAAGAACGAACAGTGACACTATCAAAAACACCATCAATTCTAGCAAAACAAATAAAATTATCAGACTTACATTCAGCTTTACGAACTTCATCAGCTCTCTCTTTAAGACTTACTAAATTCAAAACAGATTTTTGTTGAAAAACTGTTCCCATCATTTGTACTGGAGCTACAATTCCAAAAGCCATTCCAGTCTCAACATCCATCTGCTTAATTTCACCACCAGGAAGGCCATTATATGCACATCCATCAATTATTATCGCTTCACCATTGAGCCCTTCATAGGTACCAATTCCAACTAAGCCATGCTCCAAGGCATCTTTTACCTTTTCTGCTGATTCATAATGTCCCAACATCAAGGCATTCATTGTAGAAAATTGATATGCGTTCATAATATGCCACCTCCAAAAATCGCTTGTATTCTACTTCTTTTTTATCGAGTTTAAAAGGGTAGAGAAAGGGCAAATGCCTACTCTCTCCACTTTTTCACTCATTTGTTCAAGATTTAATATTATTTTTCTATATATTCGGTTTTTGCTATATCGTAAGATTCTACAGCTCTAATAGCTAGTTCACGTTTTGAATAAGAAATCAAAGTCAATTGCGAATTTTCTTTCTTCAATCTCTTTACTAAATTCTTTCTTTCACTATCTAACAAAGGATTCTTATCATAAGCCTCTATTAAAGCTTCACCTTCCAACAGACCAGCCATTGTAAGACACTGATTTTTCTTCTTAGCCATAAAAGCGTAAACTTCTTCTTCAAAAAGCTGTTCATCCTCTTTGTCTAACTTTCTTTGTCTAACGAATATAGAGCGTTGCTTTTTAGGCATGGAAAGAAGAAGTTCCTTAGTCTTTTTTCTAGATTCAACACGTTCTTTCCTTAATTTGTTTTTATATTCTTTCTTTTGTTCTTTAGAAAGTAATGAATAATCTGACATTGCCAAATATTTCTTAGCTTTCTTAATTCTCTTCATTTCTGAGTTCATCATATCTCTATCGAGCATTTTCTCCACATAGTCAGACAAACTTGGAAATTTATTTTCACAAACTTCTTTATGATGTTTGTAATAATACTTATTGTTATTTTCTGTAAGAATAGGACAAAGAATAGAAGTTACAACCAAAACCAAAGCTAATGAAGCTAAAGAATTGTCTAATGCTACTGAGTCAAAGTTAGGGAATATATTTCTTTCATAAACAAGTTCAGGAATAGATAATGCAACACCTGCCATGGCAGAGCAGCCCATAGAGATATAGCCTGGTCTCTTCAAAACATATCTTTCCATCAACATGCTGGGAAGAACACCCAATATGTACCAACAAGCGATTAAAAACAATCCTTGAGGAATCATTTGAACAGCTGTTCCAAGCTTGATAGCAGATCCAAATTGGAATCCCAAAAATGGAATAACGACATCGTTTCCGTGTTTGAATACTTTTCTAATACTTGGATCTAAATTTCCAAGTAACATTCCAAACAAAATAGGAAGAAGAATTGAAATCATAGACATATAATCAATTCCACCACTTGTGCTTCCTTGAATCAAAAGCATTGGAAATGCTGGAAGAGCAGTCAACAACAGCAATCCAAAATATGAATAATCAGCATCATCACCATATGGATTTACTAAACCCATAAACATTCCAGCATTCGTAGATGTAAGACAAGATGTAAATGTTACGAATGATATTCCAATCCACATATAGTCATAATCTTTAGTAAGGAAGAAGAAAAGAAACGACAGTCCATAAGCTATTCCTAGTCTAAGAACGAGTAACGGGAATCCTCTTCCTAACATCGACTTCATCTTTCTAACATCGATTTGTGTTCCAGTAAAGAACAACATAAAACCTAAAACAATAGTTATACCTTTAGATGAGAAAAGATAGAGTGATGGTGAACCGACTTGTCCCCAAGGATCTTTAACTCCACATGCATCACAAATAGTAACTATGATAGAACCTATAATCAAAGGAATTATAATTCTTCCACCTGGAACTTTTCCCAGCAATTTATGAATAGGTACCCAAACAGGCTCTCTTTCTTGTTTTTCCATTTTACACAATCTCAACTTTCAAAGCTATTTTAAAGACAACAGTTAATTTCAACAAGAACAAAAAGTCAAAGCAAAGCAAAACCCAAAAAATATTTTTATGCTGTAAAGCAAAAACACTTGACAGAGATTAATGATAAGACTATATTAATGCAGCATTTAAGGAGAACTTATCTTATGGTTAAAATTAGACTTGCACGTATAGGACGTCGTAACTCACCCTATTATCGTATTGTTGTTTCCGATTCAAGACGTACACCTCATGCTGAATCTTTGGACGATCTCGGACATTATGATCCTCTCGAGAGAAAGAACTCTCAATTGGTCGTCAACGAAGTGCTCGCTATCAAGTGGTTGCTCCGTGGAGCTATCCCTTCCGATTCTGTAAAGACACTTTTGAAGAAGCAAGGTGTCTATGCAAAGTTCTTGGCTCAAAAAGCTGAAGCCAAGAAAACTAAGTAATTAGATTCTTGAAAGGAGGAAGGCATGGAAGAAGAAAAGATTGATTTATCTGAAGATATAAAGAAGCTATGCATTCCTCTTGTATCTCATCCCGAAAGCATCTCTGTGACATTGACACAAGATGAAAGGAAATCACAGTCTTATTTGATTCTTTGTGACAACGGTGACATAGGAAAACTCATCGGTAGGGACGGCGCAATATCAAACTCATTAAGAGCTATCGTCAACGTCTCTCCAAAAGCCCAAAGAAAAAAGATATCATTGAAATTTGATACCAATTCCAGGAGCAAATAAGAGCTGTATCTCCGAGGGTAGCCACCGAAAGGTGGCTTTTCTTATGTATTATAAAAGTTATTCATATTATAATAATCAACATTGAGGAGTTTAAAATATGGCACGTAAATTAATTGGACAAGTAGTCAACACATTCGGATTGAGAGGAGCTTTAAAAGTTGTCTTATTCACAGACTGTCCTGAAATCAGATTCAAAGAAGGAAATTCAATTGAAATCAAGGGAAAAGAATACAAAATCACCGAATGTAGAATCAAACCCGGTCTTCGTACAGCTATAGTTTCTATCGAAGGATTTGAAGACATCAACGATTCACTTCAATTTATTCATCAAGATATTTATGCTGATGTCGAAGCCTTACCGGGAACAATTTACATCGATGAATTAATTGGGAGAGATGTCATAAATACTAAAGGCGAAAAAGTAGGAACAGTGAAGGATGTAGTAAAAATCAATACTAGAGATTACTTCGTAATCACCATGTCTGATACTACCTCTCGTTATATGCCTCTTTTAACTGACGTGTTCTGCAAGATGCCTAGCTTGACACCTGGTAAAGTCGAATTGACTGAATTAGGTGAAGAGGCTCTTAAATGAAGACAATCACAATATTGACCCTATTCCCATCATTCTTCGATGGATTTTTGGACTCTTCTATCATCAAAAGAGCTATATCAAAAAATGCTGTTAAATTTAAGATTATAAATATAAGAGATTATTCCTTAGATAAGAATCATAGAGTCGACGATAGGCCCACAGGAGGAGGAGCTGGTCTCATAATGAGACTAGAGCCTCTGATGGATTGTCTAAACAAAAACAATCTTATGGGCACACATAAAATTTTGATGTCACCAAAAGGACATACATATACACAAAAAGATGCTATCAGATTATCTAAATCCAACGATGATATAACAATTGTTTGCGGTCATTATGAAGGAATTGATTCTAGATTCGAAGATTATGTGGATGAGCAAATCTCAATAGGCGATTATATTTTGACCGGTGGAGAGATCGGATCTTTAGTCTTATCTGATTCGATAACGAGACTTTTGCCAGGAGCGATAACAGAGTTATCAACAGAAGAAGAAAGCTTCAGCGATGGACTTTTAGAGTATCCTCAGTACACGTATCCAAAAGTCTATGATGGAAAAGAGATTCCTGAAATTTTATTCGATGGTGATCACGATAAAGTAAGAAAATGGAGACTTAAACAGGCTCTTAAGTTAACTTTGGAAAAAAGACCTGATTTGTTAACACATAGAAAATTCACCAAAGAAGAATTGCTGATTCTTAAAGAAATTAAAATAGAATCTAATAAGTGACACATCGAAAGATGTGTTTTTTTAAATAAAAACCTCTAGTTCAATGACTAGAGGTTAGGTGGTAGCCGTGATTAGTGACGACGGCGAGCCTGTTGGGACTTCATCTTACGACGAAGAGCCTTCTTGAGATAAGCTGTATGACGCTTGTAATCTGCGAGTACGCCAGCTTTGTTGACGTTACGCTTGAAGCGACGCATTGCATCATCGAATGATTCGCCATCTCTTACTACTGTCTTTGGCAAAGTAATCACCACCTTTCTTTTAAGCTTTATGAAAATATCACTATTGATTTAAAATATCAAGGTTTATTTATAAAAAAGCTAGAAAACAAAGATGTTTTCTAGCTAATCATCGTTTATCTTCCTGATGGATTTTGATTGAACATCTTCGCCATCTGGCCCATTTGCATGATGCCTTTCATCTGAGGAAGTTGTTTCTTCATAGCGTCATATCTATTTAGCAATCTATTTATTTCTTGATTGGATAATCCACAGCCTTTTACAATTCTAGATTTTCTAGAAGCTTTAACAATTTCAGGCTTCTTTCTTTCTTGAGGAGTCATGGAATTGATAATGATTTCATAATTTCTTAATTCGGTTTGAATGAAATCCATTTGTTCTTGTGATATTTTAGGCATTCCAGGAATCATTCCTAAAATTTTGGAAAGAGAGCCTAACTTCTTCATTTGTTTCATAACAGACAATAGATCATTCAAATCAAATTGACCATTCATCAAACGTCTGGAAGTCTTCTCTGTTTGTTTCTCATCTATCTTTGCTTGAATATCTTCAATCAAAGTCAGAACATCACCCATTCCAAGAATTCTATCCGCCATTCTATCAGGGTGGAAATTCTCTAAATCTTCTATCTTTTCTCCAACACCAGCATATTTGATAGGAACTCCTGTCATTTTTCTAATGGAGAGGGCAGCACCGCCTCTAGCATCACCATCAAGTTTAGACATGACCAAACCAGTCAATGGAATTTCTTTATTAAAGGTTGTAGCGACATTGACGGCATCTTGACCCGACATAGCATCTACCAAAAGTAAAGTTTCATCTACAGGTATTATCTTTTGAATTTCTTTAAGTTCATCCATTAAAGGCTCATCAATTTGAAGACGACCAGCTGTATCAATAATCAAAACATCATATTTCTCATTTCTAGCTTTATCAAAAGCTGCCTTAGCAATCAAAGGAGGCTTTGTTCCTGTTCTATCGATATAGCAGTCTACTTCAATTGAATCAGCTAAAGTCTTCAACTGGTCTATAGCGGCAGGACGTTGCGTATCATCGGCGCAGAGAAGAACTTTCTTCTTCATCTTTGTCTTATATAGATTTGCTAACTTTCCAGCTGTTGTAGTTTTACCTGCTCCTTGAAGACCTACCATCATTATGACTGTAGGCTTTCCAGAATTAAATGTGACATCGTTGTCACCGCCACCGAGTAATGCTTCGAGCTTATCATGAACAATCTTGATAAGCTGTTGCCCAGGAGACAGCTTAGTCAAAACCTTTTGACCTATAGCTTCACTCTTGACCTCATCCATGAATTGATTGACAACATCATAGTTTACATCAGCATCGAGCAAGGCGATACGCACTTCTTTAAATGCATCGTCCATATTCTTCTCAGTTAAAGTCGCTTGACCTTTTAACTTTTTGAATATTCCCGATAGCTTATCAGTTAAGTTTTCAAATGCCATGTGTCCATATCCTCCTTATTTCATTTATAGAGTCTTTAGTCTTTCCAGTTTCATCAATCTCGTCTATTCTATCAAGTAGTTCAATAGTCTTATTCTCTTTTTCTCTTAGGTTTAATACTTTATCAAAATATTCGAGCTTTTTCTTGGCTGATTTCAAAGATAAATATACTGCATTTCTAGATGTGTTTTCATTTTGTGCAATCTCTGCAATAGATAAATCATCAAAATAATGTTTCTCTGCTCTTCTAAGTTCAGCCTTTCCTAAAAGATTTCCATAAATGGATAATAGAGTTGCTATCAATGTATTGTTTTCAAGCGACTCCATATCTATTCCTCGGAATTCTCATCTTCCCCGACTAACAAGGCATAGAGGTATCTATCCAAATCGAATTCACGAAGATCATCCTCATGTTCACCTAATCCAATAAATCTAACAGGTACACCGAGTTGATCACGAATTGCTAAGATGATTCCACCTTTAGATGTGCCATCCATCTTGGTTATTACAACACCAGTCAAAGGAGTCACTTCTTTAAAAACTTTAGCTTGTTGAACTCCATTTTGTCCTGTGTTTGCATCCAAAGCAAGCCAAATCTCTTGAGGTGCCACAGGAAGGACCTTCTTAATGACTCTGTTTACCTTTCCTAGCTCCGCCATCAAATAATCCTTAGTATGAAGTCTTCCGGCTGTATCAACCATCACCAAATCATATTTTTCATTGATTGCTTTCTTTATAGCATCAAAACAAACAGATGCAGGGTCAGCACCTTGTCCTCTTTCAAAAATATCTACACCTATTCTATTAGCCCAAATAGATAATTGTTGGACTGCTCCAGCACGGAAAGTATCAGCAGCTACCAACAAAACTTTCTTTCCAAGTTCTTTATAATGCTTTGCTAATTTTGCAATTGTTGTAGTCTTTCCTGTTCCATTGACACCAACCATTAAAAGAACAGTTGGATTCTCAGGATCAAATTTAATTTCAGTTTGGAATGAATCACCAGATTTAGCGTAATTCATAAACAAATTATCAACTAACAAATCATTGATTTCTTTGGGATTATCCAAGTGTTGAGAAGCTGCCATCTTTTCAGTTTCATCTAAAACTGACATCGTCAAATTAACACCGACATCAGCCTCAATTAAGCAACGTTCCAATTCATCGAAATACTCGCTATTAGCTTCTTTATATTTGTTTGCGATAGAATTCAATCTTGCACCAAACCCTTCACGAGATTTAGCTAAACCCAAATTGTAAATCTTAGTTTCATGATCAACTTCAACTTTTTCGGTTGTAGCTTCATCATTTTTCTTCTCAATCACTGGTTCATCAGTAGAATTGACTTGCTCAGCCTCTTTTGTTTGCTCTTCTTTTTCTTCTATTACTTCATCTTCATTTTCTTCTACTTTATTTTCTTCAACTGGCTGTTCTTCAATTTTTTGTTCTTCTTTAATCTCAGGCTGATCTGGTTTCTCTAATATATTTTTCTCGACTACAGGTTCTTCCTTAGTTTCAGCTTTATCTTCGATTGATTGCTCTACAGATTGTTCTTTTTTTACCACTTCTGGTTGAAGAGATTCTTCTTTTATTTCCTCTTTTTTTACTTCATGTATAGGTTCCTCGTCGACCTTATTTCCTTCTAAAGTTTTTTCGACAACACTTTCACCTGAAGTTTTGTCTTTTGCTTCTTCATCTTTGATAGATGAATTATCTTCTACTTTGTTTTCTTCAACTGGCTGTTCTTCAATTTTTTGCTCTTCTTTAATCTCAGGTTGAACAGGTTCATCTGATAATTCTTTCTCGACTATAGGTTCTTCCTTGGTTTCAGCTTTGTCTTCGATTGGTTGCTCATCATTTACTTCTACTTTAGATTCTTTCTTTTCAAGTTTATCTTCAAGTACCAAATCCAATAAAGGATTTGAATATTCAACTTCATTATTATTCTCAATTCCATCAGTATTGTTTTGAATTACAGGTTCTTCAAAACTAGACTGCTTATTTTCCTTTGAAGGTTCATATTTTTCTTCATCTTTGATAGATGAATTATCTTCTACTTTATTTTCTTCAACTGGCTGTTCTTCAATTTTTTGTTCTTCTTTAATCTCAGGCTGATCTGGTTTCTCTAATATATTTTTCTCGACTACAGGTTCTTCCTTAGTTTCAGCTTTATCTTCGATTGATTGCTCTACAGATTGTTCTTTTTTTACCACTTCCGGTTGAAGAGATTCTTCTTTTATTTCCTCTTTTTTAACTTCAAATATAGGTTCCTCGTCGACCTTATTTCCTTCTAAAGTTTTCTCGACAACACTTTCACCTGAAGTTTTATCTTTTACTTCTTCAGATTTGAGATTTTCCTCAACTGATTCTACAGGCTTTACTTCTTTTTTAGCTTCATCCTTCTTATGAAATATTTTTTGTTTTAACCAATTTATAAGTCCCATAATCAATTGCTCCTTTGTCTGGACAACAAAGCTTCTTTAGCAGCTTCGGTTTCAGCTTGCTTCTTGTTATGTCCAATTCCAGTTCCTAAAATAACTCCATTGACTTTTGCAACTGCTTCAAATGTCTTATCAGTATTAATTCCTGATTCTTTAACTATTTCAAATTCAACCAAAGTCTTAAATTCACTTTGGATTTCTTCCAAGAGATCACTCTTCCAATCTCTTTCACCCGCTGTTTCTGCTCCACTCACATACTCAGCCATCGTCTTTGAAATAAATTCATAGGCATAGTCATACCCTAAGTCCAAATACATAGCACCGATAAATGACTCAAAGACATCCTCAAAGATATGTCCATGATACTGGGCATTTTTCTTCTCGCCATTGGAAAATTTTACATATGGAGCAAATCCAAGCTTTATTGCAATCTCTGTAAGATTTCTTCCTTCGACAATAGAAGATCTTAATTTAGATAATTTGCCTGGTGTATATTTTTTATGTGCTCTAAAAACAAGATCACCAACAACTAAATCTAAAACACCATCCCCTAAAAATTCCAATCTTTCATAACTTGAACTATCGCGATGCTCGTTTGAATATGAAGAATGGGTAAAAGCTTCTTCATATAATTTCATCCTCTTAGCCTCAGGAACCAATGAAAGAATCAACTCGCGCAAAGTATCGAATTTTCTAGGCTTTTGTTCCGGAAAAGAACCATCGATTGGAGACTGATTTTCAGGAAGAGGAGTCGTCGTATCTAACGTAGGCTTATCTTTCATCTTCCATCTCCTTTTTAATTGCAGGAATAAGACCAGATGAAATCATCTTATATGCCACATTTAAAGCATTATAGAAAGCATATCCGTTAGAATTGCCATGAGCTTTTACTGCAACTTTATTGACACCTAATAGCATGGCTCCACCTAATTCTTTAGAATCCATAGTCTTCATCATATCTTGGATTCCACTTTTTGCTAAAAGATATCCCATCTTAGTAGATAAATTCTTTTTAAATGCTTGTTTCAACAAAGAACCCATCATCTTTGCCGTTCCTTCAATAGTCTTGAGCAAAATGTTTCCAGGATATCCAGTAGTGACTATGACATCGTGTTCACCATCCAACACTTCTCTTGCTTCACATCTTCCCATATAGCCATGGAAGTTCATATTGGTGAGCAACTCGTCAGCTTTAGTAGTCTCTTCCAAACCTTTTCCTTTCTCTACTCCATTTGAGAGCAAATAGACACTAGGATTTTCATTTTCTAAAATTAGTTTTGAATATAAATATCCGAGTTTAGCAAAACAAACCAATTCCTCTCCAGTGTTATGGTTAGAGGCACCAATATCCAAAACAACAGTTCTCTTTCCCTTTACTTTAGTTGGGAAAGGACCAGTCAATCCAGCTCTGGGAACACCCGGTATATTTTTGAGAATCAATGTGGCACCTGTGACGAATCCACCGGTTGACCCAGCTGATACAACACCTTCGATTTCTTGATCCATATTAGCTCTTTTCAAAGCTTGAATCATAGAAGAATCTTTCATTCTCAAGAATTCCAAAGGAGATACTTCCATCGGAACAATTTGAGTAGTGTTAACAATTTCTACACGGGGATTATCTTTGAAATCTTCTAACTTGGAAGCATCTCCAAACAACACTAAATTCACATCTTGTTTTTTATCTAGAAAAGTTTTAACTCCACTTGATAATTCGACTGGGCCGAGGTCTGAACCCATCATATCCACTGCAATCTTCATATTTATAACTACCTCCTTCAAGCAGTATTTAGTATATCAAATACTCAGGAATGAGAATAAGGTTATAATCTTTAAATGAGGAAGCAAGACCATATTATGAACTTAAAAGAAGAAAAAATTAAATCCACAAAAGTATTTGATGGAAAACTATTAAAAGTATACAAAGATGAAGTTCTTTGTCCAAACAATGACAAAACAACTAGAGAATACGTTATTCATTGCAAAGCCGCTGCTATTCTACCTATCACAGATCAAGGGAAAATCATCTTAGAAAAACAATATAGATATCCTATTAGCAAAGAATACATTGAAGTACCGGCAGGAAAAGCAAATGATGGTGAAAGCATAGAAGACACAGCTAAAAGAGAATTAGAAGAAGAGACTGGTCTTAAAGCATCTAAATTGATTAAAGTAGGAGAAATCTATCCAGCCTGTGCGTATTCGACTGAAGATATAACACTTTTCATTGCCAAAAATTTAAAAGAAGGAAACATCCATAGGGATGAGGATGAATTCATTGAATTGATAACTGTAGATTCGAAAGAGTTCATAAAAATGTGTTTGGATGGAAGAATTACAGGCGCTAAAACTATCGCTTTAGCCTTCTATTATCAGCAATCATTATTAGACTAGTATCTTTTCTAAGTTCTCGTCGTGTATTATTTTCTTCTTATACAAATTAAATCCTTCATTCGAATTGGCATTATCTAATATTTCCTTAGCATCTTCCATAGCGCATTCGAATATTTTTCTATCCTGGTCAAAATTGATTACTGATAAACCATCATGTCCGGATTGATCAGTACCTGCCCAATCACCAGCGCCTCTGCTCTTCAAATCGTATTGGCTGATATCAAATCCATCTGTATGCGTAGCTAAATAATTCAATTTATCTATCGCTTGATCATCATCTCCATCATAGACCAATAAAGTGAGACCATTCTTTCCATTTCTTCCAACTCTTCCACGCAATTGGTGCAATGCTGATAATCCAAAATAATTTGCCGAATAAATTATCATTAGACAAGCTTCCTGTACATCAACCCCGACTTCTATTATCGATGTTGAAATCAATATAGGTTTTTCATTATTTCTAAACTTGTTCAATACTTCATTTTGATCATCCTTCTTCATTCGCCCATGTAGCAGTTGAACTTTATCTTCACCATATTCCTTCACATAATCATCATATACTTCTTTAGCTGATAATTTATTCGATTCATCTTCTTCATCACCATCAATTCTAGGGACTACTACAAAGACTTGTCTTTTTATTTCCAAAGCCCTATTTATAGCTTTGGAAATAAGTTGGCTTTGGCTATTCACAACCTTAGTATCCACATGTCTTGTTATTCCTTTAGGAAATTCTTTTAATTCTGATATATCGAGATCGCCAAATACGATTCTAGACATAGTTCGAGGAATAGGAGTAGCAGACATCATCAAAGTATCGACATAATCACCTTTTTTCATCATGGTCATTCTTTGATCGACACCGAATTGCTGCTGCTCATCTATGATTGATAAAGTTAATTTTTTAAATGTAACACCCTTTTCAATTCCGGCTTGTGTGGAAATCAACACATCTATATCTCCACAAGCTAATTCTTCCAATAATTTCTTTTTTTGAGATTGCTTCATATTAGAGATTAATAACCCAACTTTAACATTAAATCCAGAATAAAAAGATAAGGCGTTTTTGTAATGCTGGATAGCTAGGGAAGTCGTAGGTGCAAACAAGACACCCTGCCCACCTCTAATCGTATTTGCAAAAAGACTCAATAAAGCTACAGCAGTCTTTCCTGTTCCGACATCGCCTTGTAATATTCTAAACATAACATTAGATGAATCCATATCATCCATTATCTCTTTAGTGCATTGAATTTGATCTTTGGTCAAAGAAAATGGAAGCTTCTTAACCAAAGCATTCATCTCATTCCTATCTATTGATAAATGAGCACCTTTCTTATAAATCGATCTAAGCCTCTTATTGACTTCCATCTTCATACAATAAGCCAAAGCTTCTTCATATTTAAATGTTCTCAATCCTTCTTGAAGCTGTTTTTTACCATCGGGTTGGTGCACAATTTTAAAAGCTTGACCTCTAGGAATCAATCTGTATTTCTTAACGAACTCATCAGGGACATTGTTACCTATATAACGCATTAATGATGAATGCAATATATTATCTATGACATTCATAAAATAAGATTGACCAATTCCACCAGGCAAACGATAGAATGGCTTTATTTCTGATTGAACAAACCATGAAGATAACTCATATACAGCACTGACAACTATAGATTTGAATCTAGCAGAATATCTGCCGACAATAAATAAAGTCTTTCCTGTAGCAATTCTATTCAAATAAAACATCTGATTATAAATAATAAAAGAATGACAGATCCCATTCACACTGTTCTTTGCACCAAATCTAATGATTCCATGAGCTCTATTAGTCTTTACCTCATAGATTTGATAACAGCCTCTAATCATCCTTCCATCACCCAAAAAAATATCATCGCTGAGCGGTGATAAATCGATATAACGGCTAGGTAATTTCTCCAAAATTTCAATATCGGATGAAACTTGAAGTTTTTCTAATAATTCAAATTTATTCACGTTTTATATTTTATTCATTTTTCTAGTCGTTAGCAAATCTATATAAGCCAAGTCTACCATCAGGCATGATTTTACAGCAATGCAATTTCTTATCTTTTAATTTTAATTTTTCTCTTAATTTTCTAGCCTGAATTGTCATTTTTTGATCTTGAGTAATAAGCAATACATTGTGATCTCCACATAGGAAAGATACTTGATTAAGAACTGTCTTCTCACTAAAAGCACCGGTAGATTCACCGACAAATATCAAATTTGATTTAGGCTTTTGAGAATAAATAATTGCATCCTGAAGCCATTCTTTTATAACATCACTAGCCATTGCCTTTTTAGCTTTAAATCTGCCTTGTAAAGCTTTATTGACAGCATTTACTCCTTCGATAGGAATTATCAAAGTCTTATCTTTGAACTTCGGCATCACAATAATTAAGTTCTTAAAGAATTCAATACTTCCTTCTACCATCAAGGCTGAACCATCCACAAGAATTGAATCATCCTCTCCTATCATAAGTTTCATCTTGTCGACTAATTCATTATCTATCTTTGCCATATACCAAACCCTCTTTTTAATAATTTAACATATTTCAAATCCATTTCAAAAAAATAATACAAAAAAACTCGGACTCAATCCGAGTTTAAATAAATTAATCTTCTACAGATACGATGAAGGAATAGACAGGTTGACCACCATATTTAACATCGATGTCAGCTCGGCTTCCATATTTCTTTTGAAGGTCAGCTTCGATTGAGCCACGTGTTGCTTCATCGATATCTTCACCACAAAGAACAGTGATGATTGATGAATTATCATCCATCATAGATTCCAATAATTTGTTGAGTGCATCAATTTTGTCATCACCTACAGCAGCTATGGATTTTCCATGCATTCCCATAAATTGATTCTTCTTGACAGAAACACCACCAATTGTAGTATCTCTCACTGCATAAGTAACCTCTCCGGATTTAACTTGAGAAATAGCTTCAAGCATCTCTGTCTTATTAGATTCAGGACTTACGGAAGGATTGAACATCATAGCCGCAATCATTCCTTCAGGAATTGTCTTAGTAGGAACTACTATTACATTTATACCCTTAGGAGCAAGGATATCAGCCGCACTGGAAGCAGCCATTACAATATTTCCATTATTAGGATATACAAAGACATTCTTTGCATGAACTTTTAAAACAGCATCAGTAATATCAGCGGTAGATGGGTTCATGGTTTGACCACCAGTGACAATTCCATCTACACCAATTCCTGTGTGGAACAATTCAGCAATTCCATCACCGGCACAGACAGCGACGGAAGCATACTCTTTCAAAGGTGTAGTGTCATTTGCTTCTTCAACAGGCTTGTCCTCATATTCTTGCTTAGGAGCAGTTGCTTTTCCTTCTTTAGCCAAATCAATAATGTGCTCATGTTGTTGAGTCATGGATTCAACTTTAAGTTTAATAAATTCACCAAATTGCTGAGCGTAATTAAATACTGTTCCAGGTTTCTTTGCATGAATATGTACTTTGACCAAATCATCATCTCTTACAGCTACTATTGAATTACCATAATTATTCAAAACAGAACGAAAACGATGTTCATCAAACTTATGTTTTCCACTCTCTTGAGGATTTTCAGGAAGTTGAAGAATAAATTCAGTACAATATCCAAAGTCCTTATGCTCAAGTTTGGCTTGAACAGGATTTGAGGCATTAAATTCTTCTTTGTTTTCACTGACAGGGGTAGAAACAACATCAGGCATATTTCTTTGAACAATTTCGTTATGCAATGCCTTGGAGAATCCTTCAATAACTTTGCAGAAACCTGCTCCACCACTATCAACAACACCAACTTCCTTTAATACAGGTAAAAGATTAGGTGTTCTCTTCAAAGAAGCTTCAGCTTCGGATAAAAATATATCGATTGCTTCATCGATTGGCATGCCTCTTTCAGCTTTTTCATAAAGGACCATGGCAGCTTCTCTTTCAACAGTAAGCATTGTTCCTTCAACAGGCTTCATAACTGCCTTGTAAGCAACTTCCTTACCCACCATGAACGCTTCTGCAATATCGACGGCATCAGCCTCTTCCTTACCTTTTAAACCTTCTGCAAATCCACGGAAGATTTGAGATAAGATAACTCCAGAGTTTCCTCTAGCTCCTAAGAGCAATCCACGGCTGAATGCTTTAGCAACATTATATATATTGCTGTCATCAGTAGTAGATACTTCTTTAGCACCAGAACTCATAGTCAAATTCATATTAGTTCCAGTGTCACCATCAGGTACTGGGAAGACATTCAAAGCATCTATATCTGGATAAGAATTAAAGATATTATTAGATCCAGATATAATCATTTGTTTTAACAAAATTCCATCAAGTTTAACCATATTGTTTTTTACCCCACAAATAGTTTAATCAATCCATCGATTCAATAACAACATTAAGAGATTTCAAATCAAAGCCATAGTAGTTAACCCAATATTTAATATTTTGAGTCACAACTTCACCAACTGCTTTTAAAGAAACTGGATAGGATATAATCAAATGACATAAGATAATAACCCTACCATCATAATAATAACGAAGATTCAATCCACCATCAAATATATTAATGACAAATGAACCAAGAATCCTTTTAAAGGATGAACTAGGAGAAAAGCCAATAACGCCAGCGCAAGTTTCAATCGACTCGACTATTTTATTTGAAAGCAATCTAGCATCATCTTTTAATTGGCTTTTCTTAATCAGTTTTCTCATATACCTCCTTTAAAAAGGCATAATATTATATAAAAATAATTCAATCTAAGCAAATTATTGAAAATTAACCAATAACAAATATTAAGTATAGAAGAAATTTATATATATTTTTCCCACAAACAAAAAAAGCGGCAGCGCGCTGCCTTCGCCCTACGGGCTATTATCGCCGCGGGGGAGCTTCGCTTCCGTGTTCGGCATGGGAACGGG
>OGOX01000078.1_pt1 | contig 75065 bp, 53 predicted proteins | sample 1552761 | NCBI WGS metagenome assembly OGOX01 (sample SAMEA2580212, study PRJEB22360) | human gut metagenome | biome: human gut; feature: human-associated habitat; material: faeces | place: Denmark | collected 2008/2010
GGCGAGGCTGTGGTCACTGTGACGACCGAGGACGGCGGGAAGACGGCGACCTGCAGGGTGACGGTGAAGGCCAAGGTGGTTCCGGTGACAGGTGTGGATGTCAAGCCGTGGTCCGTGACGATCGGTGCGAACGGCACAACCAAACTTACCTGCACGGTCGCCCCGTCCAATGCCACTAACCGCAATGTGAGGTGGGAGTCGGATAACCCGTCCGTGGCCACGGTCGATTCCGACGGCAACGTGAGAGCCGTTTCGGCGGGAGTGGCCAAGGTCAGCGCTGTCACCGAGGACGGCGGCTTCAGGTCAGGCTGCACCGTCACCGTGAAGGAATTCTCTTCCGGGTTCGAGGTTGGCGGCCTGTTCTACAAGACCGCTAAAGGTTACTCTATGGATTTCGTCGAGGTGACCGGTAACCCGGGCGGAGGCAAGTATTCGGGAGATGTCGTGGTTCCCGGTACGGTTGAGTATGACGGGATTACCTATACCGTCAAAGGGGTCGGGGATAGGGCCTTTGAAGGGTGCGGTGACCTAAGGAAAGTCACTATCTCGGAGGGGATATATAAGATCGGAGCCTATGCCTTCATTGGTTGCGGGAATCTTGAACGTGTCATTTTACCTTCCACGTTAGAAAATATTGATGGTTCAAATCCGGTGTTTGAAGGTTGTTCTAAACTTGAGATTACCACAACCGCGCCGAGGGAAGGTCAAGAGGACTACTGCTATCTGCATGACGGGGCTTTGTATATGCACAAAGGTCGGACAAAGAGAGAGATTCTGAGTTGGATTCCTGAAAAGAAGACCGGTACGGTGGTGATAAAGGAAGGCACTACGAAGATTGCGGAGCATTCTATTCGTCGAACAAATGTTGATAAGATAGTTATCCCTGAGTCTGTCAAATCCATAGACATCTACACATTTGTGTCATGCAAAACTCCTTTGGTACTTGAACTGAACTGGAAGACCAAGGAGGATGTTGACGAGATAACAACAAACATGAGCGACCCGTCATCTTTTTTCTTTAACGGCACAGACCGCTCAGCCGTCAAGGTGACGGTTCCTAAAGGCACTAAGTCCTATTACGAGTCCCACTGGCTCTGGTCGAACCTCGGCGGCATCGAGGAGCGCCCATAGAGCGCCCGTAGAGTTTCCATGGAGTCCCCGTAGCTCGCTGAAAAAGCGCCGCGGTTGCCTCGTGTGTCTTTCGCGGCAGTCTCGTGAGTGAAAAGCCGCGATATGCTCACGTAAGGGTCTGCCAAGGATGTCTCGTGAGCGGAACGGCGCGTTCTGCTCACGGAAGGGTCTTCCGAGGTTGTCTCGTGAGCGAGACGGCGCGTTCTGCTCACGGGAGAGTCTTCCGAGTCGTTCTCGTGAGCGAGACGGCGTGTTCTGCTCACGGAAGGGTCTTCCAAGGATGTCTCGTGAGCAAAATAGCGCGTTCTGCTCACGAAAGGGTCTGCCAAGGTTGTCTCGTGAGCGGAACGGCGTGTTCTGCTCACGGAAGGGTCTTCCGAGGTTGTCTCGTGAGCGAGACGGCGCGTTCTGCTCACGGAAGGGTCTTCCGAGGTTGTCTCGTGAGCGAGACGGCGCGTTCTGCTCACGGAAGGGTCTGCCGCTGTGCTTTTGGGCGACGAAGAGTGTGTGTCGTCACCGAAGAGTCCCGTCATCCTTATGTAATTCTGCCCTGCACCCCCGAGCGACAAAAAGGTGCGGAAGTGTCGCCCAAGCGTGCGGCCTGGCACTCTCGGGCGACGAAAAGTGCCAAAAGCGTTGCCCCGGAGTGTAGCGCGGCACCCTTGGGCGACGGAAAGTCCAACAAAATAATCACCACCAAAAAGTCGGATTGTCAATTTGCTGACAGTCCGACTTTTTTTGTATATTTGTCTTTCGAGACTGTTCCTTGGGGCGGGGCGCGCTTTGGGGAAGGGTCTTGACTAAACATTTTTGACACTGGAAAGCGCTATGTACAAGAGAGTTTTGCTCAAACTGAGCGGCGAGAGCCTGGGCGGTCCGGAGGGAAAGGGACTCGACCCGGAGAGTCTGCGGAAATATTCAAAGGAAATCGCGCGGGCGGCGAAGGCCGGGCTGCAGATTGCCATCGTCAACGGCGGCGGCAACATATTCAGAGGCCTCCAGGGGCTTGAGAAGGGGTTCGACAGGGTTGAGGGTGACCGGATGGGAATGCTGGCGACCGTGATAAACTCTTTGGCGCTCAGTCAGTTCATCAAGGACGAGGGGGTGCATGCCGAGGTCTTCTCCGCCACACCGATGGAGCCTCTTGTGCGCTACTACAACCGCGACAACGCAGTCAAGGTGCTGGAGGAGGGGGGCGTGGCTCTGATCGCCGGCGGGACCGGCAGCCCGTTTTTCACCACCGACTCCGGAGCGGCGCTCAGGGCGCTTGAAATAAATGCGGACGTGGTTCTGAAGGGAACCCGTGTGGACGGAGTCTATACGGCTGACCCGGAGAAGGATCCTACCGCCGTAAAGTATGACGAGCTGACTTTCGACGAGGCGATGGCCAGGCACCTTAAGGTTCTCGACCAGACGGCATACGCCCTCTGCAGTGACGGGAATATGCCGATCATCGTCTTCGATGTGAACGTGGAGGGGAACCTTCTCAAGCTGGTGAACGGCGGGAAGGTCGGGACCCTTGTCCACAGGTAGCGGCAGAAGAAAGTCCGCAAGGGCGAGCCTCCGCGGCGCAGCCTGACTGGACACGGCGCTGCCTGACGGATCACAGCACGGCCTGACTGGACACGGCGCTGCCCGACGGACCATAGCGCTGCCCGACAGGACGCAGCGATGCCTGACGGATCACAGCACGGCGCTGCCCGACGGAAAACGAAATAACTGATTGATAACAATTAACACGATAGACTATGCTTACAGACAAAGCGAAAGAGATCATCAATGGAGTGAAGTCCAAAATGGAGGACTCCATCCAGTTCCTTGAGGAAGACCTCAAGACCTACCGCGTGGGAAAGGCCAATCCGTCCATCCTCAACAATGTGATGGTTGACTATTATGGCTCCCAGACCCCTGTTCCCCAGGTCGCCTCAGTGACGGTTCCGGATGCCAGGACCATCGCCATCCAGCCTTGGGAGAAAAACATGATCGGGCCGATCGAGAAGGCGATCATCAACGCCAATCTCGGCTTCACGCCTCAGAACAACGGCGAGGTGATCCGTTGCCCTATTCCTCCTCTCACGGAGGAAAGGCGTAAGGAACTCATCAAGAAGGCCAAGGCCACTGGCGAGAACATCAAGGTGGCCGTGCGCAACGCCCGCCGCGACGGCGTGGACGCCCTGAAGAAGGCGGAGAAGGCCGGTGATTTCTCGGAGGACGTGCGCAAGGAGGGCGAGGATGAGATCCAGAAGGCCACCGACGCGAAAGTGAAGGCGGTTGACGAACTCGTGTCAGCGAAGGAGAAGGAGATATTGACCGTCTAATGACCATCCTGGGACGGGCTGAGGAACTTTTCCCACGCCTCTCCCTTCATATTCTTAAAAATTAGAGAACATTTTGTCTCCTTTTTACTATCTTTGCGATGTTATGACAAAGAGCGTGCGATTTTATTCCTTCGGTTTTTATTTCTTTTACCACGGCAGGTAAAGGACTGGACGGGCGTACGCAAGAGTATTCAGAACAAAGGTGAATGAATATACGGCTGTCCGGTGCTTTTCCGGGCAGCCTTTTTTAATCGCTGATAGGGACTATGCCGCTGCGGCGATGGCGGAGAGTCCGGGAAATTATGGCAGGAACGCTCCTGTCTGCTAAAGTTGATTGATGAATATGACAAAAGTTGCGATACAGGGCTATAGGGGCTGCTTCCACGAGCAGGCCGCGAGGGAATTCTACTCGGCAAGAGGAGAGGAAATCTCCATTGTGGAGTGTCCGACCTTCGAGGGGCTGTTCAGGGCGGTGGCCGACGGCGAGGCGCAGGCGGCGGTGATGGCCATCGAGAACACGATCTCCGGTGGCCTCATCCCCAACTTCGAGCTTCTGAGATCGAATCCCTACAGGATCAAAGGCGAGGTGTACATCCCCATACATCAGAACCTTATGGCGCTTCCGGGGCAGGACATCCGTCAGATCAAGGAAGTCCGTACCCACTACATGGCGATCAATCAGACCCGGCAGTTCTTCGAGCGCAACTGCCCGTGGATCAAGATGGTGGAGTCTGAGGACACGGCCAAGAGCGCCATCGACATCTCGCGTGGCGGGTTGGCGGGAGTCGGTGCGGTCGCTTCGGAGCTGGCCGCTGAGCAGAACGGGCTGCGGATCCTTGCCCGCGGCATCGAGACCTACAAGCAGAACTTCACCCGCTTCCTGGTTCTGGACGACGCCATCACGGTTCCCCGCCGCGAGATCAACAAGGCTTCCCTCTGCTTCACCCTGCCGCACAAGCCAGGCTCGCTGGCGCAGGTGCTGACGATCCTCTCGTTCTACGAGATGAACCTCACACGTATCCAATCCCTGCCGATTCCCGGACAGGAATGGCAGTACTTCTTCTATGCGGACATCCGGTTCGCGACTTACGACCGCTACCGTCAGGCACTCAAGGCGGTCAAACCATTAATGAAAGGACTTAACATTTTAGGCGAATTTAGTAATCATTAAAAAATAACTTGAACAATTTGTATATCTCAAGTTTCGCATTTGCGAAACACCACTCTTCTTCACTGCTTGCAGTGAAAGCAAGTCCCTCCCCCGAGGGGAGGGATTTAGGGAGAGGGTAACGTGAAAAGATGTGGGTGGGCAATCACCTCCGAACGTGAGATAATGTATTTGACAGCAGGTGATTGCCTACTTGCGAAAGTTGAGCTTGTATATCTTTATGGTCTATATTTCTTTTCTCATCAGTCATGTGCCACCGGCACACTCCTTCTTCCAAAAGAAATCTATCCTCATAAATCTGACACAAATTTTAGTTCAACTTATTTTTTAACCCTTCTTAAAACATCAATGTAGCTATGATCATCGAACCAGCAAAAAGAACATCATCTGTAAAGGAATATTTCTTCTCCCGCAAGCAGAAGGAATTGGACGCTTTGAACGCGGAACGTGCCGCGAGAGGGGAGGATAGGATAATCAGCCTTGGAATCGGCGCCCCGGACGGGATGCCGCCGCTTCCGGCCATCGAGGCCCTTGTCAAGGCGGCTCCGGAGCCGGGGAACCACGTCTACCAGAACTACAAGGGACTCCCTGTTCTGAGACAGGCCTTTGCCGATTGGTACTCAAGGTACTACGGCGTGACCCTCGATCCAGGCAGTAACATCCAGCCGCTCGTCGGCTCAAAGGAGGGCATCCTGCTTATCTCATTGACATTCGTCAATCCCGGCGACAAGGTTCTTGTCCCGGATCCGGGCTATCCGACCTACACCTCGTCCGCAAGGCTGGCCGGTGCGGAGATCCTTACCTACGACCTTTTGGAGGAGAACCACTGGTGGCCGGACTTCGACGCGCTGGAAAGGATGGATCTGGAGGGTGTGAAGGTGATGTGGACGAACTATCCGAACATGCCGACGGGGGCGAAGGCCACTCCTGAGATCTATCAGCGTCTGGTGGATTTCGGGTTGAGGCACAAGATCCTGATAGTGAACGACAATCCATATTCATTCATTCTGACAGACAAGCCGCTGTCAATTCTGGCGGTTCCACGGGCGATGGAGTGCTGCCTGGAGCTGAACTCGCTCAGCAAGTCGCACAACATGAGCGGCTGGAGAATCGGAATGGTCGCCGGCGCTCCGGAGATGATCTCCGAGATTCTGAAGGTCAAGAGCCAGATGGACTCAGGGATGTTCAAGCCGCTTCAGCTGGCGGCGGTGGAGGCGCTGAACCAGTCTCCGGAATGGTTCGCGAAGCTTAATTCTGAATATGTCCGCAGACGTGTCGCCGCAGGCCGGATCTTCGACACCCTCGGTGCGGTCTACGACCACGACACCGCCGGCCTGTTCCTTTGGGGGCGTGTACCTTCAGGCTACGCCAAGGACGGCATGAGCGCCGGAGAGGTGATTTCGGAACGTGTTCTGCATCAGGCAGGTGTGTTCATCACTCCGGGATTCATATTCGGAAAGAATGGTGAGAACTACATCCGCGTCTCCCTGTGCGCCACGACCGAGGTTCTTGAGGCTGCGGAACGCCGGATCAGGGATAATATTCAGAGTATTAAGAAAATATGATAGTAGGGGTGATAGGCCTGGGCCTGATAGGCGGCTCGATGGCGATAGACTTGAAGCGGCGCGGCTTCGCCGGGACAGTACTCGGGGTGGAGACCGACCCGGTCAACGCCGCCGCGGCCCGGAAAATGGAACTTGTGGACGAGGTCGTCCCCTTCGGGGAATGCATCCGCCGGAGCGACATCACCGTGATCGCCATCCCGGTCGGCGCAGCCGTGAGGATGCTTCCGCAGGTACTTGACATATTCAAGGAAGAGGGGAACTCGAAGAAGATCGTGATCGACACCTGCTCCACCAAGAGCAACATCGTCCGCGCGGCGCATTACCACCCGATGCGCGGCCGCTTCGTCGCCACGCACCCGATGGCCGGTACTGAATATTCCGGACCATGGGCCGCCATGCCGAACCTCTTCGATGGCCGCGCCTGCATATTCGCAAACACGGAAGATTCTGATCCGCAGGCGGTCAAGGTGGTTGAGGAATTGTATGACGCGCTGAACATGCGTCCGCTCTACATGAACGCCGACAGCCACGACGTGCACACTGCCTACGTCTCGCACATCTCCCACGTGTCGTCGTTCGCACTGGCGCTGACGGTCCTTGAGAAGGAAAAGGACGAGAAACACATCTTCGACCTTGCGTCCGGTGGATTCTCATCCACCGTCCGTCTGGCCAAGAGTTCCGCCGAGATGTGGACGCCGATTCTGGAGCAGAACCGGGACAACGTGCTGCATGTCATCGACACCTACCTTGAGAAGATGCGGCTTTTCCGCGACGCGATCGCCTCCTATGACGGGGAGCGCGTCACCGACCTCATCCATGAGGCAAACAGGATTAAAAAGATTTTGAGATAGTTATGGAACAGCAACTTGACATCATCCCCGTGTCCGAATGGGGGTTCTTCGACGAGAGCATCCCGCCACTTGTCATCGCCGGCCCGTGCAGCGCCGAGTCCGAGCTTCAGGTCATGATGACCGCCAAAGGTCTCCACGGATTCGGCATCCACGTTTTCCGGGCGGGAATATGGAAGCCCCGCACCCACCCCGGATCTTTCGAGGGTGTCGGTACCCTCGGCCTGAAATGGCTCCAGAAGGTCAAGAAGGAATATGGTATGAAGGTCTGCACCGAGGTGGCCAGCGAGAAGCACGTCTACGAATGTCTGAAATACGGCATCGACATGGTGTGGATCGGCGCGCGCACCACGGCCAACCCTTTCCTTGTCCAGGAGATCGCCGACGCTCTCCGGGACACGGACGTTCCGGTTCTGGTCAAGAATCCTGTCAATCCGGACATCGACCTCTGGGTCGGGGCGCTGGAGCGTCTCAATAGGGTGGGAATCAAGAAATTAGGTGTCATCCATCGCGGGTTCTCCACCTCGCAGAAGATTCCGTACAGGAACCTGCCGGGCTGGCAGATGGCCGTGGATCTGCGCACCCGTTACCCGATGCTCCCGTTCTTCGCCGACCCGAGCCACATGGGAGGCTCCAGGCAGTGTCTTAAGGAACTGTCCCAGAGGGCGATGGATCTCGGTCTCGACGGATTGATGGTCGAGTCGCACTGCGACCCTTCCTGCGCTCTGAGCGACGCCTGTCAGCAGTTGGTTCCGGAGGATCTGAAAACTCTCCTTGAGAGTCTCACCGTCCGCCAGAAAGTCACCAATGACAAGGAATATAACGAAGGCATCGAGCAGCTCCGCTCCCAGATAGATGTCATCGACGAGAACCTGCTTGTGGCCCTTGGCTCCAGAATGGAGATTTCCCGCAGGATCGGCGAGTTCAAGAAAGCCCACAACATCGCCATCGTCCAGGCCGCCCGCTGGGACAGCATCCTCTCCTCGATGATCGAGAAAGGCAAGGACTACAACCTCCCCGAAGAGTTCGTAACCGCCTTCTTCACCGCCATCCACGAAGCCTCCGTAGCCGAGCAGAACAAGATCCTGGAGCGGTAGGCTCCAGAATTATCTTAGCCGTGACAGTCTATTTTCAATCAGTGCCCTGTAAAGGTCTTTTGTCTCGTCAGGAAGAAATGACCTGTCCAGAATGTCAAACCAGAGGGGCTTGTTCGAAATCATTCTGCCAATGATCCATCTGCACACCTTTGTTTCAATCCCGGCAGCTGTCATCGCTTTTTCGAATGCGTCTCGGTCATATCCTGTTATGCCCTCTCTACCTTCCGTCCCGCTTCCTTCCAAAGGCATAGCCAGTTCGTCTTTGTCCTCGATCCCTGTCAGGAGCACCGCAAGCAGGTCGTATGCCGGTGAGAGGGTGTAATCGCTGCCATCGGTTGAAATCAATGAGAAATTCTTGCAGTGCATGTCCGAGTTGCCGGTTATCCACGAAAACAGCACAATCTCCCAGAAGCGCTGGACATCCAGAAGCGGAGCGGAAGAGAGCATGCTCACCACGGCTGACAATTGAGAGTACGAGCCAAGGTATTTGTGTTCTGTGAGTCTGTTTGTAAGCTGGCACATGTCCAGCATAGAGTATTTCTGTCCTTTCGGGCCTCTGTCCATCCTTTTGGTGATGTATGCGAGTTCTCCGTCTGACATTCTGATCAATCCGTGTCTGGCCGTGCGGATCCCCGAAGCCTCCGCCATGTTCATTGTCGCATTCTCCAATTCCGGCATTGACTTGTAGGCAGGGCTTTGCGGTTTGAGAATGTATCCTCCCCACAATCCCACAATAGTCAGCCTGTCCTCTTCGTTGCGGCCTCCCTTGTTGATGTCCAGAGCCAGTTTGGCCTGAACCCCGGTCACCGAGGTGCTGGACTTGATGACTTCGAATGCCAGTTCCGAGATGTTATCCATTGAATATGGCAGTACAGGCACTTTCGGACATCCGAAAAGCCTTTTCGCACATGATGAATGATAGTCCCTCTCGCCTTCCTTCAAGGACTTGCCGCAGCAGAGGCATAGATTATTTGTCTCCATAATGCTCTCTCACGCTAAGATTACCTATGCAGTCCTTACAACAAGCCAGCAGTAAGGACATCCTGTCTCTTGGATCTATTTTCCAGGATTTGTGGACAATGTCAAGCAACCATCCTTCCGGGATCAGTCCATCGAAGACGGGGAACATCATTTCTTTTGAATATTCAGACTCGGTCAACGGCATTGTCGGGCTGATGGCCTTGGCTCCCGCAGATTTCAGGTAGTTGCCGTCATAAGAGAAATGGTACCCTTCCGAATCTTCTGTCAGAATCCCACAGAATGAGTCGTCAATGTAAATGTCAGCCTTTTTCATTATTCATTGATCTTATGCGCCTGAAGTTCCTCACCAAAGAGCTTGAGCACTTGATTGACTTTGTCTAACCGGACGGTGTTCTTACCGTTTTCCAGTTCCCTGACGAACCTGACACCGACCCCGGATCTTTCTGCCAGTTCAATCTGGGTCAGTCCGAATGTTTTCCTTTTTTTACGAATATGTTCCCCGATACTCATTTCAAACGAAAATATAGTCCCTTTCGGGTACAAAAATAATGAAAATTCGTTAATATCATCCCTTTCGGGATTGTTTTTTCCGTGTGTAATCTGCCAAGAAAGATAACGAAGCCTTCCCGTCGCCGAGTTTGCCGAACAGTCTTTGCCGGATAATCGACCTAAACGACCTTCCAGCCGTCGATGCGGCGGTTTGCGGTGGAGAAGTTCACACCGATTCTGAACACTCTTCTCGGGTCGTCGGCGAACGGGCGGGCGTAGCCTTTCTCTTCGATCTGCGCGAGGGCTTCGTCCGGGGTGGAGTCGGTCTTGATCTCGATGATGTAGACGTAGTCCTTGGTCTTGATGAGGATGTCGATGCGGCCGTTGGAGGTCGTGCGCTCTGTCTCGACATATTCCCCCATCAGCTCGATGATGATGTACATCGCGTACTGGAAGTCTTTCTCGCAGTCGCCCTGGATCTGGTAGTTTGTCCTGGCGAAGAGGGCGTCCAAACGGGTCATGAAGCCCTCTGGGTTGCCGGATTCGACATCCATCGACATGAGGGATATGAGGGTGTTGGTGGAGTCGCTCTGGATCGGGGCATAGTATCCCAGCAGGAAGTTAAGGAAGCCGTCCTTCACCTCCATGTTCGGGAATCCGAGCGTGTAGAGGTTGAAGCGCGGGTCAAAGCCCTTGATGGTGAGGTAGCCGCTCTGGTAAAGGAGCGGGACAGGGTTGAGGAACGCCGTGTTCACGTCGCTCAGCAGTGAGGAGCCCACAAGGTCGCTCGACAGGCGGGTCACGTCATAGGAGGTCTTCCTCATCACCTTGACGAGGAAGGACGGCGTGCCCGTCTCGAACCAGTACTCCCGGAACTTCAGGCTGTCAAAGGTGTTCAGAAGGCTGAACGGGTTGTAGACCCCGGTTGAATCCTCGCAGAAGTGGTAGCCGTCGTACATCAGGGCCAGCTTTTGGCGGCACTCCTCCTCGGAGAGTCCGTTGGCCTCGGCGAGTTCCCTGACGCTTTCCGCGAAACAGTCCGTGAGGTCTGTCTCGGACACTCCGCAGATGTCCGTGTAGCGTGCGTCCATCGAGATGTCCTTGGGGTTGTTCAGGTCGCTGAACACGCTCATCTTCCCGATCTTGGTGACACCGGTGAGGAAGCCGAAGCGAATGAACGCATCCTTGGACTTCATCACGCCGTAGAAGCCGCGGAGCGTCTCGCGCATCTTGTCCTGAAGCTCCGGGCGGTCAAGGTTGTCGATGACGGGCTTGTCATATTCATCGACAAGGATCACCACCTGACGGCCCGTCTTCCGGTAGGCGGCCTCGATTATGGTCTCGAAGCGTACGGGAAGCGTCTTGTACTTCCTGACGACCCCATATTCTGATTCAAGGTCATTCAGCTGTCTCCCTAATTTGTCATTCAACGAGTCCATGTCCGTATAACTGGCTCCACCAAGATCGAAGTGCAGCACTGGGTACTCCGTCCAGTCCTTCTCCAGCGACGCCACTGCCAGCCCGTCGAACAGCTCCTTCTTCCCCTTGAAATACGCCTCCATAGTCGACACCAGCAGACTCTTTCCGAACCGCCTGGGGCGGCTCAGGAAGTAGTATTGACCGGTCTTGGCAATCTTGTAGATGAGATCGGTCTTGTCGACATAGACATACCCGCCCTGGCGGATCTTCTCAAAACTCTGTATTCCAATCGGGTAAAGCATACGGCCTGTCCTTTTAGTTCATTACTTGCAAAGATAGGAACTTTTTTGGACATGGACACATAAGGTGTAACGACATGAAATTATCTGGCGCACGGTATAATTCGAGCATAAACAAAAAGGAGGGTGTGTTTCACCCTCCTCATTCAAATGTTTGCGTGAGACAGATTATTTGTTAGGAACGAAATATTCCTTTTGATATCCGGCATTTCCTGCTGTCACGTAGTACTGGCCATAAATTATGCATTTATAATCTTCGTATAAACGGCTTTCGAAACCGCTATCGGTCACGAATGAGTCATCACCCTGCCAGTAGCCGACGTCTCTGATGCTGATTGCGCCATGTTTGCTGTGTGTCAACCCTGTGCTTTGAGCCGGGATGCGGGCGAATTGATATTTACCCTGTTCATCGGTGGCTGTTTTGTCAATTGTGAAGAAATTGAGATTTTTCCCCAGTCCGAAAAGATTCTTCAACCGGTACTGGGTCTTGTCGGCATCCTGCTGCTGAAGTATCACATCGTCTTTCGTGGCGCCAACGAGCCCTTTTGAGAAGGAATTGACAAAAGTGTACGTACCGGTGCAGAGAGTGTTCCATTTCAAGCCGGTAAAAGAGACATAAGACAGAGATTTGCGTCCTTGTCCCACCGCTACCGCTGAAATGATGTTTTCGTAATACAGATTTTTTATAACTGCGTCGCCCACGTATGATCCGTCAAAAGGGTTTTTCTCTACAGTCAGTTTTGTACCGTTGGACACCACGTAGTCTGCATACGCTTCATCAGAAAGATTCCGCCCATCCTTCTGTGACTTCAACTCTGCCAGATAATACACATCTGTTGTGGCATTGTTCGCTGCGAAACGAACTACAGCATCGCAATCTGGGTCATTTGGCAGTTCGGCCGAGAATGCCTTAAGAACGACATTCGGGGTCGAATCATTTCCTGCGTCTGTGCCGTATTTGTCTTTCTCGCATGAAGCCAGAGTGGCAGCGAGAGCAAGACCTGCTAATACATATAAATATCTTTTCATAATCAATATATATTTTACCATACAAACTCTTTGGAGTCTTCGGTAGGTTTGATAGGGGTAGGATTCTGGACGAGATCCAGATTGTAGTTGGATTCGGTTCCAACGAAGCAAAGGGTCATCCATTGAGGATTTTTGGTCTCATTCCAACGATACCCTTCCGGGTGGTTTGTCCCGGCATAACTGCGGATGATGCCGGCGTTGTAACGCTTGATGTCAAATGTCGCGAGTCCTTCGCCCCAAAACTCCACTCGGCGCTGCCACCAGCATTCCTGCTGGAAAGTGTTGGCTCTTGTGGCATAATAAGCGTCATGATGAGTGCCATATTCAAAATTAGGGTCACGCTTCTTGGCAAACTCTGTGAGAAGAGTCTTTCCACGCCCCTCGTCCTGCATTCCGGCTGCCTCGATCTCAATTAGTTTCATCTCCTCGACTCTCATGATTGGCACAGCAACTGTGAACGCTGCATACTGATCCTTATGTTCTCCGTTCTTAGGACGGAACTTGACAGGAATTCCACCTACGGATTTTCTTGCCGAAACGTTGTAGCCTGTGTTGTAAAGGCCGCCAGGCGAATCCGAATACGCTGCGAGAGCGGCGATTTTCTCCTCCTCTGAGCCAAGGGCGTCTATAGCGGGATCCACCCAGCACATTCTGCGGAAATCGGTGGCCGGGATAGTGGAGAACAGGTGAGAGTCGATTCGTTTAGGACCGACATAGTTCGCGGAATAGCCGCATTCGGATTCTGAGACCTCTACAATCATCTGTGACCCCCAGGATGAGTCGCCGTCGTTGACAGTGATGTTCTTATCATCCGGCTTGTAGGTCAAGCCAAAGATCCATGAGCCGTTAGGGGTATTGAAGCCTGTCTTCTGATTGGTGTACTCGTCAGCGGTCATCTCAGTGTAACCTTGCTGTGCGAGCTTGGCGTACTTCTCGGCGTTAGGCCAATCTTCCATGGTAAGATACGCACGTGCCTTGAGTCCATAGACCACAGACTGGTCAGGAACGAACTTGTCTGCACGGGTATAGCCGGCAAGATATTCCTCGGCGAGGTTCAAGTCATCAATGATGTGACCGAAAATCACCTCGTTGGTTGCCCGAGGGTTGTGGATGCAATCCTCGACAAGGGTCTCATCCGTGATGAATGGAACCGTGATCGCGGATTTGTCTTCTGCGTAAGTCTTTTCCGAATACATACGGGCTATGTCCATGAAGAACATCGCGCGCATGGCCAGCGCGATACCGGCTCCGACCTTTTTGGACTCGTCCGGGGTGGCCTTGTACATGGACAGAACAGTGTTGCAGTTCTTTATCCATTTGTAATAATATGTCCATGGGAGCTGGCAGACAGCATACCCCGGTCCCAGCCCAGTGCCGCAACCGTACCATGTGGTGTACCACTCGCTGCCAGCGTCCTCGCAAGCGATGTCATTCCCCATGACATCCCTTTGCAGATAGAAGGATGGGTAACCGAAATCCCAAGGGTATTTGTTGCTTTCGCCGCCGTAAGTGAACGCTCCGGTGAGGGAACTTGTGATGGCGTCGACAAAATTGTCGTAAGCCCCAGGGGCTGCTGCCGCCTGCCCCAATGTGACACTGCCGCTCTGAGGCTCGATCTCCTGAATACATCCGGAAGCCAATGGAACGATGCAGGCTGCTGATATAAAAGCTTTGATGATTTTTTTCATGTTCAATTCCTCCAAATAATTAGAATGTCAACTGAATACCTGCTGAAACAGTGCGGACTGGTGAGTAGACAGCGACTGTGGTATTCTCTGAGTAAGAGTAACGAGGATCAAGACCTTTTCGGGCTGACCAGAACCAAAGGTTCTCGCCTGCCGCATAGACTCTTGCCTTGGAGATGCCTTTGACAAGATTCCTAGGAAGAGTGTAACCAACCGTGAATGATTGGAAGTTAAGGTAACTGGAGCTGGTGAGCCACCTGTCTGAATCACCGGTGGAATATTGGTCACCGTAATACCATCTTGGAATGGAACTGGAAGTGTTGTTCACAGACCAGGCCTTTTTCCAGTCCTTATGGAAGGTGGAACCTGCGGCGCCAGTGTTTTCCCATGGCCCCATAAAACCTGCGTAGCGTGTATCATACATCTTGCCACCCAACTGATAATCGAATGTGGCGGAGAAATCGAAATTCCCGACTCTGAGGTCAGTGCTTAACCCTCCGAAGAGTTTAGGAAGCATTGAGCCAAGTTCGTACTTTGTCGCATCGTTAGGATTTGTGGTGACTTGGTCGGTAAGAGTGCCAGGTCTGTCGGTTTTTCCGTCAAGGGAGCTGTCAACGTAGTAGAGAGCCTCTCCGTTTTCGTTCACCCCGGCATATTTGTGGCGGAATGCATTGTAAAGAGGGCCGCCTACCTTGTACCACAGGCTGTTCTCGGTGAAGCCTTTGTACCCGTTGTCCGGATCAAGCATCTTCGTCTCCGGAAGGCTGAGGATCTTGGTTGAGTTGTGGGACGCATTTATGGACACGTTCCAGTCTATGGCTTTTGTTCTGACTATAGCCGCATTGAGTACGATTTCGAAACCGAGATTCTGGATGTCACCCATGTTTCCGTAATATCCGCGTGAGCCGGAATGTTCAGGGACAGAGAGCCAGAACAACTGGTCCTGCGCGATCTTGTCATAAACATCGAGGGAGCCAGAGAGCCGTCCGTGCCAGAAACTGAACTCTGTGCCGACGTTGATGTTGGTTGTGGTCTCCCAAGTAATGTTTGGATTACCTATTGTAGAGAAGGTAGGGGACATTGAATACGTGCCGGATGGTGTAAGAGTGTACATATCAGTGTACCTGTTGCTGCCGATGCTGTCATTGCCTTGCTGTCCAACCGAAGCCTTGATCTTCAGCATGTCAATCCAGCTTGCATCTGCAAGGAAAGTCTCCTTGGATGCTATCCAAGCCAGGCCGACTGACCAGAAATCGCCCCACCACCTGCCGTCTTTCTTCATGAAGTTTGAGGAAGCGTCACGACGGTACGACAAAGAGGCATGATACTTCTGGGCGTAGTCGTAGTGGGCGCTCAGGAAATAGCCTTCGACATTGTACTCGGTCTTGTACCCCTGTGAATTGTACTTGTTCGCTGCGGCGTTGATTTCCTGGATGTCAGGAGAGAAAAGACCTCTGGCATTTGCCTCCAAGAAGTAGGTTTTTGTGTTATAGTACTCATGGCCCACGAGAACGTTCACGTTGTGTTCCCCGAATTTGTTGTGATATGTCAAAGTTTGGGTGTGGTTTGTACGGAAGTCGGTGTTCTGTCGCTTGGTGAGTTCACCGTTAACACCGACTTTCGGGCCGTAGAGGGCATTGTCATAGTGGTGATAAAGCGTGCCGCCCCAGTTTATGGTGGATGTGGCGTTGAACTTGAGCCAGGAAGTGATGTCGGCGTCGGCAGAGAATGTGCCGTTCAACTGGTTGCCGATGGTATAGTGCTTGTTGTACCGGTTGCTTCCCAAAGGGTTACCCGTCTGGAGGAACGCTCTGGCTACAGGATAGTCCTTCCCTGGTACACCATAGTCATATTGCTCGTTTCCGTTGGCGTCTGTTCTGATGACAGGATTTCCGTTAGAGTCGAGAACCCTGACATAAACCGGATAGATAGGGGCAATCTGAGTGGTATAGTACATCAGGTTGGTTGATCCGAGAGAGGTGTCCATATTAGGGTTCGACTCTGTCTTGGAATGGACGTAGCCGATATTCCCTGAGAATTTGAGCCACTTCTTGACCTGGTAGTCCGCCTTGAGGCGGCCACTGATACGGTTGTACCCAGAGTAGTGAATTATACCATCCTCGTTGAGATAGCCTAGACTTGCGTAAACTGAAGCCTTGTCGTTGCCACCGTTGATGCTGAGGTTATATTCCTGACGCATGGCTTTCTTGTAAGCCAAGTCTTTCCAGTTGTCCGGCTGGAGCCAGTATGTCTCGTCTCCCGACTTGATGGCATATCCAAGGGTGGCGTTAGGATTGAACTTGCCGTCAATGCCTATGAGCTGCTGCCCTTCTGGGACAGTGTATGTCTGATACCCAAGAATTTCAATCATCCTCTGATTGGCTTTCACGTTGGCGGCCTCAGCTGACATTCCTGTGATGTAATAATAATTGTTGAAGAGTTGGGCATAGGATGCCTCATAGTATTCAGCAGGGTCTGTGATGGTCTCATAATCCTGCGTCGCACGGCTGTTTACACCCCATCTTGCATCGAAGTTGACAATGGCGTCACTGCTCCTGCTGCGTTTGGTGGTGACGATGATGACACCGGCGGCTCCACGCGCTCCGTACAGGGCGGCGGAAGCAGCGTCCTTAAGGACGGTGACAGACTCAATGTCGCTCTGAGGAATGTTGGACAGGGATGCGGAATATGTGGCGCCGTCAACGATGACAAGCGGCTCTGTTGAGGCGTACATGGAAGCGATACCGCGGATGTTCATCGAACCCGCACCAGCGCCAGGAGCGCCGGACGCACCTCTCATCTGGAGACCGGCGACATTACCTACGAGAGAGTTGGCGACGTTGGAGGTCTGTCTCTTCTGGAGTTGCTCGGACTTCATGACGGAAGCGGATCCCGTGAAGGCCTCTTTGGTTGTCGTTCCGAACGCGACGACGATGGTCTCGTCAAGCACGTTCTTGTCTTCAACAAGGACTACATTGATAGTTTTGCGACCTTCAGGATTAATTCTTTGCTCCTCAAAGCCGATGAAAGAGAATACAAGAATCCCATTTTTCGGGACAGTCACCGAGTAGTTTCCATCCAGATCGGTGTTAACCCCGACTGTTGTCCCGGCGACCAGCACGGACGCTCCGGCCAACGGCTGGCCGCTTTCGTCCGTAACGGTACCTGTCACAGTGTTCTGGGCCCATGCTGCACCTATGCTGATGAACAGGCACAGCGCAATTGTAAATAATTTTTTACCCATAAGCTAAAAACTTTTGTAAAACCAACAAGTTAATTATAAAAAAAAACATATCGTTTCAACGGTGCGGATGTTATATAATACAACCCAAGAGACCACCGAAATGGAGGCGGCACATATCTTTCATCTTGCAACAATCCGCCAGATACAATCAATCAATTTCAAACAAACCTAAAAACGAACACGGTTCCCTCCGTTCACAAGCAACTGCCCTGCATAGAGATAACACGAAGACAGTCAAAGTTGACCGAGACCATGAACTGTGCTCGCAAGGTAATTACTTTTTCTCGAAATCACAACAGGTTCGCGATTTTTTTAGAAAAAACAGGCGGGATTTCTTTATCGTTATAAGTTTTTAAGACATAATCGTTACCCCTTCTTGAATATTATGAACCAGCATTATCATTAAATTCATTGTTTGATCTTTTTTAACTTATAAATTTATTGAGCAATGACACAGATTTCATTTCACGAAGTATGCAGGTTGTGGAAACAGGAGAAAAAAATGTATGTCAAGACATCCACAATGGCTGCATATTCGCTTATCATTCAGAATCATCTTGAACCACAATTCAAGACTCTGAACGAAGTGACGACTCATTCCGTACAGAAAATGATTGATCGCAAACTAAAAGATGGACTGAATGTGACGACCATCAAAGGAATGTTGATAGTCTTGAAGATGATTGTCAAGTACGGTGAAAAACACGGCTGGATCGAACATAGGGTCATAGAGGTCAGATTCCCCACCCCAAGGATGAAGCCAAGGTTGTATGTCCTGACGGTGAGCGAGGAGCAGCGTATGCTTGAATATCTCACCACTCATCCCGACCGCTACAATCTTGGTCTGCTGATCTGCTTGTACACCGGCATAAGAATAGGAGAAGTCTGCTCCTTGAAATGGGGAGATGTGGACTTTGATTCGGGAACAATCCGAGTGCGCAGGACGGTACATAGAATTTATAAGATCGATGGCGGGGATAAGCATTCCGAACTCACAATCGACTCGCCAAAGACAGCCGAGTCATGCCGGGACATCCCGATAACAGGTGAGCTGGCCACTGTCCTCAATGAATATGCCGGCAGCGCGCCATGCAACCGTTTCGTGATTTCAGGCCTCACTCATCCAACCGAGCCACAGACCATGAGAAACCATTTCAAACGTGTCGCCGCCACCCTTGGGTTGTCAATGCGCCGTTTTCACGGTCTTCGCCACACCTTTGCGACCCGATGCGTTGAAAGCAAATGTGACTACAAAACATTGAGTTCCATTCTTGGTCACTCAAACGTGAGCACCACGCTGAATCTCTACGTTCACCCTGGAATAGAGCAAAAGCGGAAATGCGTCGAAGACATGATCCGGTCCATCGTGTGAAATCATGGTGGCGGATAATTTATTGATATTTAGCAATATAGTTCACAGTCTTACGCCGATGTGAACGTAAGACATGTGTCCATATTCAACATATTCAATGACTTATCCTCCACCACCCATGCAAACGCACGCATTGATGACTTTGAAATTGGTGGTCTATAACAATTGATAGTAAGCGAAACGGCTTCTGAAATTATTGTCAATTTGTTGGTTTTACAAAAGGATGTCGAATGAGTATGGATTACAAAATGAAAGATAGTTTGCATCGTTACCTGAGTCCGATGTATCATGTTTTCGGATATGTTTGCCTATTGAAACGATAAAATTATTTTTGCTAATCTTAACGTTTGGTAGCAATGACGTTGTCCATCTGACAAACATGCAGTGAAATGATTTATTATCGGAATCCGAATGTAGTGTAAAACGATAAAATATAAATAAAAATTCATCTTGGAGCGTAAATTTGTTAGTTGGAATTATAGAAAACTTTTATTTACTTTGCAAGTGGGTTAGCCATTTGATTTTGTGACAGAGCCGTTTTAGGTTGGAGCGAACAACCCCGAAGGCTCGAAGTTATGAGTAAAAATGACATATAAAAGACATAGGAATACTATTTCAATATTCAATAATCGTTAAGTTTAACAAAAGTATTAAGCTTATGGGTAAAAAATTATTTACGTTCGCGCTCTGCCTGTTCATCAGTGTGGGCGCCGCCTTGGCCCAGACGCACAAAGTGTCAGGTACTGTCAAGGAAGCTGGGACTGGTTCCCCAATTCCGGGTGCTACCGTCATGGTTGAAGGCACGCTGACGGGAACTTCAACCGATCTCGACGGTAAATACACGATCACTGCGCCTTCTAAGGGCAAGATCACAGTGTCCGTCATCGGCTTTACAACTGTGACTGTTTCCATTGATGGCAGAAGCACCATCGATTTCTCTCTTGAAGAGGACAGGAATGTCCTTGAAGACGCTGTTGTCGTTGGTTACGGTTCCGCCAAGAAGGTCGGATCTCTTGTTGGTTCGGTCTCTACCGTAAAGTCTGAGGTTTTGAAGAACGCTCCTTCGTCATCGGCTCTTGACGCCCTTCAGGGACAGGTTGCCGGTCTTGCGGTTATGACCACCGGTGGTGTCGCCGGTGACAATAATGTTGACATGACCCTACACGGTGTCGGTTCGCTTGGAGCAAGTTCAGCACCTCTTTTCATCGTGGATGGTATTCAGGCGAGTAGCCGTACGATTATGGCGATGAATCCAAATGACATCAAGAGCATTTCCATTCTCAAGGATGCGTCAGCCACGTCTATCTATGGTTCCCGTGCCGCCAATGGTGTCGTTTACGTCACCACTAAGTCCGGTTCCTATGATTCGAAGGCATCTGTCACTGTCAGAAGTCAGGTCGGAATCTCTACATTGGCCGACAAGACTCTGTACAAGAGCATGATGAATAGTAAGGAACTGAAGGAGTTCTGGGTAAGATCCGGCATCCACACACCGGAATCGATCAAGGCTACTTACACCGACAAGGGGTACGATGCAGACACAAAGTGGTACAACTACTTCCAGCAGTTCAATAACCCTCAGACACAGAATGATGTCACGGTAGAGGGCGGTGGAAACAAAGTGGCCTACATGATCGGAGCCTCGCAGTTCCACCAAAGGGGTACATCCATTGGCAACTACTATGACAGGTACACTTTCCGTTCCAATGTCCAGGGTCGTCCAAAGGATTGGCTGAAGATCGGTGCCAATGTGAACCTGTCTCTTGACTCAAGACAGTTCAATAGCAACTGGGGCCGAGCCAGTGATGTATCCAATTACACCACCGGAGGTCTGTCATTCCTTTTGAACCCTATCTTCCCTGCCATCGATCCTGAGACCGGAGAGGAGTACGAGATCAAGTATCCTTTCGGAGGTACCAATCCTCATTACTACATGTCCAAGAACCCGTCAACATCTGACCGTTACGGCATCATCGGCAACGTCAACATCGAGATCGAGCCTTTCAAGAATTTCAAGATCAACACCAGAGCCGGTGTGGATGGCTACTTCTCCCTCTCCGATGCGAAAACCTATCCTTCGTACGCTAATTCTGCGGGCAATGGATACAGGGGCAAAGGTACAGCTATGGAATACACCGCTTCCATAACGAACACCCTTGAGTACTCTTTTGAAATCACCGAGGATCACAAGTTCACTGTCCTCGCGGGTCAGGAAGGCATTGCCAACTACTATGATTTCTATTCTGTTGTGTCTACGGGACAGACGGATGACCGCCTTATGGGAGTGCTGAAGGGGACTTTGAAAAAGGACTCGATGAAAGAGGAGCACACCGAAAGCAAGTTCCTCTCTTTCTTCGCTCATGCCGACTACACTCTCTTTGACAAGTATATTTTTGACGGCGCCATCCGTAATGATGCCTGCTCGCGTTTCGGTACAAATAACAGGGATGCTCTCTTCTGGTCGGCAGGTGCTCTTTGGAAGGTCAAGAAGGAATCTTTCATGAAGGACGTCAGCTGGGTTGACGATCTTAATTTCAAGGTAAGTTATGGAACGCAGGGTAATGCCGAAATCGGAGATTACCAGCACCTTGCCCTTATTGGCACCACTGCTGACTATGCAGGAAGCTCTTCTACGGTTATCGGTCAGCCAAGTAACCCGGCTCTCACATGGGAGAAGCAAGCCTTGCTCACCGCCTCGCTTTCCGGCCGCGTGATCAATATGATTGACTTCACGCTCGAGTTCTACAATAGGAAGACTTCCTCGATGCTTCTTGACGTTCCTTACAACTATACGACTGGTTTCAAGGAGTTGACAGCCAATGTGGGCGGATTGAGAAACACGGGTATCGACATCACGCTTGGAATCGACATTCTCCGCTCAAGAGACTATTTCCTGAGATTCAACACGACATTCAACTGGAATGACGAGAGGGTTACCGAGCTTTTCAACGGCCTTGACAGATGGGAAATGACCAGCTATGGTCTTGCCTATGTGGTCGGAAAGCCAGTCTCTTTCTATGCCCCTATCTATGCGGGCGTGGACCCTGAGGATGGTAAGATGATGTGGTATCTTCCTGGAGAGAATGTTGACGAGACAACCAAGGACAAGACTACCAAGGTGTTTGACGAGGCTGCTCTGACCCAGAACACCGGTAAGAGTCTCAATGCGCCGGCAAATGGAGGCTTTGGCTTCTCAGGAGCTTGGAAGGGATTGTCTTTCATGGTTGACTTCTCCTATGTCCTTGGCAAGACACTCATCAACAACGACTCCTACTTCTATGCCAACCCTAACAAGTTCAGCAATAATACTGCCATCAGGGAAGTCAATGACTATTGGACACCGGAGAACAGGAATGCCAAGTATCCTGATTGGACAACCGGTGTGACCATGAATATGGACACCCACATGTACCAGAATGCCGATTTCATGCGTTTGAAGAATCTTCAGGTCGGTTACTCTCTCCCTAAGAAGTGGATGGAAAGGACGAATTTCCTTAATGCGGTCAAAGTCTCTTTCACAGGACGAAACCTTCTTACTTTCACAAAATACCCTGGCGTTGACCCAGAGGTTAACAGCAACCTTACATTGGGACGCGCCGGTAACTCCAAGCAGTACCTTTTTGGCCTCGAGATTACATTCTAATTAAATTTTATGAATATGAAAAATATCAACATACTCAAGTACACCGTTGCGGCAGGATTGGCGATTGCTTCACTGTCTTCATGCGACTTGGATCTTGTTCCGGAAGATGCCATCGCATACGAGGAGGGCAAGCAACTTTTCCTGACAGCTAATGATGTTAAATCTTTCGAGAATGGTGTCATCAGTTCCTATAGAAGCATTCATTACGGTGTTTTCTACTATGTTCCGGACTTGATTTGCGACGGCTTCAACGCCGCTGTTGATTATGGTAACAACTATGGCTCCATTCATCGCTGCGATGAGTCCTTTACATCATCAGACTATGACACAGAGGATCTTTGGGAGAACAATTACTATGCGATCAAGAACTACAACATTGTGATTTCCAATGCGGATAATGTTGACGCTTCGATCAGGAACATCGCAAGAATCGCAAAGGGAGAGGCTTTCTTCTGCAGGGCTTCGTCTTATCTCAATCTTGCCAGGCATTACGGAAAGGCCTATGGTTTCGCCTCTGACTCCGATCTGGCTGTTCCGCTTGTGCTTGTCTACGACCAGCTTGCAAAGCCGGCAAGGGCGACTGTCAAAGAAACTTATGCTCAGGTTAAGTCTGATTTGGATTCCGCGGCAGTGATTCTTGCCAAAGTTCCTGGATCAGTAAGGGCGCAGAAGCCGACCATCGATGCCGTGAACGCCCTTTATGCCCGCTACTATCTTGACACAAAGAACTATACCGACGCCGCCAAGTTTGCGGAGCTCGTGATTAGTTCCAAGGCCGGGTATGCTCTTGCGTCCACGGAGGAAGAGATGAAAACCGAGTACACGAACGATGAAGGCAAAGAGCCTATCATGCAGATGTTCGCAAGTATGAACGAAGGAAAGGGTGCTATTACTGTCTACACCAATCCTGGTAACGACAAGAAGGAAGGGGTGTACCTGGCTCCGTTCTATCTGCCTACCAAGGCGTTGGTTGACGCATACGATGACAATGACCTTCGTTTCAAGGCTTGGTTCTCCAATGAGTATCCTGTGAGGATGTCAGGTTCTTTCTTCAAAGAGAAGTTCTATTCATTCACAAAGTACCTTGACAACCCTAATCTTCATACCGGAGAGATTCCTGTCGGGACTCATGCGGTAAAGACCTTGCTTGTCGGTGAGATGTACTTGATCGCTGCCGAGGCCTATGCCCAAAGTGGTAATGTCGCCAAGGCTAAGGAACTTCTTAACGCCCTTCAGCTGAAGCGTGGTGCTGTCGCCACGTCCGGGGATCTTGCCAATGTCAAGAAAGAATGGTTCAGGGAGACCGTTGGCGAGGGACTTCGTTACTCATGCCTTAAGCGTTGGGGAGACGGCTTCTCCGCAAGGGAACCGCAGGTCGGCGCCGATGAGGCTCATGTCCTGATGACCGGACAGTACTACGAGAAGAGGTCTATGGAGGCCAGTGATTATCACTTCCTCTATCCTGTGCCTGCTTATGAATTGAAACTGAACAAGAATCTTGTCCAGAACGACGGCTACACTGTGACAGAATAAAAGATTGATGATTATGAAAAAGACAATTAAATATTTGGCTGCAACGTCACTGATGCTTATGTCACTGGCTTGTAACAGGATTGAAAAGTACGAACATCATTCTTTCGCGACTTTTGGAAGTGATGAGTATGCGGTTGATGAGGCAGTAGGTACGGTAAAGATCCCGGTGTCCTTGTTTAATTACGATGGCGATGTCAATGTTATAGTCAAGGCCATTGATGGAAAAGCCGTTACAGGCAAGGATTACTCAGTCGTTGAACCGGCCTCGGGAGTCCTCGCCTTTGCGAAGGGTGAGACTGAGAAGTATGTTACAATCCAGATTGTCCCGCATGTCGGTGAATACACAGGCGATCTGGACTTCAGACTCGAACTGTCCTCGTCATCTGATGCGCTGGGGCTTGGCTTCTTAAATGTGGCGGCGGTGACGATCAAGGATAAGGATCACCCTCTCTCAAAGCTGTTTGGAGTGTTCAGCGGCAAAGCTATTAGTTATTATGACGGTACTTCTCTTGCGGCAAAAGTAGAGATTGCCGCAGACCCTAAGGATCCGACAAAGGTGCTTCTCTTGAACCTAGATTCATTCATGGCATCCAATGGGCTCACGGCATCCAAAGGCTTCAACATCTTCTCCGGAATTGTCAACGAGGAGCAGAACTCCATTAGAGTTGTGAGTGGACAATTGTCCGGATTTGCTGATCCTGAGCAAGGAAATCTTTATCTTGTGGGATTTGACAATCCGGATCCGGAACAGGGTGAGGAGGATGTTGACATCGTCCTTAATTATAACAGCGATTATACCTCAATCACAATTCCGGATGCATATTCACTGCGTTCAGGTAAAGGTTATTGGGAAATCTACCTTGGCGGAATAGTATTGAATAAGAAATAATCTGACGGTTTTCTTTAAGAAAAAGGTGGGTGGACTTATGCTATCCACCTTTTTTTTGTATCTTTAGAATCTTTTTGTGGAGAAAACTGCCCATGATGAGAATAGGAAACATTACGCTTGCCCTATTGATGATTTGGACAAATGTCACAATAGGATATGCTCAGAAATATGAGCCGACTGACAAATGGCCGTATCTTTATGCTGATTTCCGGAACGGCTCCATAAAGATGAGCGACGGAGCGGTACTACAGGCTTTGGAGTTGAACGTCACGCTTGACGGTAAACTTCACTACATTGATGAAAAGGATGCCAGGGTTATGGCAGCCGACATGCTGCGTGTGTCGTCGGTGTCATTCGATGACGCAAGATTCCTGAATGTTCTCGGTAAGATGATGAAGGTGCTGGCCGAGAATGCGAACGGGACAGTGGTCTGTGAGTCAACGGTCAATGTGGATGACATGGCGAAATCTGACATAGGCTACGGCATCTCGTCCGCTACGGCTTCCACCCAAAAAGTGTCCAGATTGACAAATGATGCGTCTTCTTTGGTGAATTTGCCTTTGTCCACCATTATGTCTGGCCGTGAAAGTGGAGTGAGCTTGCCGGTAAGGCTTCGGAACTACTTGCTGGTCGGGTCTAAAGTGATTCCAGCAAGCAGGAAAGGTGTTTCCGAGTGTCCGTCGGCGGATAAGGATTCCGTTAAGGCTTTTTTCAAAACCCACAAGATAAGATGGAACGATCCAGTCTCGCTGTTGACAGTGGTTGATTTCATCGCTGCAATGAATAACTGATTGATTTATGAACTTCAAAAGATTTTATCTGCCGCTGATGGCGCTTGCGCTCGCGGTTGCCTGCTCAAAGGTGGAGATCGAGGAGGCTGGTGATGATGAGAAGGTGAAAGAGACCGAGGTCGCGGTAGATCACTCGATAGTCCGTGGAGAGGCCGTCGTAAGATTCAGCGATGACATGATTTCATTGATTGAGGCCGACCTGGCTCAAGGCAAGGTCGTCACGCGTTCGATGGGACTGAACCAGGCTCTTGATGAGATAGGCATCACATCCATCAGAAGGCTGTTTCCTGATGCCGGTGAATTCGAGGAACGGACCCGGCGCGAGGGTCTTCACAAATGGTACGTGGTGAGCTACGGGACGGATGTTCCTCAGACGAGGGCGGCGTCCGAGCTTGGTTCGGTTCCGGGGGTGGAGTTTCTGGAAAGCCGCCGCAAGGTCGGGGTGGCGGGATTCGATGACCCCGACTATTCAAAGCAATGGGGCTACCTCAACACCGTGCATGCCGGCTACGACATCAATGTGGTCCCGGTCTGGAACAACTACACTGTCGGGGATCCGAAGGTCGTTGTGGCTGTCGTGGACCAGGGAGTGGACATCACCCATCCGGATCTGGCCGCCAACTGTGGATCCTTGCATTATAGCGCCATCAATTACAATAACACGGTGGTGCCTGGCTCCCACGGCACGCACGTGGCCGGGACCATCGCGGCGGTCAACAACAACGGCATCGGATGTTGTGGCGTGGCCGGGGGCGATGCTGCCAAAGGAGAGAAGGGAGTGACGATCATGTCTTGTGAAATCCTGCGGGATGTCGTCACCAACGGCAAGACGGAGACGTTGAACGGGAGTGTTCCCACCGCCATCAAATGGGCCGCGGATCATGGGGCGGTTATCTGTCAGAACAGCTGGGCCTACAGTTACGACAAGGACGGCGACGGAAAGCTGAACTCCTCCGAGCTTGCCAAAGCCTTGGCTGGCAAGGTTAACACCTCGGACAGAGTGGCCATCGACTATTTCATCAAATATGCCGGCTGCGACAATAACGGGAACCAGTTGCCCGACTCTCCTATGAAAGGCGGACTTGTGGTCTTTGCCGCAGGTAACGAGAACATCGCGAACGGGGTTCCGGCGAACTACGAGCCGGTTGTCGCTGTGGCTGCCATAGAAAGCAGCGGTGCGAAGGCATGGTATTCAAACTATGGTGATTTCATCGACATCGCCGCTCCAGGGTCTTCGGTCTACAGCACATTTCCGGGCGGTAAGTACGGCAGTCTTAACGGAACATCCATGGCGTGTCCTCACGTCTCTGGCGTGGCGGCCCTGCTGGTCTCCTGTCTGGGTGGTCCGGATTTCACCTGTGACGAACTGAAGGAGAGACTTTTGTCCACAAAGAGAAAGGAACTGGTCCCTTCTAGCATCGGCGGTCTCGTCGATGCCATGGGCGCCTTGGCCTATGGTGGTGATTTCGTGCCGGAGATGGTTAAGGATCTGAAAGCCTCTGCCTTGTCAAACGAAGTGAGTTTGACTTGGTCGGTAACCGGCGATGCTGACGGACATCCGGCCTTCGGCTACTCCGTGTTGACAGGCAAGGACAAGGCCTTGGTGGAATCCGCCGATCCTGCGAACGGTAAGCTTACCGGAGTCTTACAGACTGTTGTCACCATCGACGGCACAGTTGGAGAGGCCGTCTCGGTGGACATCTCCGATCTGGATTTCAGCACCACCTATTATGTGAAGGTTGTGGGGTACTCCTACGCCAGGTCTTACGGAGAGGCCAGCGATGTGCTCTCTTTCGTCACCGGCAGGAACAATCCTCCGGTCATCGAACTTGGCAGCGGGAGCGTGATGACTCTCAAAGCACATGAGACAGCGAAGATAGATGTGTCCATCCACGATCCGGACGGCCACGATTTCACTGTCGCCTACAAGCCAGGCTCTGCCGCCGACTCGTTCGCGCGGACTCTGGATGGAAAGATGACCGTCACGATCAAGGCGCCGGAGGCGGAGCCGGGAGAGTATTCCGGAGAGATAAGCGCTACTGACAAGTACGGAGCCGTCGCGTCGAAGTCAATCAGCTACATAATCCTTGAGAACACCCCGCCTCGGAGAATCAAGGACTTGGAGGATGTGTTCGCCTCCGCGGTCGGAACAGAGTTCTCGTTGAACGCTTCGGACTACTTCACAGACCCTGACGGCGAGGATCTGACCTACAGTTTCACGGTCAGCAATCCATCGGTTGTCCACATGAACCGTAACGGGAACAGAATTATCGGAACCGTGCTTAAATACGGAGCGGCGACCGTCACGGTCACGGCGGCGGATGCAAGGAAGGCGACTGCCACGGCAGAGTTCAGGATCCTCGCCAGAGAGGCTTCTATCGAATATGTCGCCTATCCTAATCCCGTTACCGATGTCCTGAATCTTGCCACCGGTAAGGATGTCGAGGATGTCCACATCAAGATCACCTCCATTACCGGAAAAACGGTGTTCGAAGGGGATCTCAAGGCCAGCGCGTTCAGCCCTGCCAAGGTCGACATGTCGGCCTGCGCCCCGGGGAGGTACACGGCGGTCTTCAAGGTCGGAACGAAAGAGCATAGATGTACCATTGTCAAGAAGTAGAGTTTTATAATCAGTGTGTTAATATGAGAAAAGTTGCAACGGGTCTCAGGAACATATTCATTGCCTCCCTGACTTTTGTGATGGTGTGTGGAACCGCTTCCGCCGGTGACGACGCTCTTCCTTTCGTGAGGATCGTACGTGATCCGGTGTCGGCCTCCATGGGCTTCGCGGGGGTGGCCTCAGGGTCTGAGACGGCATATTCCTCATTCCGGAACTCTTCTGTCATTCCGCTTTCGGGAGACAGGTTCTCGACAGGGTTCTCCTATCAGAACTGGGCGCCGGACGGGGTGAAGACCTCCAACATGAATTTCGGAGCCGCTTTCAAGGCGGGGCGTTTCGGATTCGCGGTCGGAGGAGCCTACCAGATGGGGGAGGAGTACACGACGGCTGACGCATCAGGCAATCCGAAAGGGACATTCTCGCCGAACGACATGATCGTGAACGGGGGAGTCGGGCTACGGATCTTGGACAATCTGTCAGCCGGCGCGAACATGTGTTACGCCTCACAGAAGCTTTCCGACGACAATTCCTACTCGGCCATCGCCGCGGATTTCTTTCTTACCTACAGGCTCTCGGATCTGAACATCACCGCCGGAGTGTCTTCCATCGGTTCTTCCGTGAAGTCGGATTCGGGGGATTCATTCAGTTTGCCGGCATCGGCCACGATTGGCGCGGATTGGGCCAGGCAATTCTCTGATTCTCACGGACTCAGGCTCGCAGTTGACGTGGACTGCCTCTTCAGCGGGAACGTGACCGCGGCAGCCGGCGCGCAATATTCATTCAAGAATATGCTGTTTGCCCGGGCGGGCTACCACTTCGGCACCAAGGAGGCGGTGCTTCCGTCCTTCGCCACTGTCGGACTCGGGGTAAGATTCTTCGGTGTGAGCCTTGACTTCGCCTACCTTACGGGCAACGACGTGATCGGCAACTCGATGACATTCGGACTCGGCTATCGTTTCTAAAGTATTATTGATGAAATCCATAACAAAATTACTTGCGGCCACGGGAGGGATCCTGTGCCTGCTTTCATCCTGTGACAACAACATGAATCCATTGCTTACAGACTCCACGCTGCCGTACGGCGCGCCCCGGTTCGACAAGATCCGCACGGAGCATTATCTGCCCGCCTTCGAGCAGGCCATCGCCGAGGCGAAGGCTGAGATCGACGCCATCGTGAACAATCCGGACGCTCCGACGTTCGAGAACACGGTCGTCGCGCTTGACGAGGCCGGGAGCCGCCTTGATGATGTGGCCGGCATATTCTACAACCTCCTGGAGGCTGACACCAACGAGCGGATGCAGGACATCGCGGAGAAGGTCTCTCCGATGATGACGGAATATTCAATGTACGTCTCGCTGAACGAGCCGCTTTTCGCCCGCGTCAAGGCGGTGCATGAGAGCGGTGTGGCGCTTGAGCAGGATCAGGCCACGCTCTTGGACAAGACCTGGAAGTCCTTTGTCCGTGGCGGAGCCAACCTCGGAGCGGAGGACAAGGCCACCTACAGCAAGCTGAGCGAGGAACTTTCGCTGCTGACGCTCCAGTACGGCAAGAATGTGCTTGCCGCGACCAACGCGTTCACGCTGAATCTTACCGAGGAGGCTGATCTTGAGGGTCTTCCGGAGTTCGTGCGGGAGGCCGCCGTCGAGACTGCGAAGTCGAAGAACATGGATGGATGGGCTTTCGACCTGTCCGCGCCGAGCTACGGGGCGTTCATGAAGTACAGCACCCGCCGCGATCTTCGTCAGAAAATGTGGATGGCCTACAACACAAGGGCCACTGAAGGGGATAACAGCAACATCGAGCTCTGCCGTCAGATAGCCGAATTGCGCCTGAAGATAGCGAATATCCTTGGCTACGAGACCTATGCCGACTATGCGCTTGAGGAAAGGATGGCGAAGAATCCTCAGACTGTCAACGAGTTCATTCAGAAACTCTTGGAACCTTCGCTCCCTGCCGCAAAGGCCGAGGTCAAGGAACTTTATGAATATGCCCGTGCGAATGGTTTCGAGGATTCCGTGATCCAGCCGTGGGACTTTGGCTTCTGGTCGGAGAAGCTCAAGGATGCCCGCTATTCCATCAGCGATGAGCAGCTGAAGCCGTATTTCCGTCTTGAGAGCTGCATCGACGCGGCCTTCGGTCTTGCGGGCAGGCTGTACGGCCTTGTGTTCGAGGAGAGGACGGACATCCCGGTCTACCATCCGGATGTGAAGGTCTATGACGTGAAGGATTCCGAGGGCAACCATAAGGCCTTGTTCTATGCTGACTTCTTCCCGCGCCCGAGCAAGAGGGGAGGGGCTTGGATGACCGAGTTCCGTGGCCAGAGCATCGTGGACGGTGTGGAGAAACGTCCGTTCATCAGCCTTGTGACCAATTTCACGAAACCGGCTGCCGGAAAGCCTTCGCTGATCACTCACGATGAGTTGACGACCCTGCTCCACGAGTTCGGTCACAGCCTGCACGGCATTCTCGCCGAGGGGAGATATTCCTCACTCACCGGTACGAACGTTTCCCGCGACTTCGTGGAGCTGCCGTCGCAGATCATGGAGAACTGGGCCTTCGAGCCGGAGTTCCTGGACACTTTCGCCCGTCACTACGAGACCGCCGAGACGCTTCCGGACTCTCTGGTCAGGAAGATTGTGGCCGCGAAGAACTACCATGCCGCCTATGCGCAGGTGCGCCAGCTTCAGTTCGGCATTCTGGACATGGCATGGCACACGCTGACTTCCATGCCAGGATCGGACGGCGCTTCGGCCAGTCCGGCGCGCCACGGACTCCGCGACCTGAAAACCATGCAGGATTTGGGTACGATCGCCTTTGAGAAAGAGGCTCTTAAGGCCACGAACGTGGTTCCGTCCATCCCTGAGGCCTGCATCTCCACCTCGTTCAGCCACATATTCTCAGGTGGCTACAGTGCCGGCTACTATTCCTACAAATGGTCGGAAGTCCTTGAGGCCGACGCTTTCAGCCTCTTCAAGGAGAAAGGGATATTCAGTGCCGAAGTCGCCGCTTCCTTCCGTGACAACATCCTCTCAAGAGGCTGCACCGAAGACGAGGCGATCCTCTACCGCCGCTTCCGTGGCCATGATCCCGCCCCGGAGGCCCTCCTTGAGAAGCTCGGCATCATCGTCCGCTAACCAGGTTCCCGTCACATCTGTTCCAGCCACGATTGGATCCTCACTCTCCGCAAAGATGGCTCGTTCTTAAAATGATTCCGGTCTGAGGTTTGACCTCAGACCGGAATCAACGTATAAGGTAAGGTTTGTATTGAGTCGGATTATATGACGTGGTTTGTAAGTGGGAAAGATCGTTAATCCCCTCATTGCAAAGGTACGAAGTCACCTGGTATTTTGAATTGTGCTGTTCGGACATTTTATTGTGCTGTTCGGACATTTTGCGGCTCTGGACTGCTCTGATTTGACATCCGACTGTTCCAATCATACATTTGATGCTTCGGGGATGGCTCCGGGGCCTGGGAGGCGGAAGCAGGAACGGAGAGGTAGGAAATACGGGCGGAACGGAAGGTTTTTTTGTCAGATCGGAAAAGATTTCGCATATTGTACCGAACAATCAAGCATCGGATACCACATGCCGCACTTAACAAAGTTTATAGTAACGACACTTTCCCTCGCAATGCTGCTTCTCCCGTCCTGCGGGAGGAAGACGGCGACATTCTCGCAGGCCGACCGCAAGGCGGTGGAGGTTGCCGTCCGCGCCGTTCATGGTACTGACTCGCTCGCCGCGCTTCAGAAGAGGATGGAACGGAAGGGCAACAGGCTCGGAAGCGTCGTCGCCCTGAGGGAGCTGGGCAAGGCTCTCCGTAACGAGAGCCGCTTTGAGGAAGCCTTGGACGCCCACATGGAGAGCCTGCTGCAGGCCGAGGCGTTGGACGACACACTGGAGTGGGTGCAGGCGCTGAACAACATCGGCACGGACTACAGGAGGATGGGAGTGCTTGACGCGGCTCAGGACTATCACTACCGTGCCGCGATCCTTAGCGATGAGTGTTCGGACACATCCTTCACTGCGAGGAAGAACAGGGTTGTCTCGCTCAACGGCATCGGGAACATCTACCTGACCATCGGCAACCTTGATCTTGCCGACAGCGTCTTCCGCCTCGCGCTTGACGGTGAACGGAGACTGCACAGCACTGTGGGGCAGGCGATCAACTACGCCAACATCGGCTCGATCTTCGAGAGCAGGAGGCAGACGGACTCGGCATGGGTGTACTACCGGAAGTCAATGGCGATGAACGAGGAGGCGGGAAACACCTTGGGTATCTCGCTCTGCCACACCTACTTCGGCTCACTCCACGAGAAGGCTGGCGAATATGCCGACGCAGCCGAGGAATATGAGGCCGCCTACAGTCTGATGCGGGAGTCCAGAGACAGCTGGCATGCCCTGAACTCGCTGATCTCGCTTGCCGGACTGAGTGTCGCGACCGGGAACACGGCCAAGGCCGCGAACTATCTTGAAAGGGCGTGCAGGAGAGCGGAACACATCAAGTCAAACGAACATCTCGCTGAGATCTACACCTTGTACTACCGGCTCCATAAAAAGGAAGGGGACTACCGTAACGCCCTTTACTGTCTGGAGGCGGCTGACGCGCGGCGGGACAGCCTAATGAACATGGAGAAGATCAACCGGATCCAGAACATCAGCCTGAACCTTGAAAGGGGGCTCCGGGCGAGGGAGACGGAAAAGGCCGACCTGATGCTCAGGCAGGAGCGCGCGAAGAGGAACGCGGCGTACTTCTTCTTTGGAATAGTGGTTGTCGTCCTGCTGCTGATGATAGCGATGCTGCTCTACGCGCAGCGGTTGAGGGTCAGAAGCCAGCGGATGCTCAAGAAGATGGCCGAACTCCGTGAGACATTCTTCACCAACATCACGCACGAGTTCAGGACTCCGCTTACCGTGATCCTCGGGCTGAGCCGTAGAATGCGTGACGACAGCGGATTGCCTGAGGATGCGAGGGAGAAGTCCGGGACGATTGAGAGGATGGGGAACGGGCTTCTCCTGCTTGTCAACCAGCTGCTGGACATCTCCAAGATCAGATCCGCCATCGGTGATCCGGACTGGAGATACGGGGATGTCACAGCCAGGATGAGGATTGTCACCATGATGTACCATAGCTATGCCGGCGACCGTGGTGTCGGGTTGAGCTTCGAGGCTCGTGAGGCCGTGGTGATGGATTACGTGCCGGACTATGTGGACAAAGTGCTGAACAACCTGCTTTCCAATTCATTCAAGTTCACTCCCGAGGGCGGCAAGGTGGATGTCCGTGTCTGGCGAGAGGATGACCTGCTCATGCTCGACGTGTCGGACACCGGTGTCGGGATGGACAATGAGACGGCTGCAAAGGTCTTCGAGCCGTTCTTCCAGGGAGAGGGTGATTCCGCGAGCATCGGCACGGGAGTGGGACTGGCCTTGGTCAAGCAGATCATCGACAGCCTTAAAGGCCGGATCACCGTGGAAAGCGCCGTCGGGAAGGGAACCACGTTCCATCTCAGCGTACCGATCATCAATGGACACTGCTCCGTGGCTGACGCCGGTTTGGACAACGGTAGCGAAACCTTCGAAGACGTGCGGGTTTGCGCTCCCGTACTGCCTGAGGCCGCGGTGAACCCGGCCGACAGCGATGCTGAAGACAAACGGACATCCCTGCTGGTCATCGAGGACAATCCGGACATCGCCGCCTACATCGGCTCGCATTTCAACTCTGACTATGCCGTCTACTATGCCCACAACGGGAAGGAGGGTCTGGACAAGGCTTTGACTTTGGTGCCGGACATCATCATCACGGACTTGATGATGCCTGTGATGGACGGTCTTGAGGTCTGCCGCCGGATCCGCGCCAATGAGGTGACCGATCATATTCCTGTAATAGTGGTGACGGCGAAGGTTTCTGAGGAGGATCGTGTCAAAGGCCTTGAGGCAGGTGCCGACGCCTACCTCACCAAGCCTTTCAGCAGCGAGGAACTGACCGCCATTGTGGACAGGCTGCTGGACAGGAACGACTGCATAAGGCGCAGGCTAACTGGTTCCGCGCAGGGATCAGGTTCACAAGGTTCGTTAGGGACGCAGGTGGCGCAGGATCAGAATGTGACGGAGACCCCGCATGGCTTGCAGGACGAGGACAATGAGATCTCGCCGGCCGACGCGGAGCTCGGTCTGCTTGACAGCGGCAGGATTCGTCAGGATGCGGAGAAGGTTTTTCTGGACAAGGTTGAACAGCAATCCCGCGAGCTTCTTGAAAAGCAGGATCTGTCCGCGGGGACGTTGGCGGACAGCCTTTGCGTAAGCCCTTGGCAGCTGCGCCGTAAGCTTCTGGCTCTGAAAGGCATGTCACCGACAGCCTACATCATGGATCTTAGAATGCGCCTGGCCGGGGATCTGCTCTCCACTGACTCCACCCTCACGATCGAGGAGATCTCCATCCGCTGCGGCTTCACCCACGTCACCAGCTTCCATCACGCCTTCAAGAAAGCCTTCGGCATGACCCCGTCCGAGTACCGCGGCGTCCCACGTCGCTAAGAAATCCTTAAAGCGATAACTTGATAATCCTTGATTGTCTTTTCCCGTCAATCATGTGCCGCCGGCATCAGATGGACAGGACGGCCAGGACGTTGATGAGTTCCTTGTCGATTGGCTTGTCCAGCTTTATGGCTTTGCCGATCGGAACGTAGACGATCTCGTTGTTGGAGATGCCGACCATGATGTTGCGCTGGCCTTCCTGCAGGGCCTCTATGCTGGCGTAGCCCAGACGGCTGGCCAGGATACGGTCGTAGGCGGATGGGCAGCCGCCGCGCTGGAGGTGGCCAAGGATGGTGACACGGACGTCATATTCGGGATATTCCTGTCTTACTCTTTCGGCGTAGTGCATCGCGCCGCCGTCCTTCGGGCTTTCGGAGACGATCACGATGGAGCTGTTCTTGCTCTTGCGGCAGCCGTGTCCGATGAATTTCTCCAGCTGGTCGATGTCGGTCTGGTCCTCAGGGATGATGGCGGCCTCGGCTCCGGCGGCGATGGCTGAGTTCTGAGCGAGGAATCCGGCGTCACGCCCCATCACCTCGACAAAGAATATGCGGTCGTGGGAAGTCGCCGTGTCCCTTATCTTGTCAACGCACTCCACGATCGTGTTCAGCGCCGTGTCGTAGCCGATAGTGGAATCCGTGCCGTAGAGGTCGTTGTCGATGGTTCCAGGAAGGCCGATGACAGGGATGTCATATTCACGGGCGAAGTCCTGCGCTCCGGCGAGGGATCCGTTGCCGCCGATGACGATAAGGGCATCCACACCGTACTCCACGAGGTTGTCGTAGGATTTCTTGCGGCCCTCGGCGGTCATGAACTCCTCGCTGCGGGCGGTTTTCAGGATTGTGCCTCCCCTCTGGATCGTGTTGCTGACACTTTCAGTGGTAAGTTCCTTGAAGTCACCGTGGATGAGTCCCTCATAGCCACGATAGATCCCGAAAACCTTCCATCCGTTGTAGATGGCGGAGCGGGTCACGGCCCTGATGGCCGCGTTCATTCCGGGAGCGTCGCCTCCGGAAGTCAGGACTCCGATAGTCTTTATCTCTTTCATAATAATAGTAACACTAAGTGTTCTTCAAAAAATAACTTGCCCCTTTCGAGGCAATCTGTTCATTTTTAAAATATCGCGCAAAAACAGTATTTTTGCACATCATTATTATGCACGCAAGTAAAATGCCAAACGGCAGGAACGGCAAAGAATAACGACATTATGACAATTGGCGACATAGATCTCGGCGCGATGCCGGTGCTTCTGGCTCCGATGGAGGATGTGACAGACGCCTCATTCAGAGGAATATGCAGGGAGCAGGGAGCGGACATGACCTACACGGAATTCATTCCGGCGGAGGGGCTGATCCGGGACGCCAGGAAGGCCTACGCCAAGCTCAAGACCTCGGACAGCGAGGCTCCGATCGGGATACAGATCTACGGAAGCGATCCGGACGCGATGGTTGAGGCCGCCAGAATGGCAGACCATGCGGAAGAGATTGTCGGCGGACACGGCTGTGACTTGATCGACATCAACTTCGGCTGCCCTGTCAGCAAGATCGCCGGCAGGGGGGCGGGTTCCGGGATGATGAAGGATCCGGACAAGATGGTGATGATCACCAGGCGGATCGTCGAGGCTGTCGGCAAGCCGGTCACGGTCAAGACCCGTCTCGGCTGGGACGAGGGCAGCAAGATTATCGTGGAACTGGCCGAGAGGCTTCAGGACACGGGCATCAAGGCACTCACGATCCACGGTCGGACGCGCTGCCAGATGTACAAGGGCGAGGCCGACTGGACACTCATCGGGGAGGTCAAGCGGAACCCGAGGATGCATATTCCTATAATAGGTAACGGCGACATCAACTCGCCCCGGAAGGCGAAGGAGGCGTTCGACCGCTACGGCGTGGACGGGATAATGGTGGCCAGAGCCTCATTCGGTCATCCTTGGATATTCAAGGAAATCAAGCACTTCCTTGCGACAGGGGAGGAACTTCCGCCTCTTGGGGTGCGGGAGCGGGTCGAGCTTGCGAAAAGGCAGATGCGGCTCTCGCTGGACCTCAAAGGGGTGCCGACGGGGGTGTACGAGATGCGCCGCCACCTGTCCTGCTACTTCAAGGGACTGCCAGACTTCAAGGAGACCAGAATGCGTCTCGTGACGGAGAATGATCCTGCTGAAGTGTTCAGAATTTTGGAATATATCGCCGAAAAATGGGGAAACACTGAAATTTCAGAGACAAACAGCGTCTATGGCTTATGATTTTTTGTATCTTTGCAGTCTATGCTTGACAAGATTCTTCTTGCACCATATTATTTGACGCTGAAGCTGAGGCACGCTTGCTACGACCACGGCATCTTCAAAGTCGGCACCTGCGAGGTACCGACCATCTGCGTAGGCAACATCACGGCGGGCGGTACAGGCAAGACTCCGCACACCGAGATGATCCTGCGCACCCTGCTGCGGAGCGACGACTGGGCGTTCCGCAACATCGCTGTCCTGTCGAGGGGGCACAAGCGCAACAGCGGCGGCTTCCAGCTGGTCGAGAAGGACGGAAAGGTCAAGGAATATGGCGACGAACCTCTCCAGATAAAGAGAAAGTTTCCCGGCATCACCGTGGCCGTGGACCGTCAGAGGATCAAGGGATGCGACATTCTCTGCCATCCGGAGAAGCTGAAGACCGAAAGGCGGGCCCGCAAATGTTCCGGCTCGTCGATCCCGCCGGCGGATCTGATCGTTCTGGACGACGCGTTTCAGTACAGGACGCTGCGGGCGTACTTCAACATCGTTCTGGTGGACTACAACCGCCCGACCTACAAGGATCAGCTCCTTCCTTTCGGAAGGCTCAGGGATCTGCCCCAGAGGCTTCACTACGCCGACATCATCATCGTGTCGAAGTGTCCGGCCTATCTTGAGGACGGGCAGAAGATCCAGTGGGCGGAGTCGTTCGGTCTCAAGGACTATGACCTGAAAACCTGCACGGGTACTGACAGGAAAGGTGCCGTCAAGACGCTTCTGTTCACGACGACGTGGTACAACTCCATGCAGCCGATCTTCGAGGAGGGCGATCCGAGGTACGCCTACTCCCAGAAACTTATCCTTTTCTCGGGAATCGCGAACGACACTCCGCTTAGGATGTACCTCAGTGACGAGCACAAGATCGTCAAGCGGTTCAACTTCATGGATCATCACAACTACAACCGTTTCGACATCAGGAACATAATGGCCGCCGTCAAGGAGCATCCGACCGCCGTTGTGGCCACCACGGAGAAGGACTGCCAACGGATTGTGGACTATAAGAGGATCCCTAAGGCTCTGAAAGTCCGCCTGTTCCAGGTTCCGATCGAGGTAGGTTTCCTTTCCGATCACGAGAAATCGGTCTTCGAGGACACGCTGATGACCGCCCTCCGCAGATTCACCCCCGGGTACTAGCCCTTTTGTCCCCACAGCGCCGGGTGCTTCGGCATGTTCAGCGGCAGACTGGCTTTGTGGCATGCGTGGTTGCGGAAAATCTAGAACACTAAGTTTGAATATTACGGAAAAAATGCCTATATTTGCGGTCCCTATGTTGTGTAGGGATCGCAATATTTTATGTTAAACCATTAAAGATCAAGACAGTGGACACACTTAGCTACAAAACAGTCTCCTTGAACAAGGCTACTGTACAGAAAGAGTGGGTTGTCATCGATGCCACGGATCTGGCACTCGGACGTCTTGCCTCAAGGGTTGCTCTTGTCCTCCGTGGCAAGAACAAGCCTGGATTCACCCCTCACGTTGACTGCGGTGACAACGTCATCGTCATCAACGCCGAGAAGGTTATCCTCAAAGGTGACAAGATGACTGATCGTGTTTATGTTCGCTACACCGGTTATCCGGGCGGACAGCGCTTCACGACTCCGAGGGAGATCCTCGCGAAGAGACCTGCTGAACTCGTTAGGAGAGCGGTAAAGGGTATGCTCCCTAAGACCCGTCTTGGTGACAAGATCATCGGCAATCTGCATGTGTATGCAGGCCCTGAGCATCCTCACCAGGCGCAGAACCCTAGAGAAATTAAGTTGAACGAAATCTAACAGAGCAAATGGAACAGAAAAACGCCCTTGGAAGACGTAAATCAGCCGTAGCTCGTGTTTATCTCGCAGCTGGACAAGGCAATGTCACAATCAACGGCCGCAGTGTTGAGGAGTACTTCAAGACTGACGCTCTCCGTTACATCGTGAACCAGCCTTTCGCCGTTACGAAGACAGAAGGTCAGTTTGACGTAAAGGTTAACGTTGTCGGTGGCGGCACCAAAGGCCAGGCCGAAGCGATCAGACTCGGAATATCCCGCGCTCTTAGCGATCTGGATAGAGAGGCTTACCGCGCGGCTCTGAAGGCCGAGGGCTTCCTGACACGTGACTCCCGCGAGGTCGAGAGGAAGAAACCTGGTCAGCCTGGCGCACGTGCACGCTTCCAGTTCAGCAAGCGTTAGTCTTGTCTGGATTGTAAGGCTGCATAAGCTGATTTATGAAAAAAGCACAGTCCGGTGCTTCAAATTCCGCGGACTTTTCGCCGGATGAGAATCCGGGGAACATTACCGGGGATTGCCGTGACTGCGGAAAATCTCAGAGATTGGTCCAGGACCACTGCTCGGAGATTGAAGAAAAGAGCCTTCTGATCATTGGCAAAAGATCCGGAGGAAAGTTTAAACAAAAAACAAGAATTAAAATGCCACGCACAAATTTCCAAGAACTTCTTGATTCAGGCGTACACTTCGGCCACCTGGCCAGGAAGTGGAACCCTAAGATGGCTCCGTACATCTTCGACCAGAAGAACGGAATCCACATCATCGACCTGCACAAGACCATCGTCAAGATAGACGAGGCTGCTGATGCAATGAAAGAGCTTGCGCGTTCAGGTCGCAAGATTCTCTTTGTGGCCACTAAGAAACAGGCCAAGGAGATCGTTGCAGAGAAGGCAACGGCAGTCAATATGCCATCGATAACCGAGCGCTGGGCTGGTGGTATGCTTACCAACTTCCCTACCATCCGCAAGGCTATCAAGAAGATGAACACCATCGACAAGATGAAGGAGGACGGCACATTCGAGAAGCTCGCCAAGAGAGAGCGTCTGCAGATTGACCGTCAGAGAGAGAAACTGGAGAAGAACCTTGGTTCCATCAAGGACATGAGCCGTCTCCCGTCAGCGCTCTTCGTAGTTGACATCCAGAAGGAAGCCAACGCCGTCAAGGAGGCCAACCGCCTCAACATCCCGGTATTCGCATTGGTTGACACTTGTTGCGATCCTACCCCGATTGATTATGTGATACCGGCTAACGACGACGCTACGAAGTCGATCGAGACCATCCTCAATGTTCTTTGTGGAGCTATTCAGGAAGGCCTCAACGAGAGAAAGCTTGAGAAAGAGAAGGAAGCCAGTGACGAGGCCGCCGAAGGCGATGCTCTCGCCAACCCTACAGGCAAGAAGCTCCGCGCCCGCAAGAACGCGAAGCCGGTTGATGTAGAGGCTGAGGCCACGCCGGCCGCAGAGGCTGCTCCGGCCGCAGAGGCCGCCGAGGCTCCAAAGGCCGAGGAAACAAAAGCTGAATAATTTAAAGGACAACGAGTTATGGCAATTACAGCACAAGACGTAATGAAATTACGCAAGATGACCTCCGCTGGTATGATGGACTGCAAGAACGCTCTCACCGAGGCTGAGGGTGACTTCGAGAAGGCTGTCAACATCATCCGTGAGAAGGGTAAGCTCGTCGCTGCGAAGCGTGCCGACCGTGAGACTTCCGAGGGTGCGGTTCTTGTCCGCATCAAGGGGGACAAGGGCATCATCGTATGCCTCGGTTGCGAGACTGACTTCGTTTCCGCCACACCAGACTTCAAGGCTCTCGCCGCAGAGATCGCCGACGCCGCTATCGCGTCATTCCCTGCCGATATCGAAGGCCTGAAGGCAAGCAAGTGCTCCAACGGTCACACTGTCGAGGAGGAGATCTCCGCCCAGACCGGCAAGACCGGTGAGAAGCACGTTCTCGCCTACTATGCCGCTCTTGAGGCTCCGTTCATCGGTGACTATGTTCACTTCAACGGTAAGCTCGGCGCCATCGTGGCTTTCAACAAGGAGATTCCTGCGGAGCTCGGCAAGGCCGTCGCACAGCAGGTGACCGCCATGAATCCGGTTTCTGTCTCAGCTGCGGACTGCCCTGCTGAGGTGGTTGAGAGGGAGCGCGAGCTTGCGATTCAGAAGACCAAGGACGAGATGGTTCAGAAGGCTGTCGAGGCCGCTCTCAAGAAGGTCGGCATCAATCCTGCCCACGTTGACAGCGAGGATCACATCGAGTCCAACACCGCCAAGGGTTGGATCACTCCAGAGCAGGCTGAGCAGGCCCGTGAGATCATCAAGACCGTCTCTGCCGAGAAGGCCGCGTCTCTCCCTGAGCAGATGATCCAGAACATCGCCAACGGACGTATCCAGAAGTTCTTCAAGGAGTCTACCCTTGAGGAGCAGGAGTTCGTTCAGTCCGATGACAAGAAGACTGTAGCCGAGCACATCAAGTCTGTTGATCCTGAGGCTAAGGTCGTTGCATTCAAGAGATTCTCTCTCAGCGACTAATCATCGGTCTTAAAGATAGTGAAGGCTGGCCGTTTGGTCAGCCTTTTCTTGTGTTTTTTTTTGAAGGTTACTAACTTTGCGGCATGGAAAACAAACGGTTTTTGGAGTGTTGCTGCACGGATGCGGCGGAGGCGGTCGAGGCCATGAGGGGCGGGGCCGGCAGGGTGGAACTCTGCGAGGATCTGCCGTGCGGGGGAGTCACTCCGGGCAGAGGCAACATCGAGGAGACGCTGAGGCGTGTGAATATCCCCGTGAATGTCCTGATCAGGGCGCGTGGGGGAGACTTCGTCTATGACGAGACTGAGATCGAAGCCATGATCGGATCCGTGAGAATGTGCCGGGAACTGGGGGTGAACGGTGTTGTGGTCGGAGCATTGAGAAAGGACGGAAGCATAGACACCGAGGCTGTCAGAAGATTGATGGCCGAGGCTGGGGGGCTTCATGTCACCTTCCACCGCGCGTTCGATGAGTGTGCCGACCCGTTCAAGGCGTTGGAGGATATTATCGCTCTTGGGTGCGACAGGCTGCTGACCGCCGGACACGCCTCAAATGTCAATGATGGCGAGCCGACTCTCAAGGAACTGAATGAAAAGGCCGCTGGCAGAATCACCATACTTGCCGGCTCGGGAGTCAGGCCGGGGAACATCGCCCGGCTTGAGGCATCAACCGGGTGCAAGGAGTTTCACTCCTCCTCCCACGGCCCGGACGGCAGAACATCGCGCGAAGTCGTGGCCGCTATGGTTAATTATAATCAATGAATATGTCAGAAGAAACACTGAATGCCTCCAAGGAGGAAGTCTCCCTTTGGCAGATCTTCACGGTCTTCGCCAAGATCGGGGCGTTCACCATCGGAGGAGGCTACGCCATGATACCTCTGATCAGGGACGAGATGATTAAAAGGGACTGGATGTCGGACGAGGAACTGCCGGACATCATCGCGATGGCGCAGTCCGCACCAGGAGTGCTGGCGGTGAACATGTCCATATTCGTCGGCCACAAACTCCGTGGCGTGAAGGGGAGCGTGGTCGCCACACTTGGCTCGGTGATCCCGTCCTTTGTCGCCATCCTGCTGATAGCCATGGTGTTCACAAATTTCAGGGACAATCCCGTGGTCGAACGCATATTCAAAGGCATCCGTCCTGTGGTCGTGTCGCTGATCGCCGTGCCGATGATCAACATGGCCAGGAAGAACAACAAGACCTGGTGGGCTTGGGCGATTTCGGCGGTGACGCTGTTCCTGGTCGCCTTCCTGAGCTTTTCACCGGTCTACATACTGTTGGTGCTGATTGTGGTTTCCGCCGGCATCGCTGTCATCAGGGACAAAAAGGAGGTGCGGAATGACTGAGGCGACACTGATTCTTCAGCTTTTCGGGGTTTTCTTCGTCATCGGTCTCTTCACCTTCGGCGGAGGCTACGCCATGCTGTCCTTCATACAGACGCAGGTCGTCGTGGCGCACGGCTGGCTGTCCGAAAGCGCGTTCACCGACATCGTGGCCATCTCCCAGATGACTCCCGGCCCCGTCGGGATCAACTGCGCCACCTATGTCGGCTATGAGGTTCTGCATCAGGCCGGAGCGAGCCATCTCGCCGGCATTCTGGGATCCCTGTCGGCGACTTTCGCCGTGATCCTGCCCTCTTTCATCATCGTCTTGGCCATCGTCAAGTTCTACACCAAGTTCAAGAGCAGCCGTGTCTTCGCGGGTGTCCTGGGCAGCCTGAGGCCGGCCGTCGTGGGACTCATCGGAGCGGCGGCTTTGATCCTGATGTTCACCGTGACCTGGAACGGAGCCGTGCCGCGGATCAGCATTGTCAGGGAGAACTTTCCGGATCTGATCAGCTGGGGACTTTTCGCCGCTGCGGTAGTGGCCTCGATGGTCTTCAAGGTCGGACCGATCAAAATTATTGTCGCCGGCGGCGTCCTTGGATTGCTTTTATACTGATAACCGAAAGATTTTCGTATCTTTAGCCCTTGTTGGAACATAATAATAACGTTAACATATTCAATTATGAGAAAATTCATCAACATCATCGCTCTCGCGCTTCTTTTCGCCTCCTGTAGCTTGAAGGCCAAAGATGCGGAAACAACGATCAATGTCATCCCTTATCCTCAAAGCGTAAAAGTGGAGAAGGGCTTTTTCAAGGGTGCCGGCGCCAATGTCAACTGCGACCAGGCCATCGACCCTCAGTCCCAGACCGTCATCAAGGAGTTTGCCGACAAGATCACGTTCGTCAGCGGACGGATTTGTTCTTTCGCTACATCTGTCGGTCTGGAGAAGAGCGCCTCTTCCGTAAAGGGCTTCCTGTTCCTCAAGGACTCCTCGCTCGCCGATGAGGAATATTCAATCTCCATCAACAAGCGTGGCTGCGTGGTCAAAGCCTCCTCGTTCAACGGTTTCCTCTATGCCGTTCAGACCCTTAAGCAGCTCACGAGTGTCAAGGTGTTCGGCAGCGAGCCTGATCCTGCCGAGAAGTTCCTCTTCCCTTGCGTGGAGATCAAGGACAAGCCGCGCTTCGCCTACAGGGGAATGCACCTTGACTGCTCCAGGCATTTCTTCTCTGTCGAGGAGGTTAAGAGGTATCTGGACATCATGGCCGTCTACAAGCTCAACCGCTTCCACTGGCATCTTACCGATGACCAGGGCTGGAGGGTGGAGATCAAGAAGTACCCGAAGCTCACCGAGATCGGCGCGTTCAGGAACGGCACCGTCATCAAGAAGGACTGGGGCAGCAACGACGGCATCCGCTACGGCGGCTACTACACTCAGGATCAGATGAAAGACATCGTCGCCTATGCCGCGGGACTCGGCATCACTGTCATCCCGGAGATCGACCTTCCAGGCCACATGATGGGCGTGCTGGCCGCTTATCCTGAGCTCGGCTGCACCGGCGGTCCTTACGAGGTCTGGACAAGATGGGGTGTCTCAGAGCAGGTGCTTTGCCCTGGAAAGGAAGCGATGTTCTCGTTCCTTGAGGATGTGTTCACCGAACTGATGGACATCTTCCCTTCTGAATATATCCACATCGGCGGCGACGAGTGTCCGAAGACCGAGTGGGAGAAGTGTCCTGCCTGCCAGGCCAGGATCAAGCAGCTGGGCATCAAGGCGGATGGTCAACACTCCGCCGAGCAGTTCCTTCAGAGCTATGTGACCGCGCGCGTCCAGAAGTTCCTCAATGACCACGGCCGCAGGATCATCGGCTGGGACGAGGTGCTTGAGGGCGAGTTGGCCGAAGGGGCGACCGTGATGTCCTGGAGAGGCACGGAAGGCGGCATCAAGGCTTCCGCCATGGGTTTCGACGTCATCATGACACCTAACACCTACTGCTATTTTGACTACTATCAGTCAGAGGATCAGGACAAGGAGCCTTTCGGCATCGGTGGCTTCCTCCCTTGGGACAAGGTCTATTCCTACGAGCCTCTTGAGGGCTTGAACGACAGTCAGCAGAAGCACATCCTCGGTGTGCAGGCCAACCTTTGGACTGAATATGTCGCCACTCCGGAGCATCTGGAGTACATGCTTCTACCTCGTATGAACGCGCTCAGCGAGGTTCAGTGGTGTGAACCTGAGAATAAGGACATCGAAAGGTTCAAGGCGGCGATGGAGGCGGAGTCATTCAAGATCTTCGACATCCTTGGCTACAACTACCGCAAGTTTTAATTATTTATGAACTCAAGTTTCGCATTTGCGAAACACCACTTTTCTTCACTGCTTGCAGTGAAAGCAAGTCCCTCCCCCGAGGGGAGGGATTTAGGGAGAGGGTAACGTGAAAAGATGTGGGTGGGCAATCACCTCCGAACGTGAGATAATGTATTTGACAGCAGGTGATTGCCTACTTGCGAAAGTTTAGTTATGAATATGAGAAAGAACGTTTTCAATCTTCTCGTCTGCGCCGCCGCGGCAGCGATGATCATCGGCTGCGGAAACGGTGCGAGAAAAGCCGCCGCGGAGGCTGAGGCCGCCGCGGAGCAGGCTCGTTTGGATTCAGTAGAGGCGGCTCAGAAGGCCGAGAAAGCAAAAGAAATTATGGAGACCATTGCAAATCTGCCGGAAGAGCCGGTTTTTGACATCGTGACGAACCTTGGAACGATCAAGGTTAAACTTTACAGCAAGACCCCGAAGCATCGCGAGAACTTCGCGAAACTGGCTTTGGAAGGCTACTATGACAGCCTTCTCTTCCACAGGGTGATCAACGGATTCATGATCCAGGGCGGAGACCCGTTCACGCGCGACACTTCCGCCGCCGCGGTGGCCAAGTACGGTCAGGGTGGCCCTGGCTACACGATTCCTGCCGAGTTCGTTCCTGAATATACCCACAAGAAGGGCGCTCTCGCGGCTGCCCGAAGAGGCGATGTCGCCAACCCGATGAAGGAATCCTCCGGCTCCCAGTTCTACATTGTGCAGAACCCTGAGACCTGCGCCCAGCTGGACGGAGGCTACACCGTCTTCGGTGAGACGGTCAGCGGACTAGACATCATCGACAGGATCGCCCAGGTCGCCACAGACCAAAGGGACAAACCTCTGATGGATGTACGCATCAAGACCGTCAAACTCGATGAGTCCTGCCTGCCGAAGGTGGAGAAATCCGGGACTGAGGCCGAGTCTGAGGCGGCTAAAAAGTAGCTAAAAATTGATGGAAAACAAGGGTGTTCGTCCTTTGGAACAAACATACAGCGATTTGGAACAAATAATTCTTTTACACTCTTGTTTGTTTTATTAAAAAAGTATACCTTTGCAACGAATAGTTTTTTCATAGGTTAAGTTTTAGGTTAGAATTGCGAACGGGGTCTGCTGGGACAGCAAACCCCGTTCATCTTTTTATAGATAAATCATTGGCTATCAATCAGTTACCCCCCCCTATGCCATTCCTTGCCGAAAAAAAGGAATCTGCTTCCGCTCTTCACCTCGCAATCGTTCCGTTTGTTAATGAATATTCATTCAAGTTTTCGCATATTCAATTCATTTTTTCCATCTGCCGGGAGGGTAGCGTGGAACCTTGGAAGCCTTCCGCATGAGCTTCGGCAGATTGAGACCCCAACAAGTTGTGAGACATCTTGAATGAATGCCAAGAACTTGGTATTGTGACAAGAAACGGGTCAGGCTAAATTTGCCGACGGTTATCAAGTAGTGATTATGCTGTCGTGTTTTTTATCCGCACTTATTGTTGTCATCGGGCAGTTCTCGGTTTCGGGGACAGTGACTGACGCGAATGACAGGTCTCCATTGTCCGAGGCCGTCGTGTCTGTGGAGAAGGACGGCCGGACAGTCAAGTGGGGCGTGTCTGACGATTACGGCAGATATAGCATAAAAGGTTTGTCCGAAGGGAGCTATACGGTGAGGTTCTCTTATGTAGGATACAAGGCGGCCTCACGTGAGATTTCACTGTCCCGGGATTTGGAGCTCTCCCAGAGCCTTGTCCCCGAGACGGAAACATTGAAAGAGGTGACGGTGACAGCCGTGGAGAACAAGGGTGTCACTTCGTCCACGAGAATAGGCCGGGACGCGATCGCCCACATCCAGCCATCCAGCTTCGCCGATTTGCTGGAACTGCTCCCGGGAGGAATGGCCAAAGATCCCGTGCTGGGTAGTCCGCAACTCATCAACCTTCGGTCTGCCAACGCGTTGTCCAATGCCAATTACGCCACTTCGGCTTTGGGTACCCGTTTCGTGATTGACGGTCGCCCGATAAACAATGACGCCAACATGCAGTCCACTCCCGCATACAGCAATTATGGCGGCGGCTATGTCAACTTCGGAACGGATATGCGGGAGATCAGCACCGAGGACATCGAAAACGTGGACATTGTCCGAGGCATCGCATCGGTGAAATACGGAGACCTTACAAGCGGCCTTGTGAATATCACAAGAAAACGCGGCGGCAAAGACCTGCACGCCAGATTCAAGTCAGACATGAAGAGTAAGCTCTTCTATCTCGGCAAGGGATTCGAGTGGGGAGACAGATCTGATCGCCTTACCCTCAATTCCAGTGTGAATTTCCTGGATTCCCGTTCGGATCCTCGTCAGACTCGTCAGAATTGGAAGAGGCTGACGGCCAGTGTGCGGGCGGGAAGGGATCTGATCGACGACAGATTCAGAAAAACATTCTCGGCAAGCCTTGACTATACAGGCTCCTTTGACAATCAGAAGTCGGATGTCGATCTGGATGTCGCGGAAGGCGGAACGCCGGTCGAGACCTATAGATCCACCTACAACAAGTTCTCCATCGGCGGTCGCTTCAGTGTCAAGTCCCAAGACGAGGACAGCTTTTTCCGCCTGTGGGAAGGCGACGCATCGATCAGTTGTGAGAAGGATGAGATCAGCCGGTGGAGGCGTGTCTCCTTGGGCAAGTCAACCCCGGTCTCCACATCCCTTGATCCTGGCGTGCATGACGCCCTGATGGTACCTGCCAAGTATGATGCCACGTTGCGGGTGGACGGCCTGCCGTTCTATGCATTCGCAAGCACCTCCGCGACTTTCGCCAAAGGAGTATCCCGTCTTCAGGTCGGGGCGGAATGGAACATGGACAAAAACTACGGACGCGGGACGATTTTCGACACATCAAGGCCCTTCTCCACCAGCATGAGCGTCCGGCCCCGTCCGTACAGTTCGATTCCCGCTACGCATAGGTTCTCCGCTTTCGCCGAGGAAAGCCTGAGAAAGGGAATCGGATCTTTCTCTTTGGATTGGGTTCTGGGGCTTCGCGCTGAGATGATGACTGGTGCGGGGAAGAAGTTCTTGGTGGACATGAAGCCTTGTCTGGATCCCCGTACAAATGTGAGGCTGACTTTCCCGACGGTTTCTCCCGGCGGCAATAAACTGGAAACCAGCGTTTACGGCGGCATAGGACGGCACACCAAGTTCCCTACCATGGACATGCTGTTCCCGGATCCTATCTATGGGGACATCACCCAGCTCAACTATTGGCCCGTGGAGGAGAACCTCCGAAGAGTGAATGTACTTGTGTACAAAGTGGATCCGACCAATCTGAATCTACAGGCGGCGAGTAATGTGAAATGGGAGATCGGGGTCAATGCCGACTGGAACGGTTTTTCGTTTTCCATGGACTTTTTCCGTGAGAACATGACTTCCGGCTTCCGCTATTCCTATGAGTACCTGTCAGTCGAGTTTAAGAGATACGATGCCTCTGCGATAGACAAGTCCTCCTTGGCCGGGCCGCCGGATCTGTCCGGTCTGCCTTACCGGAACGACACGGTCCTGACAGCTTACAGTTTCACGACTAACGGAAGCCGGACATTGAAGAAAGGCATCGAATTCTCGTTCGGCTCCAGAAGGATAAAGGCATTGAACACGAAAATCTCCGCCAACGGGGCATGGTTCAGGACTGAATATATGAACAGCCAACCTGAATATTACCGGCCGAGCGTGATGATAGACGGCAAGTCTTACCCGTACATAGGCATCTACGACAAGAATGACGGGAGTTTTTACGATACCCTGATCACGAACCTGATGATGGACACGCAGATTCCTGGTCTGGGCCTGATTTTCTCGACATCTTTCCAATGCATGTGGTTCTCCGGGTACAAGTCAATGCCCGACAGCAAATATCCCGACTCCTACATGGACAAGGCCGGGAATATTCATCCTTTCGATGCCGACCTTGCCGCCGGCGACGCTGTGCTTAGGCATCTGATAAAGAATTACACGCCGTCCCTTTTTCAGTACCAGCGAACCCCGTTCGCAATGAACGTGAACCTCAAGGTGATGAAGAAACTCTACCGGGACAAGGTGTCTTGCTCCCTCTATGTCAACAAGATATTCGATGTGACTCCGGACTATCACAGGAATGGCGCTCTGGTCCGGAGAAGTGTGACTCCGTATTTCGGGATGGAACTTGATTTCAGAATATGAGACTCAAAGGTTTGATAATGGTGTCGCTGTTGCTCCCGCTCGTCTTCTCGTGCGGGCGAAGCGTTGACGGGATTTATTCCAACGTGACTCTGAACGCCGCGTGCGAAGGCTTGGAGCTGGTGTCCATCCGTGTGGACAATTCGCTGAAAGGCAACTTTTTCCGTAACCTCAACACCGGAGAGGAATATTCCTACCCACTGTTCGTGAACGGCAGTTGCGCTTTGAAGGTTCTGAAAGGCGTGTACATTTTCGCGTTTGACGGCACCGCCACATTGCCCGACGGCTCCACATGTCGTGTCAGATGCTACGAACACCGTTCGCCGAATGATTCCGTGAACATTCTGGATGATGATGTGGAACTCACTTTTGAATTGCTGAAGCTATGAGAGGGGGTCTTGCCGTAATATTGTGCGTCCTTGTCAGCGCGCCTTTGTCCTTAAGCGGGCAGGGCGTCAACCTCAGGACCAGGCAGTGGAACGATCCTTATGTGGCCATAGGGAACAAGGCCGCGTCCGATTACACGCCGGCAGCCGCCATGCTGTCGCCGTACTATTCATATTCATCCGCCGCGGCCTCATTTGATCTGAGGGAGGAACGAAACGGCGCTTATGTTCCCGAAGAGGGTGATGCCTTGAGGCAGGGGAGATTTGACGCCTGGTCGTTGTTGAGGCTCAAAGGTAATTCGGCGGTAAGCGGCAGGGTCGGCTATAGGCGGGCGGTCAAACGTGATGTCATCCTTAACGAGACCGCCGACTACCGGCTATTGCGTCCGTATGTCCTCATTGACACTGTCGGAGGAGATCTTCAGCATGAGCAATATAGCTTCCGAGGCGCTTGGATGCGGCGTTCGGACAGGCTGGTGTGTTCCGTGTACGGAAGTTACAAGGCCGTACATGAGTACCGCAGCTTTGACCCGAGGCCAAGGAATGTCTCCTCTGACATTAAGGCGGACTTTTCCTTGGGCTATCTTTTCCCTCATGGAAGCGTCATCGGTTACGCCGGCTACAGGAAATACCATCAGCGTCAGGATGTCTCTTTCATGAACAATACCGGAGCCAACACCACGCTCTTCCATTACACCGGTCTTGGCAATGACTATTTCCGCTTCAGAAGCACCGGGGTGTTTGCCGCGACGCGTTATGCGGGACAGGGGTTGGAGGCTGGTGTCGTGGGAACCGGTGTGTCAGGAAGACTTCACTATGGCCTGTCCTATGACTTGCTGGAAGTTTCCCGTCATCTTTCAAACCAGAACGAGGCTCCTTTGAGCACCCTCGGAACCGAGACACTGAACTCTTTCGCGTCATACCGCGTCTCACCCTCTTTCGCTATGGAGACCGCCATTGAATATGAAAGACGTCGTGGCGATGAGAATGTCATAGACTGTGCCGCGTCCGGAATCTACAACAGCATATTGTCTTTGAGAATGTACACGCAAGACGTGGTAAACGCCTCGCTTTCAGGTGTTGTCCGTGTCGAAAAGCGTTACGGAACCTGGCATCTGATGCCTTCGATGCGTTGGATGCTGTCTTCAGAGGAGTACCTTTATCCGTCATCCTGGATGGAATCCTCCACCTTGTCCGGTCGTCTTGCCGGAGGATTTTCCACAATCAAAGGACTGTGGCTGTGTGATTTGAGAGCCGGCGTTGAATATTCTGGCTGCCTTTACGGCAGTCACTCTCTCCAATCCGGCGAGGAACTGTTCCGTGCCTCCTGCATTGACCGATTTGAGAGACGGACAGCTGGTTCCCTTCAATGTAATGCGCAGGCTCTTGTGCAGCGGGAGATCCGTGGACTGCTGGCTGTCTTTTCACGTTTGTCCCTCGGAGGAATGTTCTACGGGCAAGGTTCGAGAATGCTGACCTTGACCGTCTCGATAGGAATATCTTATTAATAATTAAAACATTATGAAAAAGTATCTTGTTATTTTACTCGCTGCCATGATGATCGTGGCTTGTAAGAAGGAAAAGACCGCACCGACTCTTTCCTTGTCTCCGACTGATCTTGAGTTCTCTTCCAAGGGAGGGAGCAAGACTGTGAAAGTTCAGACCAACACAGACTGGACACTCACCCCTGACGGTGCGGACTGGTACACTGTCTCTCCTACACAGGGAAGTGGAGTCACGGATGTCACCGTGACACTGAACGAGTACACGGATGCCAGCGCCAGAACCGCCCGGATCAAATTCAAGGCAGAGGGACTTGTTGAGACTCTTGCCATTGTGCAAACCCGTCCGGAGACTCCGAAGGATCCTGCCGAATTGAGCTATTCGGTCAGGGCTTATGCTCAGGACTACACTGTCCCGGCTCCTAAAGGCTTTACCTACAAGACGGTGTTGGAAGGAGAGGGATTGAGCCTTGTCTCCTCAGACCAGGAGAACATTGTGCTTCATTTTGATGCCAACACCACAGGACAGTCACGGAATTTCACCGTCACGGTGCTTACCACTGACGATGTAAGGCTTGAGAACATCTCATTCAAGCAGAGCTGCAGGAATGTCGAGCCTGGTGAATTTCTGATCGACGAGGTGTTCTTCTCCGGTTTCCTTATTCCCGGCTCAAACAATTCTGATTCCCGGGACGGCGACCAGTACATCAAAATCACCAACACCACCGGGGAGACGTTGTATGCCGACGGTGTCATGGTCGCCATCTCCGAGACAAACTCTCAGGTTGCGTCCACCGGCGCCTACTGGGCCTATCCAGCCCTTCCTGAAGGGGTCGGCGTGAACACGATCTATGAAGTTCCAGGTAAGGGCACAGATGTCCCTGTCGGGGGCGGCAAGTCCATTGTCCTTGCGATCAGCGCCCAGAACTTCAAGGCGGAGAACGGTGTGGGCTGTGATTTGAGCAAGGCGGATTTCGAGTTCTATGACGCGGAAGGGAATGATAATTTCCCGGACACCGACAATCCTGACGTTCCTAACCTTAATAGCTGGGTCAAGTCTTCGTGGAGTTTCACAGTTTTGCATAACAGAGGCTATGAGAGTTATGCCATTGCCTTGGCTCCTGTCGGTACGACCTCCGAGAACTTTATGAAGGAGCGCGCCTGGATCGGCAAGCGTGTCATGGACTTTAACGGGTATCATTTCGAGCGGGACATAGAAAAAGCGTATGTCATTCCTAACGATTGGGTTCTTGACGCCGTGAACTGCGCCGTCATCGAAAACCTCGGCACGCTTGCGTTCAATGCCACAGTGGATGCCGGCTACACCAATGTCTCCACCATCGATAAGGATCCGGACCGTTTCGGGAAGTCTGTTCTGCGTAAACGTGGCGGTGATGGAAAGATCGTGGACACCAACAATTCCACCAATGATTTTGAGGTCTGCACGGCTCCTACAATGAAGTAAGTCGCTCGCCGCGTTAATCACTCGCTCACTTGTATCGGGCGTTGAGTGTAGCGGCTTGATTGATAGCATATTAGCTGTTTGTCTTTAGACTAATCGCTCTAAAGGCAAACAGTCTTTTTACTAATAATTAGTGATTATCCTCCATCAATACCAACTGTTAGCGATTGTAAAAATCTTGCAAAATGAATATTTTTGTAAAATGTTTTCCAAGGTAATCGCTTCTGGCGAGGGAAGGAGGTGAAAGTCCCTCCCCCGAGGGGAGGGATTTAGGGAGGGGGTAACGTTAACTGATAGTTTGTGGTAGTCAATATGAACGTGGTATGGTTTTATTCTAAGGTAATCGCTTCTGGCGAGGGAAGGAGGTAATGAAACTTTCTGAACTCAAAACTGGTGAGGTCGGAGTCATCGCCAAGGTGAACGGCCACGGGGGGTTCCGGAAGAGGCTCATCGAGATGGGCTTCATCTCCGGAAAGCGTGTTGCGGTCGTGCTGAACGCTCCGCTTAAAGATCCTATTGAGTATGAGATACTTGGCTACAAGGTTTCGCTGCGCCGCTCCGAAGCCGGACTGATCGACGTGATCAGCGAGGAGGAGGCCAAGGCCTCCGTTGACTCCAAGCAGGACTTCACGTCCATCTGCGACGTGGACTGCGACGAGGTCGCCGCGCTGAATCTGGAGATGGCCCGTCTGGCAAAGGAGAGGCACCACGTCATCCGCGTCGCCCTCGTCGGCAACCCGAACTGCGGAAAGACATCACTCTTCAACATCGCCTCCGGCAGCCACGAGCACGTCGGCAACTACAGCGGCGTGACAGTGGACGCGAAGGAAGGGCATTTTGAATATGGCGGCTACAGGTTCGTCTTCGTGGATCTGCCGGGAACATATTCATTGTCAGCCTACAGCCCTGAGGAACTCTACGTCCGCAAGAACCTGGTCGAGAACGTGCCTGATGTCGTGGTCAATGTCGTGGACGCTTCCAACATCGAGAGGAACCTCTACCTCACGACCCAAGTTATCGACATGAACCTTCGTGTGGTGATGGCTCTGAACATGTACGATGAGTTGAAGGCGAGGGGAGACAACCTTGACACCCAGCAACTTGGCTATCTTCTTGGAATGCCTGTCTGTCCGACCGTGAGCCGTGACGGGACTGGCATCCCCGAACTGCTGGACACCGTGATCAAAATCTACGAGCAGCACGACGAGAGACTGGCCAGGCACATCCACATCAACCACGGCCCGGAACTGGAGAAGAGCATCGACCGCATCAAACTCCTGATCCAGAAGAACCAGGACATCCGGGACAAGTACTCCACCCGCTATCTGGCCATCAAGTATCTGGAGAACGACAAGCAGATCGACGGGGTGATCGCCACCCTGCCGAACGCAGGCGAGATCGCCCAGGTGCGCTCCGAGGAGACAGCCCGCATCGAGAACCTGATCCACACGAGTCCGGAGTCCGCCATCGTCGATGCGAAATATTCATTCATCCATGGAGCCCTCGCCGAGACTTACACCCAGCATGTCGAAGCCAGGCCGCGGAAGACCGTCACCGACAGGATTGACGCTGTCGTCACGAACAAATGGGCCGCGTTCCCGATCTTCATACTCCTTCTTTACCTCATTTTCCAGTCCACGTTCACGCTGGGCAACTATCCGATGAACTGGATCGACTGGCTGGTGGGGCAGTTCGGGGATTTCGTCGCGAACTTTATGAAGGACGGCTGGTTCAAGGATCTTCTCGTGGATGGCGTGATTGCCGGCGTGGGAAGCGTGCTGGTGTTCCTGCCTAACATCTTGATACTCTATTTCTTCCTTTCAATAATGGAAGATTCCGGGTATATGGCGCGCGCCGCGTTCATCGTCGATAAGCTGATGCACCGCATCGGTCTTCACGGCAAGTCCTTCATCCCGATGGTTATGGGCTTCGGCTGCAACGTGCCGGCGATCATGGCGACCCGCGCGATAGAGAGCCGCAAAAGCCGCCTCATCACGATCGCCATCATCCCGTTTATGTCCTGCGCCGGTAGGCTGCCGATCTTCGTCCTGCTCGCCGGGGCTTTCTTCCCGCATAACTCTGCCCTCGCTCTTTTAGGAATATACTTCCTCGGAGTCCTGCTGGCGATTCTGTCGGCGGTCGTGCTGAGCCGTTTCATCAAGGAGGATGACCTCCCGTTCGTGATGGAGCTGCCGCCTTACAGGGTGCCGACCGGCAAGGCCATCTGGCGCCACACCTGGGAGAAAGGCAAGCAGTATCTTGAGAAGATGGCGACCACGATTCTGATCGGCTCCGTCGTGATCTGGTGCCTGGGTTACTTCCCGCGCTCCGACAAAGGAGCTGAGTATCAGCAGGAACATTCGTACATCGGCCAGCTCGGCAAGGCTGTCTCTCCGGCTTTGGATCCGCTCGGATTCAGCTGGAAGATGGACATCGGCCTGTTGACTGGTGTCGTTGCGAAGGAGTTGGTTGTCAGTACTTTGGGCGTGATGTACGCTTCGGACGAGCCGGCTGTCTCCGAAGCTGTCGAGGCCGCCGACACGGATGCCCTTGCCGCCGACACCCAGCTTCAAGGCACATTGGCGCGCTCGGTCACCCTGCCTGCCGCCGTGGCCTACATGATATTCATTCTCCTGTATTTCCCTTGCATAGCGACCTTTGTCGCCATCAGGAACGAGACCGGCAAGTGGCGTTGGGCCGTGGCGGTCTGCGTCTACACCATGATCGTCGCCTGGTTGGCAGCGTTCGTTGGCTTCCACATTACAGCGCTATTGATTTGATTATGAGACAGAAATATACAACCCAGATGTCAGTGTCGGATCTGATTGACATCGACTACAGCCTGCTTCAGGTGATCTCCAGAATGGGGCTTTCCCTGAAATACGCCGGACTGCCGGTGTCCGAGGCCTGCCGGAACAGCGGCGTCGATCCGGACACATTCATCCTGATCTGCAATGTCTATTCCTTCCCGGACCACGTGCCGTCAGAATCAGAACTGGAGAAAGGAAACATCAAGGACATCATCGGCTACCTCCACAGATCCCACCTCTACTACACAGGAAGGGCTCTCCGTACCCTGGAGGCCTTGTTTGACAGACTTGTGGAGTCTTTCGATGAGAGGCAGAAGAAGGTTGTCCTGAAATTCTTCAACGATTACAGGGATGAGCTTGACAAGCATTTCGCCTACGAGGAGGAGGTGGTCTTTCCGTATGTCGAGTCCCTGCTGCGAGGCACGGCGGGAGACTCTGAATATTCCATCGAACAGTTCGAGGAACATCACGAGAATGTGGAGGAGAAGCTGGAGGACATGAAGAACATCGTGATGAGGTACCTGCCCGGCGACTGCTCCGATGATCTGAAGATCATGGTGCTTCTGGCCATCTACCATCTGCACGACGATCTCAGGAGGCATACCTATGTTGAGAATAATATTCTGGTGCCGGTGGTGAGCAGACTTGAACAAGATGGAGAATAGGAAGAAAATAGTGTTCATCATCCCTTCTGACATTGTGGCCAGAGGGTTCGAAAGTGTCCTGTCCCGGCAGGGGGATTTTCTTGTCCTGGAAAACCTCATGGATTACTCCAAGCCAAGGGAGGCGCGTCTGCGGATTCTGGATCCGGATGTGGTCATTGTGGATCCGGCGGTGTTCGATTTCCGAAGCCGTAAGGATGGTCGCCTTCTGATCTCTGAACTGTGCGATGCGTCCGTGCTGGCTCTGGAGGGGCCGGCTGTGACGGAGGACATTCTCAGACAGTATGACGGGGCGGTCTCGTTGTACGATGACGCTGCCGGAATAGTCCGTAAGATCCGTTCGGCCATGGATTCGAGGCTGCCGGAGCCATCGGGCGAGGGCAATGAGTTGTCTTCGCGTGAGAAGGAGATTCTGGTTTGTGTGGCGCAGGGGATGCTCAACAAGGAGATCGCCGACAAGTTCAGTCTGTCCATCTACACCGTCATCACGCATCGTAAGAACATCACGCGCAAGACCGGCATCAAGACTGTCGCCGGCCTCACCGTCTATGCGATCCTCAACAATCTCATTGACATTAATTCTGTGCAGTAACTTCGTTTGCTGAGCTTGTAGAAGCACCGATGTTACTAACAACCTCTAAAGGATAGTCAGTACCCCATTCAACCAGAATTTTGCACGTTACCAAAATTCTTGGGTTGAATGGGGTATCTGCCTATAGGGTGAGTTGTCCGAATGGTTCAAACCTATATTCTCGGTCACTGAGCTTGTCGAAGTGACATTATAGTTGGGATAGGCAATACCCCGCTCAACCAGAATTTTGAACGTTACCAAAATTCTTGGGTCGAGCGGGGTATTTGCCTGTTGTGTACTATTTCAGATTGATCTCCGCAATGACGGGATAATGGTCTGAGTAGCGGACGCGGGGGACGGAATGGGAGACGGCGGTGAAATGCGACGGGTAAAGAATATAATCGATGCGGATGAAAGGCCAGAGGAATGAATATGTCGCTCCGAAGCCTTTGCCGGCTTCCACGAAGGAGTCGTCCCGGCCCTTCTTTAGACGGTTGTAGGTGTACGACATCGGATTGTCGTTGAAATCACCCGTCACAATGGACTCAAGCGTACAGCCCTCGATGTCGGACATCACCTTGTCCACCTGCTCCGGCCTCCGGCGGATGGACTTCTTCATCTTCTCCTCCGTCGCCCACATCATGTCCCCATCCTGTTCCCTCACGGACTTCTTGAGCCTTGAAATAGAGATGTTGTAGCTCTCGAAGTGGCAGTTGTATACTCTCAGGACATTCCCTTCGCCGATCTTGAAGTCCGTGAAGATCGCCAGATTGGAACTCTTGTCAAACGTCAGCCTCCCCTTGTTCACTATCGGGAACTTGCTCAGTGTCACGTTGCCATAGCTGCCTCTGTCGGTCAGGAACATGAAGTAGCCCAGATGGTAGTCAGGGAGACACTTCCTGAAGTACTTCGCGACATCATATTCCCCGGGCAGGTTGACTTCCTGGAGGCACACGATGTCGGCGCCACATCGACGGACAAAATTCATCACGGAATCCGCGCAGGCGGCCTGCCCGCCGTCGCCCTTGAATTCGGCCTCACGCCCCAAAGCGAAGTGTCCGACATTGTAGGTCAGGATCTTGACCGTGTCTTCTGTCCTTTCCTCCGCCCCTGAGGAGAATTGGAAATAGCGTCCGATGAATATGATTGACGGCAGCAAGGCCAGCAGCGGGATCATGAACGAGCTGGAACGGTTCTTTATGGCCATGATCAGGAACAGGCCATTGAGTACCGCTATCGGCACAAACAGCAGTCCGAGGATGGTCATGTACCATGCCTTTGCCGGGTTGACCACCATCGAGGCGTAGCTGAGAAGAAGCAGGAAGGCCGAGAGCAGCATCAGCATTCTTGTGATGATGCCGGCGAACAGGGACTTGTGTGAAGTTCTTCTCATGGTGTGGCGTTGTCGGAAATGCTACCTTATCTTTGCCAGAGTTTTCCTGTTTTCTTCCAGTAGAAAAGCATGATGAAGCCGAACAGCATTCCTCCCAGGTGGGCGAAATGCGCCACGCCGTCCATTGTTCCGGTCACGCCGGTGAAAAGCTCAATGGCGATGAAAATCAGCACGAACCATTTGGCTTTCAGGGAGATCGGAGGGAAGATCAATGTCCAGACATCATTCGGGTAAAGCATCGCGTAGCCGATCTGTATGCCGTAGATGGCTCCGGACGCTCCGAGGGTAGGGGTGCGCAGAAGGTTGATCTGGCCGGCGGTGAGTATACCGGAATTGGCTGAGGCCATCGCTTCCATCTGGAAATATTCCACCACCGTGTGTGTCAGGACGGCTCCGAGGCCTGCCACGAAGTAGAAGATCAGGTACTTCTTCGAGCCGATTGTCCTCTCAAGCGCCGAACCGAACATCAGGAGGCAGAACATGTTGAAGAACAGGTGCCAGAAGCCTCCGTGCATGAACAGGTAGGTGACCGGCTGCCAGATCCTGAAGAGGGGAGACGCCGGGTAGAACATCGCGAACGTGCTGATCATGAAGTTCTGGTTGATCATTGTCGCGATGTACATCACAATGTTGATCAGCAGGATGTTCCTTGTCACTGGCGGGAATCTGTTGAGGAAGCCGCCGAATCCGTATTGTCCGTTGTTGTAGCTGTTGTATGCCATTCTGTTATATTCGTAAAATCAAAATAATTTTTCCACCTGCGAGGTGGTTACTATGGTCATGATCCTCTTCCCGCTTCCGGTCAGTTCTGCGTTGCTGCTGGAGATCAGGGCGTCCAGGAGATGCCTCGCCTCCATCGGGGAAGTCAGCGCCGCCCCCGAGAACGCTCCCATGAGAGCGATCTTCTCGGCCATCGCCGACTCCATGACTCCCGGAAGCGACGAACTGTCGTCGGAAAGAATCAGCAGCAGGTCAAAGACCATCGTCTGGACTTTCCCGGCCTCGCATGAATATCCTTCCGGAACCCCATTGACCACAATAGTGTCCGTCCCGAAGGGCGTGATGTCGAATCCCAGTTTTGTCAGGATCCCGGCCTTGTCGTCGAAGATCGCTCTGTTGGCGGCTCCTACCTCGACTTTGACCGGGAACATGTTCGCCTGCGTGACGTGCTCGTTCTTGGTGAGGGCGGCGAGCGCTCTGTCGAAGAGTATCCTTTCCCTTGCTCTTCTGACGTTCACGATCATCAGTCCGTCATTCACCGGCGAGACGATGTACTTTCCGTCCAGGATTATTGTCTGCGTGACCGGCAGAGTCTTCTCTTCGAAAAGTTTGCCATAGTCCTCTCTCCGGTCGACATATTGCCCGAAATTCCTTGATGCGGATCCGTATCCCCCGTCCGCAGGGCCGCCGCTTCCGGCCACCGGACCCGTTGAGGAGCCAAACCTGCCCGCCGCGCCGCCAAACCCGGTCGCCTGGTCTGTCGAAGCGCCGGCTCCTTCTGTCTCAAACGGATTGTACCCGCTGTCCACCGCCACCTGTGGAATGCTCTCCGGCTGATATTCAGTAAAATGCGCTCCCAGTACCGGCATATCCTTCGCCTCCGGGTTTGAGAAATCGATCGCCCCTGCGAACGAATTCTTCCCAAGGGTCTCCTTCACCGAAGCGTAGATGACTTGGAATATGAACGAGTCGTCCTCGAACTTCACCTCCGACTTGGTCGGGCTGATGTTCACATCCACACTGTGCGGATCCACCTCAAGGTAAATGAAATAGGATGGGGTCACCCCGTCCGCGATCATCCCCTCGTAGGCCTTCATCACGGCCTTGTGCATGTACGGACTGCGGAAATAGCGCCCGTTGACAAAGAAAAACTGGTTGCCCAGAGTCTTCCTGGCCGTGTCCGGTCTGCCGACGAATCCTCGCAGCCTGGCTGCCGAGGTGTCCGCGCAGACATCCACCACATCTCCCGTCACGGATGCTCCCAGTAAGTCCATTATTCTGAACTTCAATGACTTCGCTGGCTTCAGCACAAACACTTCCTTGCCGTTGTGGCTGAGCGAGAAGCCGGTCTCGGGACGAGTCAGCGCCACCTTCGTGAACTCCTCGACAATATGTTTGAACTCAACGTTGTCCGACTTCAGGAATTTCCTTCTTGCCGGCACATTGTAGAACAGATTGCGAACCGAGATGTTGGTTCCCACAGGAGCCGCCACCTCACTCGTGGAGTTGTGCGTCGAGGCTGCGAACTCCACCTGGCATCCGACCTCGGAGTCCGCCGTGCGGGTCTTCAAGGTCACTTCGGCGACCGCCGCGATCGAGGCAAGCGCCTCTCCTCTGAACCCGAAGGTTGTGATGTCCTCCAGATCCTCAGCCGTCGCTATCTTCGACGTGGCATGCCTTTCAAAGCAGAGTACGGCATCGTCGGGAGTCATGCCCTTGCCATTGTCTATCACCTGGATGAGAGTCCGTCCCGAATCCTTGATGATCACCGTGATCTGGTCGGATCCTGCGTCCACGGCATTCTCCACAAGTTCCTTCACCACGGAAGCAGGCCTCTGCACGACCTCTCCCGCGGCGATCATATTCGCTATGTTCCCCGGCAGTATCCTGAGTTCCATCTACAGCAGGGAATAGAATTTTGTAAAATAGATCAGGACCACAGCAAGCAGGATCAGTCCTACGATGCCGATGATTCTCTGCGCCTTGGTGGCCGCGGTGCCTCTTCTGGCGTAGTTTCCTTCGCTCAGTGACCCCCGGAGATAGGATCCCGGCTTGTACTCTCCGTTCTCCTTCTCCTTTTCAAAAGTCCCGTCCACCTTGCCGAACATCTGCCGGCGCTCTTCCTCCTCCTTGTCGTAGTAGATCGGCTTGTAGTTGAATTTTCTGTGCTCCTGTTCCCCAGGAAAAGTAAAAAAGCCCATAATCTTTCAATTTACCTTAACAAAGATAGTCAAAATCTCAGAATATAGGTTTTGCTTTTACAAAGCAGCACCACGAATTATGAAAAAATCCATGGCGTCATAGCAGGCCATGTTCCTGGAAGAGTTGTATGACGTCCGACTTGAAGCGTTCCTTGTCGAATCCGGCGGCTTTCTTCGAGAGGCGGTTGAGGTTCGAGAGGGATTCCACAACCTTCCGCGCTATGGTCCTTGTGGCCTCCTCGTCCGAGGATGCGATGAAACGGTCGTACTCCTCGTTGTCGATCTTGAACCCACAGGAATAGACTCCGTAATAATCAGTGAACGTGTTGTCAAGATTACGCAGGCGGCTATGTTCTTCAAACCTATGTCGTGGAATAGCCGTGAAACGCTCAAAACCAGGTATGGTTTTTACTGCTTGGCATATTATCCAATAATGATTGATCACGTGGTAATCCTTATCTTTCAAATTGCTCTTCAACAGGTCAGAAATGTATTGCATACATGATGACTTGTGTGTTGAATTCGTATCAACAACGATTGATAATCCTATATTCATATATTCATTTGTATGAGTTTTATCTAAAAATTGAGTTTCCTGGAGGTAGGTGCCCGTGTTTGAGATAATAGGAATACAACTTGCGCTTCTCCTCTATTTTTATCTGCTTTTGAGAACCTGAGTAATTTATCTCCATTTTTAAATTTCTTTCTTCGAGTTTTCTCTTTCCTCCATATCTGTTCTCCGGTGGAGACTGCGTGGTTTCTCCGTATTTCCAAACTTCGCCTTGACGCTTTACGAATCCAACCGGTTTTAGTCAGTCTTTTACTCCATATTGGGGTCATTTTGATAATATTAACAGTGTCATTTGGTGACCTATCATCGTACATAAGCAACTCGAAAGTGTGGTTGTCATAAAGTGGATAATCCCCTATGTCATATTCGGGGAATTCCTGTGGCCCTGACCAATTCTCAACAGAATGGAACAGCATGAATCTTAATGATTCACTATGAACTTTTGTTATCGCATCCACACTGCCTTGGATATAGATGATATTCGAGCCACGGGGCTTTCTAGTGAACCCTTGAGCTGGAAAGCTCTTGTACATCCAATTATAGACATAGTCTGGAGCAGCCGGATCAAACTGTAATGTAAGAAACTGATTCCTGCCATAATTCTTGCATTTTATCCAGTTGGTCGCAAAAGTTGTATCTGAGATATAATCTTTACTGAAGAATAGATAATAATTGTTGGAAATGGGTGATAGGCAAATGCTTATGTATAGATTCTCCGAAGGAATATAGTATAGGCTTTCTCTTCCGCTCCAACTATTAAATAAATATAGGACTGCGATAACAAAAAACACCAATTTGACTATTCTGCTCTTTTTCATCATGATAGCTATGCAAACATTACCTTAATCAATAACGTGTACTGTATTCGACAGAAAGGACCTGAACCGTGATGTCTTTCGTTCTTTGACTGTTGACAGATTTTCCCCATATAGACTGCCTTTATAAGCGACATTGGCCGTCTGGAGTTCATTGCTTAAGAAAATAGTTACCTTACATGAGTCTCGGAGGGAACTTTGTTCTTTATATAAATCAGGGTGTTTAAGAACAAAAGATAATTTATTTTTGAATACCTTCTCTTTGTCTAATCCATTGGTGATCAAAGACAATGATTTCTCCCGCCATTGCTCGTTGCACGAGATGTAACAAGCATTGGATTGTGTGAAAAACAGTTGAAGATCACAATAGCCTTTCTGATTCTTCGAAGGTCCGTTCCTACTCTTGCTGATTTGCAGGATGTCTGAGCATCTTGAATGTTCAGGCATGGTTCCACGTTCAAAATAGATTAGAGCGCAAGTGTCCTTTACGCCATAACATATCTCCATATATGTGTCAATGCTTGGTAAGTAATAGACTCCGTTATATTCAGCCGTTTTACCGAGTTTCTCATACATGATCTCAAAGGTCACCTCAAGGAGAAACGCAACGGTCACGGCGGTTAAACAGAAACCACATAATTTTACTATCTTTTGTATCACGCTATTTGTCATATAAATACCAGTGAATCCTGCGTCAAAAGCTGTGCTCTTGCGGATATGCGTCCTTATTCTGTAAGAAGATCTCTTGGCCAAGTGTTCTATAATAATTTATGTGAAAGAGGTCGTCTCTTCTTCTTATTATCATACAAATAGAGTACAGATACAGATCGTCAGTGAATACCGTCCCGAAATTATTTTTATTTAACAATTCTGAGCTGTCTTTCAAAGCAAGATTGATTATACAACTAAATCTGTCAAAGCTATTGATATCTTTATTTATAATAGTATCTTTTCTCGCAGTATTGATTATTAAGAATCGATACTGCCGTTGATTCGGCAGACATTTTACCGCAAAGAATGCCTTGTCTTCCCCTATATATAGGTACTCTTGGGACTTTCTTACGACAATGATTGTGTCACTTGATATGAAATCAGACTGGCACATATTGGCAAATATCATGTTGAATTGCTTACAAATCTTTTCCCTATTCCATCTAACAACTTTTCTCGGTATTCTTGACGATTTTGATCCTATCTTTAGTATTCTTGATGATTTGGAGTCTTTTTTCAGTATGCTTGACAATTCATTCTCAAGGTCAGCAAAACAATCCTTGTCTTGCGCGTTAGCAGGAAGAATCATCGCACAAAACAGAACTGCTATTAATGTTCTGAGATAGTTCATTTTCGTTTCTTTATTGGAGTATAATGAACGTTAGGTAATACAACGCTCTTGCCTTTCCTATTTATCAACCTTGAAGGCTCAAATGGCATCTTATTATCACCGACCACAATAGTGGCATAGTGTGTTCTTAATGGAAGTTTAGCTTCTTCACGCATCAAATTTTCATAATGAGTGGCTTGGATTTCAGTATCCTTAATCTTTACGTTTTCCGTCTCTATCCAGTTCTTTGATGCGTCATTTCCGCGTTCCAAATAATCTATCCTATGGGATAACTCATGACCAACAACAAGCCAAAAAGGCATTTGTTGCATTCCGGTTTCGGTTGGTACCACCTCGCCTATAAAATCTTTATTCAAATATATAGTTGAGGATATACCTGAAAGATTGATGACATTATTTCCCTCATCAAATTTAATATAAGCATTGTTCTCATCATTGGAAAAGTAATCAATTAAAGACTTGCCAGTTTTGACTTTTGATAATTCTATGAACACTTCCCCAAGAGATTGTACATGCACATCAGATGTAGGAATATATGACCCTGCGTTATCACCTTCTGTCTGATATTGTAGGAATTTTCCGTCTTGATATCGATATTCGTGGCCGTTATAATATAATGTGATCCACTGACCATTAGGGTCAATGATACTTGTTGGATTTCCTATGCAATAGACATACGGACTAATGTCGTAGTAACTTTCGGACAACGGATCGGCGGTGATCCAGCTGGCTATTGTCGGGTCGTACATTCTGGCACCGAAGTCGAGGAGAGAGATGCCCGCGCTCAGGAAGGACTGGTCTTCCTTGCCGGAGAAGAGCCAGCGGTTCGGGGAAGTCGCTTCGACAGGCTCTGCGACCGGCCCCGTAGCTTGAATCCGCTTTCCGAACGGATAGTAATCATTCGTCTCGATCACAGAGCCGGTGTCGCCGTCGACGACGGCGCGGACGCTGCCGAGGTGGTCGGCCAGATGGTAGAGGGGGTGATAGGCAGTGATGTTCCCGGACGCGTTCCTCCCGGCTGCGATGCTTCCTCCGTCAGTGAGGACGCAGTCAAGGCTGAGGTTCCCGTTCCCGTCCTTTGAATAGACAAGCGATCCTCTGTACACGGTTCCTGAGTCGTCTGGCTTTTCGGCGGAGAGCTTTGTGCCGTCAGAGAGGTACGTGTAGTAGGCTAGGGTTCCGGAAGCGTCTCCGACTTCGCTTACAAGATTCAGATGATTGTAATTGAGAGATCTCTCGCTGAAAGCGTAGTATATTATAAATAAATGTCTATTGATATCAAATGTCATAATAAGATTCCCTATTGTTTTAATTTACATTTGATATTCTTCATTTGTATATACCTATAAAATCCCGATGAATCCAATGGACCTTGAATAGTATCGTTAGTTTTATCTATCACCCAGTAGTAATCCATATCATAGCCGTAAGGATAATTTATGGCACCATAGATGGCTTCTGGAGGCCATTTAGGGTGCTGTTTGACAACAATATATTGATGATTGTTCCAATAATATTCAACAATAGGTGGAATGCCATTGTTATTGTTTCCTAAAATGTCACCCCTTTCCTTATAAAAATAGTAGCCATTGCCCAAACTAACTCTATCTGTTGAACATAACTCACAAATAAAAAATATAATAACTATTAATGCAAAGACTATTTTATATACTATTTTATCCATGGTAAAATGGGTTTTAATTTCTTTTCACCATATATATTGATATTAAAAGCAGTTCCTTGGCCAGCCACTTTTGCGCCAATATGTGTTAGAATATTTCTACTGGTATGTAGAAGATATGGTCGCTTAATATCAAAATCATAACGATCACTGTAAGCCCTTATGCCATGATTGGGGTATCGCTTAACAACTATCTTTCCATATACAAGGCCATCATTGATTTTAGATTTGCCATTAAGCAAGTTGATGACATATGTTTTTCCCACATATTTTTCACCCCAAGACACATAACTACTAAAATCAATTTTATTAATATCAGCAAACAGGGGCTCTCCATTGCCTGACCTATACCATTCGTTTGCCTCTTCAAGAGTAATGTATCCGTCCCAATCCGGCCTATCCTTCAATTGATTAAAGCTATCATTAAAACGAGTGACGGCTTCTTCACCATCGAGACCTTCTACCCCTAAATTATATTTGAGTGCATCTTCCGTTCGCATACCTTGAACAAAATTGTCCTTTTTCATAATTATTTGCTCTCCTTGAATTCCACCATCATCTGTTCCCAATAAATAGCCTTCAGTAGAGTATATCGGTCTAAGTCCTAAGATATCAATATTTCTGATTGGATTTCCAAGGCAATAGGCATACGGACTTACATTGTAATATTCATCCGCCAATGGGTCAATTGCGGTCCATCGTGCGATGGCCGGGTTGTACATGCGGGCACCGAAGTCGAGGAGAGGGATGCCCGCGCTCAGGAAGGACTGGTCTTCCTTGCCGGAGAAGAGCCAGCGGTTCGGGGAAGTCGCTTCGACAGGCTCTGCGACCGGCCCCGTAGCTTGAATCCGCTTTCCGAACGGATAGTAATCATTCGTCTCGATCACAGAGCCGGTGTCGCCATCGACGACGGCGCGGACGCTGCCTAAGTGGTCGGTCAGGTGGTGGAGGGCGTGATAGGCCGTGACGGTTCCGGAAGCGTCCCTCGCGGCGGCGATCCGTCCTCCGTCAGTGAGGACGCAGTCAAGGCTGAGGTTTCCGTTCCCGTCCTTTGAATAGACAAGCGATCCTCTATACACGGTTCCTGAGCCGTCTGGCTTTTCGGCGGAGATCTTTGTGCCGTCAGAGATGTACGTGTAGTAGGCTAGGGTTCCGGAAGCGTCACCGACTTCACTTACAAGGTTCAGATGATTGTAACTGAGATTCAAGCCAAGCCTGCCGTCCGCTGTCATATTGCCGTTGGAGTCGTAGCCGAAAGATGGTGATCCCGACACCGAGTTAATCCTGTTGCCGGAGTATGAGAAAGTCAGTGCGTCCTCCGGCAGCAAGCTGGATTCTCCGAAGCGGTTCAAGGTCAGTATGTTCCCATTGAGGTCATAGGAGAGATCCCGCTCTGAGAAAGAGTCTGTGGGGGAGCCCGATGTCCCAATGAATCTTCTGGAGTCCGTCAGGCGGCCCAACGCATCGTAGGAGAATGAATATGCCTGCGGTGCCTCGGTGCCGAACCCCCATTCCCACTCGGAAACCCCGCCGTTCCAACAAGGCGCGGAGCCAAGGGCTGGGGTGTTGTACCGCAACCTCATTCCGAACACGTCGCTCCGCTTTTCTGTCAGCCAGCTCCTAACGTTGTAGGCCAAGGACTCGTTGACAGCATTGGCTCCAGTGCCGTAAGTGACTCCAACCAGCCTTCCGACATTGTCATACGTATAGCCGACTGTGCTGGATGCGTTAAGCCCGCTGCCATCCGAAAGACTCGTTGTCGTTCTTTTGATCCGGCCCCACAGATCGTATGTGTCGATCCTTTCCACAGTGTCGCACGCGTCTGACATAGAGACAACTTCCCTTGAGAGGGTTTGGTTCCCGGCGAAGTCAAACGCCGATGCCGTTCTGATCCGTCCTCCATCCTCGTACCGGGAGATGGTCTGGACGACACGTCCATACTCATCATAAAATAAAGCCGTGTGCCTGAATTTTCCGGTGGACACACCTTCAGAGGTGATCACGGCAGACATTGAGCCGGTCAGCAGATTATGTGCGGATGACCATCTGTTGCCGTAACCATTATCCACAAGAGCCTCGTCAAACAAAAGATCCTGAGGAAAACCATACATCCCGACAAACGAGTGGTCATCGTAATAGTTCACGGTGAGGAATGTGGTGGTGGAGTCAATGACCATACCGTCAATGGAATAGCCGTAGAAAGCGCTCGTGGCGGCCAGAGACCCCTGTGAACGGAAGGCTCTTACCGCGACATTCTGGAATGGCCCGGAGAAGACATCGATGCCGGTGTCGTTCCCGAAAAGTGAAGATTCTTCGCACAGACCCTGAAGACAAACCCTGCCCAGAGCGTCGGGAATGTTGAACGCCCATTCATTCTGTTCACGCTGTCTGGCGTCCTGTGTCAGAATGGCGTTCCCGGCCTTGTCGTAAAGTGTGAGATTCCAGCCTGCTCCCGGCATCTTCTTGGCCACGCATCGGTGTCTTGAGTCATAGACATAAAGGAACGCCCACCGGCCGAACGGTTCCGAGTCGCTTGTCCAATGTGTTGATGTGGAAGTGCTGACCTCTTTGGAAAGCATAGGCGGAATCACAGCCCTCAGGTCGCCGAAGTCGTCATAGACATAGTACGTGTCCGCCGTCTTGTCCGAGCTTAAGACCCGACGTTCCAGAAGAGTCTTTCCGGAAAAGTCTGTGAATGAATAGGCTGTGTTCCCATCCTCGTCCATGCTCTTTGTCACAAGCAGTGTGCTGGCTGGATAGAATCCTGCCTTTTTGACTGTAAACGAGGTGTCTGAATACTCCTCCACTTTGAGATTTAGACATTTAAGGGTTGGAACATCCGTAGAGTTTGTAAGAAACTCCGTTTCGGCGCATTTCCCGGCGCTGAACCAGTCCTGTCCAACACCGTAAACTGCCTTGACGCGGTCAAGTGGCGAACCATCATAGACATTCTCGCTGAAAGGACGTGACTCCGCAGAGGTAGTGTTCCCGTAGAATGAGGATGCATTCTCTTTAAAGACATCAGGATTAACACAACCATCTCCGTTATTGTACACCGGAGAGTTCAGCCAGGATCTGAGCAATCGTCCGTTCCGGTCATATTCAAAGAAATTGGCAATGTCTCCGCCATTGGTTCCTACGCCCTTCATGATTGTCTGGATAGACCTCCCTAGGCCATCGAAATAGTCTGTGCTGACTCTCGGTGCCGCAGCGTTCTTCTCGGTATAGACTGTTTTCCTTATATGGTTCGTGGAATCAGAATCATTGCGGAAGTGGTAGGCGTACCCTGTAGTCGGTGATTGATCGTTGTCCATACACAGGATCAATCTACCCAGTCCGTCATACTCATAGGATGTAGTCATCCCTCTTGTGTCGGAGACACCGCGCGGTCCGACATTAGGAGACCAAGTCGCGGTGATAACCGATCCGTCAACCGGATAGACACGGATCTCATCTATTGGCGAAGAGCCTTCATTGATTGTTTGGCATGGCCCATAATATCTGTATTTTTTATACTTCCACTGACCTCCAATCAGGACTCTATAATCAACGTAATATACTCTTTCCGGTGAAACCTCAAGGTTGACTGTATATTCCCCGACATATCCCTTTTCGCTGTGAAAGCCATTCTGGCGATTCCCACGCCAACCTTCAAAATTCTCGTGGTAATAGTCTCCAATGAATCCATTCACCACTCTTTCTTCCTTGCCTCTATAGGCAATCGAAAGCCATCCTGCAGCGGAGTGGGCATCTTCTGGAATTTCAATAGATGTCTGAGGGCGCACCAGATTGTTATATTCCGAATCTGCCTCTGATTCAAGTTCCGCATCTTCTTCTGGTATTGGATAAACGGTAGGATCCAACGTCGTGACAGCAAGTCTATGCTTCCCTGCCGATAGCCACACCGTTTTTGTGAATTCCACATAGACCTCGGAGTCATGTTCCCCTCCAGAACCGTCATCCACCCATTCTCTGGTTCTGGGTCTATAATAAATAGAACTGTCGAGAACAACCCAAAAATCAAAATCGGGGACATTCTCCGGAATATCGAAATGTACCTCACAGTCACCGCCTTCCAAAGTCTCAAAACTGTAAGAGAACCAGTGCTCCGTGTTCGTGCGGTGATCTTCATTGTCGCTGACAAGTCCCGGCTCTTCAACCATTATCGTCCCCGCGCGTCTGGTGGCGTTGTTGAAAAGAGCGACAGGATGCATCCCTTCATATCCCCATAGTATGGATGTCCTGCCTGTCCCGTTCTTGACTACTTCCAAAGGGTTGCACATCCCGTCATACTCCACATATTCGATAATCGGATCACCGTATTGGCTCTCGACATTGCGACCGTCATAAGTGTCGAAAGATGATGCCGGCTCGTCAAGCTTTGCCGCATACTCAGCCTCAGGTACGTAATTCTCAATTCCGGCTTTGGCGATTTTCCTGTAGGTGGTCAATTCGGCTCCAATCACCTTACCGTTTTTGTACCGTATCCTTTCGATCGGGATTCCGGACATATTCACAGAGACATCCGTCATCTCTGCATACACCCCTGAGTCCCGTATGCCATCGGAACCAGTGTACCTTACAGAATCTGTCAGTTCACCCCCTGCGGATTCCGTTGTGGTAGTCCGCACAAGTCTGCGGTGATTGTCGTAACCATAGTTGACAAGAACGATTGCGGTTTGGGAAGATGTCCCTGATCCGTAATGGAATGTCTTGACCTCCTTGCTTTTCAAGTAAGGGAAATAAGTGTATATCCTGGATCCCGCTGTCCAGCAGTATGTGAAATTCTTAGAGAGTGAGAGACCGTCACCACGTCCGTTAATAAGGTTGGGGAACGACTCCGCGCCTATCTGGCAGACGGAGACATTCTCCGTAAACCGATTCGGGGAATTGTTATATTCATAGTGCTCTTCCTCGACAACTCTTCCGTAATGGTCAAACGAGCCCTTGCTGAGCAGCAGCCCTCTGTCCAAAGAGTGGGATGCATATAACCTTCTCAGGATGTAGTCGGGGTTCTCCGGCGAATAGCAGGAGATATCCCCTTCGAAGGACGCGTCAAGGGCTTCCCTGTGATTTGAATATTCATACTCAATCCTTCCTCCATCGGAGAACACCTCGGTTACATTGCTGTAGGTGACGTGATTGCCATCCGTCGTAGAGAGCTGGTTCAGATAGCTTTCGCTTCCTATCCAGTAGGATAACTCCAGCGTGGACTCCGTGCCTTTGTCTTTCCAGAAAAGTGGGCCGATCCAACCTCTTCCATTACCGCCTATCGCAACTTTGCCGTTGTAGTCTCGTTTTATGAAAAACACCGGAGTGCCGGACAAAATTCCGCTGGAGCGGCCGTTTTTAGTATAGAAAAAGTTGCGTGTTTCAGTCTTGTCACCGTTCCGGTCAATGATCGTCTTGATTCTCAACCCGCCAGCAATGCTGTCATTGGCATTGTCAACAACAGAGAATCCGATCTGTGGAGAGTCTGTTCTTTGGACGGATGCGCAGTAGGTGTGCGGTTCGAAGATATATTCAGTGGAGCCTCCGGTTGGGTAGGTGATTTTCTGGAGGATCTCTGCCTTCGTCAGCGTTGTGTCGGGTGCGCGGCGGTCGTGAAGGGTCTGGTATGATCCCGGTGGCACGCTGAAGGATTTCCCGTTGAACCCCCACCTGTCACTGCTCTCCGAGCAATAATGATCGGGAAGCTTAAGACTGTTGTATTCAAATGAGTACTTGCCACCATCATCTGTTCCGGCCACAGTACTGACGGAGGAGAGGGACAGGCGCTCATCGGCGTTGTTGCCGTAAGTGAACAGTATTCTCTTCTGGCCTTGGGAGATGCTGTCCAAACACATATAGTAGTTATAGGAGAGGATGTTCTCAATGTCGATGTACGCATCGTTGTCACGGAAACCGGGTTTTGTCCGGAACAACTCCGCAGCATCCTCGTATGTGGGGTCTGTGCCTGTGCCAAGATCCTTTAGCTCTATTGATCTGGAGATATGAAATACGACCGAATCCCCACTTGCTTTTGACCTTACGGAGCTAAGATAAGACGGTGAGAGGTACATCAGTTTGATGTAGGGAGAGTCGTCTCTTTGTGAGTATAGGTCGTTGTTGATGTAATAGTTGTACCACGATCCGGTGCTGCTTGGAGGTAACGATGAGTCGAGCAGGTAGTTCCCATAGTTGTCTCCATCGATCTTGTAGTTGAGCCCTCGTCCCTCTCTCAGGATTGTCCTGACAATCGGGCGCCCGTCTTTCCGATAGCGGAACGTGATCGTCTCGTTGTTCGGGTATTCGATTCTGGTGAGATTCCATGTGGATGCGGATGCCATCCCGTAACGGTAGGTGGAGCAAGGCTTTATGGAAAACTCTATGGATGAGAGATCATTGCCGTCACCGCCGAAGATGTAGCGGACACCATCGGAATCAGTCACGATTATCTTACTGATGTACTGAAACAATAACGCAGGGATTTGATCATTGATGTGATTTCCTCCTGTATTGGAAAGAAATACCTTGACAGAGAAATCATATGGTTGGCGGGACTTGATCCTGACGGTACACTGTCCCGTCCTGCTGTCATAGCCAGTTATGTAGAAAGATGCCTGGATTCCGTCAAGGTTGATCTGGAATTCGTCCGGTTCCATGTCGCACCATATTCCGTATTTGAGGTTGTGTCGGAAATGGGCTTTGGCGGCATTCTCATTTTCTGCCCATCCTGCTCCTTTTTCCAGATAGTCAAAATAGCTCAGGGTGTCAAGATCTGAATTCTGGTAAGTCAATGGTTTTGTCCTTTCTTGCCAGATCTCGTCGTGAGACACCTCGTCCTGTCGGTTGTTGATTATCCTGTTAATGCACCCTCCGGCCCGCAGGGTCCAACCCAAACCAACCCATCCGGGGTGCTGCTCCGGCTTGTGCCCTCCGGCATGGTATGTCAGATAGATCGGCAGGTCTGCCCCCTTCGCCTTGAGTGTTGTCAAAGGAACCTGAATATTTGGCAGACCATTGAAATAGTTCACCGGTATCTTTCCGTATTTGCCAAGTTCCGCGGCATTAGGCGAAAACATCTGGGTGATTTCATCGGAGATCGTCTGGGCTGGCAAGGCAAATGCCCCTGCCAGCAATACTGATAATATGAGGAGCAGTCTTTTCATCTTTGATAAAGTGCTTGGTTGTTAGTTTGGAGCAAGATACGAAATAATAATCGGATTATCAATAGATAAACCATAAAGAAATAATGATGATGCCACTCCGTGTTTGTGACAACAAAAAAGAATCGGTATATTAGCGGAACGATAACATTAAGTCATCATCGATGAAAACCATAAGGACAGTCATCTTTGCCGCACTTGGAATTTTGGCGGCATGTTCTCCTGCGGCGACGAGCCAGGAGGACTTCACCAGTTATGTCAATGTAAGAATAGGCTCGGGCGGGCACGGACATGTGTTTGTCGGGGCGAGCGTGCCATTCGGTGCGGTGCAGTTGGGGCCTACGAGCATCCCTCAGCAATGGGACTGGTGCTCCGGCTACCATTCCAGTGACTCGACGGTCATCGGATTCTCCCACACCCACTTGAGCGGAACCGGAATCGGAGACCTCTTCGACATCACCGTGATGCCGGTGGTCGGCACGGTAAGATATTCAAGAGGGGAGGAACCGAAGGACGATTCTCCAGAGGCGATAGCCGCCGCGCAGGCCACCGGAATGTGGTCCTACGCCGACAGAACCAGAGAGGTGGCGAGACCCGGCTACTACAGTGTTCCGCTGACCCGCTACGGCATCTCCGCCGAAATGACCGCCACCACCAGAGTCGGCCTCAGCCGCTACACCTTCCCGGCCTCGGACAGCTCCGCGGTGGTGATCGACCTTGAGAACGGCGGCTGCTGGGACAAGGCCTATGACACAAAGTTTACCGTCGTGGACAGTTGTACCATAGATGGTTACCGATTCTCGACCGGCTGGGCAAAAGACCAGAAAATCTACTTCCGCGCCCAATTCTCGAAGCCTTTCGACTCCTTAGACGAGGTGGCTGTCAAGGAATATGCCGTTGACGGGCAGGAATATTCAGTCAACTATTTCCGCGCCGGCTTCCGCACCGCCGAAGGGGAGCAGGTGATGGTGAAGGTCGCGGTCTCTCCGGTCAGCGAGGAAAAGGCGGCTTTGAATATGTCCGCGGAACTTCCGGGCTGGGACTTCGACGCGACTGCCGTGGCTGCCCGCGAGGCCTGGAACGCCGAACTCTCCAAGGCAAAGGTCTCGACTGCTGATACCGATACCAGAACCATCTTCTACACAGCGCTTTACCACACGATGATCATGCCTTCGACCTTCAGCGATGTGGATGCTCCGAGAACGGAATATACCTCCTTCTCCCTTTGGGACACCTATCGCGCGCAGATGCCGCTGATGACGATTCTGCATCCCGACAGGGAGAACGACATGATCGCCACGATGCTGGAGATCTACAAAAGGCAAGGGCGGCTTCCTGTCTGGCACCTGGTCGGCAACGAGACCGACTGCATGGTCGGCAATCCGGGCGTGATCGCCGTCGCCGACGCTGTAGTGAAAGGCTTCGACGGCTTCGACCGTGACTTGGCCTGGGAGGCTCTCAAGACAACGATGATGGGCAACACCCGCGGCCTTGACTACCGTCAGAAGTACGGGTATATTCCTTCAGACAAGATGCTTGAGTCGATCGCCTATGACATGGAATATGCCATAGCGGACGCCGCCGTGGCCGCCGCCGCTGACCGCCTTGGCAGGAGCGAGGATGCTGAATATTTCCGCAACCGCAGTCATTCCTATCGCAACTACATGGATTCCACGACATTATTCGCCAGGGGCCGTTTCTCCGACGGCAGTTGGAGGACTCCGTTCAATCCATATTCCTCGGAGCATCGCGCCAATGATTATTGCGAGGGCAATGCATGGCAATATTCATGGCTCGCCCCTCATGACTATTCCGGACTTGTCGATTTCTACGGCTCCCGCGAGGGATTCGTCGCGAGACTGGATTCGCTTTTCTCGGCGGATTCCCGGATCGACGGTGAGGATGCCTCTCCTGACATCTCCGGCCTGATCGGCCAGTACGCCCACGGCAACGAGCCAAGCCACCACGTCATTTACTTCTATACTATGGCAGAAGAGCCGTACAAGACCGCTGACCTGGCTCGCCGGATCTATTCAGGATTCTACAAGAACGCCGATGACGGCCTTTGCGGCAATGAGGACGCCGGCCAGATGTCCGCCTGGTATGTCCTCTCCGCTTTAGGTTTCTACGAGATAGAGCCTGCCTCCACGAGGTACTGGTTCGGCGCTCCGGCCTTTGACGAGGTGGATCTGAAGGTCGCCGGCGGCACCTTTAAGATAAAGGCCTCCGGTCTGAGCGATGAGAACCGCTACATCCAGAGCGTCATCTTGAACGGGAGTCCTCTCGTCAGCCCTTACATTGACTACTCCGAGATCATCAAAGGCGGCGAGCTAGTCTTCAGGATGGGGCCGGAACGGACGGTCTGGTACTGATGCCTAAGAAACTGTTTTGATTTGCTTGTCTGAAGGGGTGAGTCTAGATGTCTTTTCCACGTCAGTCATGTGCCATCGGCACACTCATCCCTCCAAAAGAAATCTATCCTCATAAATCTGACACAAAGTTTAGTTCAACTTATTCTTTAACGCTTTCTCAACCGATTTTTGTGGAAATTTGAAAAAAAATCAAAAAAAGTTTGGCAAGTAAGAAAAAGTCGCTATCTTTGCAGCCCGTTTCGGAAAGAACGGTAAGTTCATTGACAATATTGAAAGATTAGTACAACAAGTACCGAGAACGAAAAATGAAGAGCGTTGATTTCTTTTTTTTTTA